>ERZ773106.2493-NODE-2493-length-10365-cov-4.505335_pt1 | contig 10365 bp, 9 predicted proteins | sample MGYA00580572_ERZ773106 | MGnify/ENA primary metagenome ERZ773106 (study PRJEB29015, sample SAMEA2737868) | human gut metagenome | biome: human gut; feature: human-associated habitat; material: faeces | place: China | collected 2012 ... | reverse complement strand
TCTTTTCCGTTCCCTTCCGAGAAAACGAACCCGCACACGGCGCAGCCGTGTGCGGGTTTTTCAGGGAAGGAAGCGTGAATTTGATTTACATAATGTTTGAAACCGGTTTACATAATCGGAATTTTGATCTTCAGATCGCTCAGCGGGTAGGCTGAGCAGGCGTGGAACCAGCCGAGTTCCTTGTCCATGGCGCGGCGGCCGTCGCCGATGGGGGACACGAAGATGTCGCCGCCGAGCAGCTGGCTGCGGCAGAAACCGCACTCGCCGTTGCGGCAGTGGGTATCGACCGGGATGGCGCTGCGCTCGAGCGCGACGGCGACGGATTCGCTCGCCCTGGCATCGATCACATCTTCGTGAATGCCGCGCACGACGGTGATGCGAAACGTTTTTTCCTCCGTACCCTTCGGGTAGCCCGGCAGGGTGGAGATATCGGCCGGGTTATTCACCACGTCGTGGCGGAAGCGGCGCTGCGGCACGCCCATGTCCTCGAGCGCCTTGCGCACGAACCGGAACATGGCCAGCGGGCCGCAGAACAGGAACGTGCTGTTGGGCGCGGCGTATTTTTCGATGATCTCGCGCGTGATAAAGCCGTGCTCGCCCGGCCAGTCGGGGTCGTCGGAGAGCACATGCACGACTTTGACGTCCGGACATTCGGCGCAGATCTGATCCAGCTCATCCTTGAGCACGATATCGTCCGACTTGACCGAACCATAGAGGATCGTCAGCCTGCAGCCGTGCATCTTGCCGTGGGCGATCTCCTTGGCCATGGCGTAAAACGGCGTGATGCCGCTGCCGCCGGCCAGCGCGACGAGCTCGGTCGTGTCGCGCAGCGGCTCCCAATAGAACGTGCCGAACGGCAGCGCGCCCGTGAGCACATCGCCGACATGGACGTTTTCAAAGAAGTAGTCCGGCACGAGGTACGGCACGTTGCGGCGCACGGTGATCTCGAAAAACGGGTGCTCGCCGCGCGCTTCGTACGGCGCGGAGGAGATCGTATACGGCCGCGTGAGCAGGCTCTCGCCGATCTTCAGGCGGAAGTTCACGAACTGGCCGCACTGGAACACCGGAATGTGCCCGTCCGCGGCCTCGAAGCGGAACGTTTTTGCCGTCGGGGACGCATCGCGGATGTCCGTGACGCGCAGCTGCATCTCACTCGGGTGTAGCTTGCCGGCCAGATCCCGGATGGGGTCTTTCGGATCCGGCACGGCGGATGCGTTTTTCAGCTTTTCGCGGCGCGCCTCGGTGACGCGGCCCGCGCCGCCGACGTCTTTCAGAAAGCTCTTGACTCGAATACTCATTTCGCTGCCTCCTTTGCTGCCATCGCGTCGAGCACGGCCTTGGCCGCGGCTCTGCCGTTGGTGATCTGCGGGCCCTGCCCGTCGCCGGCCACGGCGTGTGCGCCGGCAAACTCCAGCCCGTCGATGAAGTGATCTTCCGCCATCATGGTCTTCTTGGCGACCACGTGGTTGTCCATGGAGTGTGAGTAGCCGTAGATGCTGCCCTTCCACGCGCCGACGTAGTGGGAGATCGTCATGGGCGTGGAGACCTCGATCTCGGCGATGCGGCCGCGGAAGTCCACGCCGCCGATCTTGATGTACTGCTCCATCATCTCATTGGCCAGGCAGCGCTTGAGATCGTAGTATTCCTCCTCCTTGACGCCAAGGAACGGGTCGACCGGCACCAGATTCGTGATCGACAGGTGCGTATAGCCGGCCGGCACGCAGTCAGGGTTGGCATAGTTGAGGCACACGGTCGTCAGGAAGTTGTACGGTTCGGTCAGGTTGCAGTTGTTGCGCCAGATGGCGTTCGTGTCCATCGTGTCGCCGGAGAAGGTGTTGTAGTTTGTGATGCCGTTTTCCTCGGGCGTGCCCTCGAGAATGAGCATGACCGACACGGGGCAGACATTCAGGCGGTTGCCGTTGACGAACCGGATGGCGCCGGCGGGCACTTCGCTCAGTGGCTCGATCATCTGCGTGTAGACGCGGTTCGGGTACGCGCCGCAGATGACATAGTCGCAGGCGATCTCGTCTCCGCGCTTCGTGCGCACGCCGCGGACCTTGCCGTCTTTGACGAGGATCTTTTCGACTTCTTGCCGCAGCTCGAACTGCGCGCCGTTTTCCTCGACCTTCTGCTGCATGCGCATGCTCATCTCGTGCGAGCGGTGGCGCGGCACATAGCTGCCGGCAAAATAGTCCGCCATGCAGTAGGCGTAGATCGTGAATGGGAGATTGTCCATCGGCTCGCCGACGTAGATCCAGTACGGCGTGAGCATATCGACCGCCTTCTGCGGCAGGTCAAAGGTCCGGATGACTTCCGAGGCGCTGTAGCCCGCCACGCGCACAAAGTCCGGGTGCTCGCGCAGCATGCGCAGCTTGCTCATCGGTGTCACGGATATGACGTCCATGCTGTCGTACACGCGGCGGCAGAGGCGGATGAATTCCAGCACCTTGTCGTAAGTGCCGGGGCAGGCGGCGTCAATGTCGCGCGCCATGTGCTCGTAGCCGTCGTGCAGCACGGTGTCGATGCCCTCACCGGGCACGACGACGCGGTACGGCTCCGGCACCGGCAGCCAGTCGATGTCAATGCCCATGTCGTCAAAAAACTGGCCGACCTTCAGCCGCTTACCTTTCGGGCCGATGGACATCATCTCATGCAGCGAGGCCTCCATCTCAAAGCCGTCGCGCATGTAGTCCGTGGCGACACCGCCGGGCATGTTGTGCTTTTCGAGGATCAGAATGTCCCGCACGCCCTTGGCCTGCAGCTGCAGGGCGGCCGCCATGCCGGCCAGTGCGCCGCCGATGATGACGACATCATAGTGGTCTTTGTAAAAACGCAAGTCAATTCCTCCTTCTGTGTTTGAATCACTGCGAAAAGTATATGTCAAGAATTCTACAAGTCAAGAATCGACTTGCTTTTTCGTCACTTTTTTGGTACTATTTTCTTGTGATTCTGATTCAATCACAAATACAAGGAGGACTGCGTATGCGTTTTCAGACCATCGTTGCGCCAACAATCACGGAGTTGTTCGAGCGGCAGATCCAGGGCATGATCCTCTCCGGCCAGGTGGAGCCGGGGGAAAAGCTGCCCACGGAAGCGGAGCTGGCCGAGAATATGCACATCAGCAAGAGCGCCGTGCACGCCGGCATCAAGAATCTGGAGCGGATGGGCTTTCTGCGCGTGTCGCCGCGGCACGGGGTGTATGTTGCCGACTGGGCCGAGTGCGGCAACGTGGACACGCTCATCTCCATATTAAAATACCGCGACGGCAAGCTCGACATGGCGACGACGGCGTCGCTGCTGCAGACGCGCAATGTCATTGAGGGGCTCGCGGTGCGGCTGTTCGTGCCCAAGCGCACGGACGATGATATTGCGGTGCTGCGCACGATCATCCGTGATTTCCGGCAGGCCGCGCAGCAGCCGCGCGCGGACGTGGACAAGCTCGCAGAGCTGGCCTGTTCGTTCCACCGGTATATCTGCTTTAAGAGCGGCAACAACGTCGTGCCGCTCATCGTCAACGGTTTCCATGATGTGAATATCGTCCTCTGGGCGCAGTGGGTGCGCTCGGTCGGGCCGCGCGCCGCGGGCGATGTGCTGGAGGATTTTCTCTATTTCGTCACGCAGGGGGACGCCGAGGGCGCCATCGCACTCTTCGATACGAATACGGACGAATTCGTCTCCCGGCTCGTGGACGTGTGAAGCCGGCGGGCGATTGTTTTCGCTCTTTTCACAAATACCCCCTTTTCATCCGGGCGGTTTTATATTACAATAAAACGACGAATATGAAAAAGTGAGGGGTAGTTTTATGGAAACAGGACCCAAATATAAACGCATCCTGCTCAAGATCAGCGGCGAAGCGCTGGCCGGCGAGCAGAAGACGGGGCTGGATTTCGGCGTCATCGGGCAGGTGTGCGATGTCATCAAGTCCTGCACCGAACTGGGCGTGCAGGTAGGCGTCGTCATCGGCGGCGGCAACTTCTGGCGCGGCGTGAAAAACGGCGAGGGCAAGATGGCTCGCTCGCGCGCCGACCACATGGGCATGCTCGCCACCGTCATGAACTGTCTGGCCGTGTCTGACGTCATGGAGCAGAAGGGCATCCCCGTGCGTGTGCAGACGGCCGTCGAAATGTCGACATTTGCCGAGCACTATACCTGGGAGCGCGCCGTGGCGCATCTGGAAGAGGGCAAGGTCGTGCTCTTCGGCGCGGGCAGCGGCTGCCCGTATTTTTCGACCGACACGGCCGCCGTGCTGCGCGCCGCCGAGATCGGCGCGGACGCGATCCTGCTTGCCAAGAACATCGACGGCGTCTACAGCGCCGATCCGCACGTCGATCCCGGTGCCGTGAAGTACGACGCCATCACCTATGACGAGGTGCTGGCAAAGCATCTGGCCGTCATGGATCTGACGGCGACGTCGCTGGCCATGGAAAACGACATTCCGGTCGTCGTCTTCGCGCTGGCTGATCCGCAGAATATTGTCCGTGCCGTGATGGGCGAGTCCGTCGGCACGGTCGTGACCAAATAAAATCAAATTTGAAAACCCGATAAGGAGGATACATCATGTCTACCGATTATACCGAGTTTGAGTCCAAAATGAAAAAGACCGCTTCGGTCCTCACCGAGCAGTATGATTCCGTCCGCGCCGGCAAGGCCAACCCCGCCGTACTCGACCGCATCACGGTCGATTACTACGGCTCTCCCACGCCCATCCAGCAGATCGCATCCGTCAGCACGCCGGACGCCCGCTCGCTGCTCATCCAGCCGTGGGACGCATCCGTGCTCAAGGGCATTGAAAAGGCCATCCTGGCGTCGGATCTGGGCCTGAATCCCCAGAACGACGGCCGCACCATCCGCCTGATCTTCCCCGCGCTGACCGAGGAGCGCCGCCGCGACCTCGTCAAGCAGGTCAAGAAGTACGGCGAAGAGGCCAAGGTCGCCGTGCGCAACATCCGCCGCGACGCGATGGACAAGTTCAAGGCGCAGAAGAAAAAGTCCGAGATCACCGAGGACGACCTCAAGATCATCGAGAAGGATCTACAGAAGCTGACCGATGATTACATCAAGGAAGTCGAGCGCATCGCCGACGAAAAAGAGAAGGAGCTCATGGAGATCTGAGCGCCCGCACCCGCAAATGTGATACGGGGGGATTTTTCATCCCCCCGTTTGAATATCCTGTCTACAGACGCCGCCGATCCGGGCGGCGCAGGAGGAACTATGGCAAACGATAAGACGACCGCGCCGCAGGTGGATTTCTCGCGCCTGCCGCGCCACGTGGCGATCATCCTCGACGGCAACGGCCGCTGGGCCAAAAAGCGCGGCCTGCCGCGCACGGCCGGCCATGCCTACGGTGCGGAGGCGTTTCGCCGCATCGGCAACTACTGCAAGGCCATCGGCATCGAATACCTCACGGTCTACGCCTTTTCCACGGAAAACTGGCGCCGTCCGCCCGAGGAAGTGCGCACGATTATGAGCATCTTCGATAAATACATGAAGGAAGCGCTTTCGATCATGGAGCGCGACAAGTTCAAGATGCGCTTTTTCGGTGAGCGGTCCGGCCTCTCGCCGGAGCTGCAGCGCCTCATGGCCGCGGCCGAGGAAAAGAGTACGCACTACGACGGCTGCCAGATGAATCTGTGCATCAACTACGGCGGCCGCGACGAGATCCTGCACGCCGTGCGCCGGTATGCCGAGGCCTACAAGGCCGGTACCGCGCCGGAGCTCACGGAGGATGTGTTCAGCGGCTATCTGTATTCGGCCGGCATTCCGGACCCCGACCTCATCATCCGCACGAGCGGAGAGCAGCGCCTGAGTAACTTCCTGCCCTGGCAGGGCGCGTACTCGGAGCTGTATTTCACCGACGTGCTCTGGCCGGACTTTACCGAGCGCGACATGGACGCGGCCCTGGCGGAGTTCCAGCGGCGCGACCGGCGCTTTGGCGGCGTGAAATGACCGCTGCACCCGAGAGAAAGACAAACGGGAGGGACCAATCATGAAAAACAGACTGATCGTTGCGGCCATCGGCATCCCGGCGCTGCTGGCCGTGATCTTCTTCACCCCGATCTGGGGTTGGGGCATCGTGGTGGCCATCATGGCGGCGTTCTGCGCCTGGGAGCTGCTGCACACGGCCATGCCGAAGTTCGTGCCGCGCTTTGCGGTGTATGCCGGCGTGTGCGGCGCGGCCATCGTGCTCGGCGCGGCGTTCGGAAAGTCTGAGCTCGTGTTCAAGATCGCGGCCTACGTGCTGTTCGTGACCATGTTCGTCGAGATGATGCTCTCGTTTCACAAGTCCGAGCGCATCCCGTTTCAGGATCTGGCGCTCGTGTTCACGGCGGGCATTATCATCCCGTGGATGCTCTCGTCGCTCGTGCGCCTTGGCCTGAACGACCCCAAAGCGCCGTACCTGCTGCTGCCGTTCGTCATCACGTGGCTGAGCGATTCGGGCGCGTTTTTCGTCGGCCGCAGCCTGGGCAAGACCAAGCTCGCCCCGGCGCTGAGCCCGCATAAGACGGTCGAGGGCTGCGTCGGCGGCTTTGTGTGCGCGATCGCGGCGGCCATGCTCTACGGCCTCGTACTGCACCTGTGCGGCTACCGCGTGCAGATCGGTCTGCTCGCCATCTACGGTTTCTTCGGCAGCCTTGCCGGACAGACGGGCGACCTGGCGTTTTCCGCCATCAAGCGCGAGCACGGCGTGAAGGACTACAGCAATCTGCTGCCCGGTCACGGCGGTATGCTCGACCGGTTTGACAGCACCATCTTCACCGCGCCCATGCTTGAGCTGCTGGTGCTGCTGGCACCGGCGATCGCGGTCGTGGCGCAGTAAAGGAGCATAACTATGGTACATTCGATTTCCATTCTCGGTTCTACCGGCAGTATTGGCCGGCAGACCGTTGCCGTCGCGGAGCATCTGGGGCTGAACGTCCGTGCGCTGACGACGAACCGCAACATTCAGCTCGCCGAGGAGCAGGCGCGCCGCCTGCATCCGGCGTTCGTCGCCGTGACGGATGAGGCGTCTGCCAAGGCGCTGCGCATCGCGCTCGCCGATACGGACATCGCCGTCGGCGGCGGAGAAAACGCACTGTGCGAGGCGGCGGTCATCTCCGATACGGACGCCGTCGTCACGGCGGTGTCCGGCGCGGTCGGTCTGCGGCCGACGCTCGCGGCCATTGAAAAGGGACGGCGCATCGCGCTGGCCAATAAGGAGACGCTCGTGTGCGCGGGCGACATCGTCATGCGCCGCGCCAGAGAATGCGGTGCGGAGATCGTGCCGGTCGATTCCGAGCACTCGGCCATTTTCCAGTGCCTGACCGGCCGGGAGGGCGAGCTGCACAAGATCCTGCTCACCGGCTCCGGCGGCCCCTTCCGCGGCTGGACACGCGAACAAACGCGCGACGTCACGCCCGAGATGGCTGTCCGTCACCCGAACTGGAGCATGGGCGCGAAGATCAGCGTAGACTCCGCGACCATGATGAACAAGGGCCTGGAATTCATCGAGGCCATGCACCTGTTCGGCGTCACGCCGGACGATATCCAGGTGCTCATCCACCCGGAGAGCGTCGTGCACTCGATGGTCGAGCTGCTTGACGGGACGGTCATCGCCCAGCTCGGCGTGCCGGATATGGGCCTGCCCATCCAGTATGCGCTCACGTATCCGGAGCGCAAGCCCAGCCGCAGCGACCGGCTGGACTTCACGGCCTATCCCGGCGGGCTGCATTTCTACGCGCCCGATCTCGAGGCGCTGCCGTGTCTTGCGCTCGCCATGCAGTGCGCGCGCACCGGCGGCACTGCGCCGACGGTCATGAACGCGGCCAACGAAGTCGCCGTGCACCTGTTTCTGGACCATAAAATTGGGTATCATTCCATTTATGAGAGCGTGGCGGCGGCGGTGGATGCCATCACGCCGGCCGCAGCGCCCGATCTGGACGTCATCCGCGCGGCCGATCAGGAGGCCCGCGCGTTCGTCCGGTCATATTTCCATTTCTGAAAGGACACCTGCATGTATATTCTGCTCGCAATTCTCGTCTTTGGGATCCTCATCGCCGTGCACGAGCTCGGCCACTTCCTTGTGGCCAAGGCGTGCGGGGTGCGTGTGGATGAGTTCGCCATCGGCATGGGCCCCGCCATCTGGAAAAAGCAGAAGGGGGAGACGCTCTACGCCGTCCGCTGCCTGCCGATCGGCGGGTTTTGCGCCATGGCGGGCGAGGACGAGGCGATCGACGACCCGCGCGCGTTCACGAGCCAGCCGGCATGGAAGCGGTTTCTGATCCTCTGCGCCGGTGCGTTCATGAACTTTGTGTTCGGTCTGCTACTGCTTCTGATCGTGTTCGCGCAGGCGAAGAGCTTTTCCACGCCGACGCTCACGGACTTCATGGACGGCTGCCCCTATCAGGGGGAGAACGCCCTGCAGGTGGGCGATACGATCTGGAGCATCGACGGACACCGCATCTATTTTACGACCAATGTCAGTGAATATCTCGCCCGCGGCGGCGACACGCATGACATCGTCGTCAAGCGTGACGGTGAAAAGGTCGCGCTCAACGATTTTTACCTCGTCGCGCGCGAGTATCCGGGGCAGGACGGCAAAATGTACGGCTTCTACTTCGGCACGAAGCCGGCGACGTTCGGCGCCAAGCTCCAGACCACGTGGTACAGCGCGATGGACTTCGTGCGCATGGTCTGGATGGGGCTGAGCGATCTGTTCGCGGGCGCAGTCGGCGTCAAGGATCTGTCCGGCCCGGTCGGCATCGTGAGCATGATGAACGAGGTCGGCAAGGAGTCGGCCACGAAGGCGGCCGCCTTCTCGAACATCGCCTATTTCTCGGCGTTCATCGCCGTGAACCTTGCGGTCATGAACATGCTGCCGCTGCCGGCGCTCGACGGCGGGCGCGTGTTCTGCCTGCTCGTCACGTGGATGCTCGAGCGGATCAGCCGCAGAAAGATCGACCCCAAATATGAGGGCTATATCCACACGGCGGGGCTGGTGCTGCTGCTGGCACTGATGGCCTACGTCATGTATAACGACATTTCCAAACTTGTCACCTGATCCGGGGCGGATCTTTCCGCCTCGGGCTTTTGTGCGTTTTCAGGCTTCTCGGAGATACAGGAGTGTTTATGAAAAGAACCCAGACAAAACAGATCCATGTCGGCCCCGTTGCCATCGGCGGCGGCGCCCCGGTCGCGGTGCAGTCCATGTGCAACACGCACACATCGGACGCGCGCGCGACCATCGAGCAGATCACCCGGCTGCATGACGCCGGGTGCGAGATCATCCGCCTTGCCGTGCCGGATCAGGCCGCGGCGGATGCCCTGCCCGAGATCGTGCACGCCTCGCCCATCCCGGTCGTGGCCGACATCCACTTTGACTACCGCCTTGCGCTCGCAGCGGCGAAGGCCGGCGTGCACAAGATCCGCATCAACCCCGGCAACATCGGCGAGCCGGACAATGTCCGCAAGGTGGCCGAGGCCTGCCGGGAGCGCGGCATCCCCATCCGCATTGGCGTCAACGGCGGCAGTCTGGAAAAGCGTCTGCTCGAAAAGTACGGTCACCCGACGCCGGAGGCGCTCGTCGAGAGTGCGCAGGGGCACATTGACCTGCTGCACCGGTATGATTTTGACGACATCGCCCTGTCGATGAAGAGCTCTACCGTGCCGCTGACGATCGCGGCCTACCGGCTCGCGGCCGAGCGGTTTCCCTATCCGCTGCACGTCGGCGTCACGGAGACCGGCACGGCCTACAACGGCATCATCCGCTCCGCCGTCGGCATCGGCACGCTGCTGTCCGAGGGCATCGGCGATACGATCCGCGTCTCCCTGACGGCGGACCCCGTGCGCGAGGTCGTGGCGGCCAAGGCGATCCTCAAGGCGGCCGGCCTGCGGAAGCAGGGCGTGAACCTCATCTCCTGCCCGACGTGCGGCCGCACGCAGATCGACCTCATCGGCCTTGCCAACCGCGTGCAGGAGGCCCTGCAGGACTGCGACAAGGAGCTGACGGTCGCCGTCATGGGCTGTGTTGTGAACGGGCCGGGCGAGGCGCGCGAGGCGGACATTGGCATCGCGGGCGGCGACGGCTGCGGCGTGCTGTTCGTGCACGGTGAGCTGAAGGAAAAGCTGCCCTATGACGAGCTGCTTCCTGCCCTGCTGCGATACATTGACGCAATGTAATATCTGCAGAATCCATGGCCCCCACCCGGCATTACCGGGTGGGGGCCTTTTTCCCCATCGCGAAGGCTTGCGCATTGCGCCGAAAACAGGTATAATTGGAGAAAAAGACAAGAGAACAGACTGTCAAAAAACTGCCAAGCCAAAAGTATCGGAGGGAAGAAAAGAGTGAAAGGAAACCGTCAGGGTTTCCTTTCGCGTCCAATAACCCGC
>ERZ773106.2484-NODE-2484-length-10414-cov-16.055700_pt1 | contig 10414 bp, 8 predicted proteins | sample MGYA00580572_ERZ773106 | MGnify/ENA primary metagenome ERZ773106 (study PRJEB29015, sample SAMEA2737868) | human gut metagenome | biome: human gut; feature: human-associated habitat; material: faeces | place: China | collected 2012 ... | reverse complement strand
ACATCAAGCGCGACCAGCACCTGAAAGAGATGTGCAGCGACATCATGAAAAACGTCCGCACCTGACCTACTTTCTTGAAAGAAAGTAGGCAAAGAACTTTAAATATTTTATCCCGGGGACGGGATTCGGAATTTACTTTACGCAGCATCGCACATTCTCACCCGAGCATTTGGAATTTCTTTGGTTCTTTCTTTGCAAAGAAAGAACGCAAAGAAAGAACGCCGCGTTTTTCAACAAAGTTTTCAGTTATCAACAGCGCGTATTCCACGGGGCTTGTTGAAAAAAGGGGTTTTCCGGGTTTTCCACAGAAAAGTCCACAGACTGTTCAAAACAATCCACCCGCGATTTTCCGCGGCGCAATCGGGTCCCGCGGAGTTTTCCACGAAACTAACACCCCCTACTACGACTACTACCATAGTTTAATAGTTTCTGCGAACGGAACCGCAAAATACACTTCCTCACACCTACAAAACACCGCTCCGGCTGTGGAAAACAGAAGGAGCACCCTTCCTAGAGACCGCTGAACGTTTTTTGCCGAGGCTTTTTTCCAAAAAAGCCGGAGAAAGAGATAGAAACATGAAATTTGAATGCGAAAAAACACTGCTGGCCAGCGCCATCGACGGCGTTTCCCGCGCGATCACGAACCGCGCCGCCATCCCCGTGCTGGAAGGCATCTACATGAAGGCCGAGGGCTTTAACCTGACACTGACCGGCTACGATATGGAAATGGGCATCACGACCACGATTGAATGCAATGTGCTTGTGCCCGGTGAAACTGTGCTTGACGCAAAACTGCTGAGCGCCATGGTCAACCGTATGCCTGCGGGCGATGTCTGCATTGAGCTGAACGACGAGGGCCAGGCAAAAATCAGCGGCGGTGTGGCAGAATTTGAGATCCCCGCGCTGAACGCCAGCGATTATCCGAGCCTGCCCGTGACCGGCGCCGACAATACGATGACCGTCAAGTGCGGCATGCTGCGCGAAATGATCGAGAAAACCATCTATGCTGTCAGCCAGGACGACAAAAAGCCCGCCCACACCGGCGAGCTGTTCGTCATTGAGCCGGGCAGCCTGACGATTGTGGCCCTGGACGGCTACCGGCTGGCCATTATCCAGCGCGAAGTCGAGTGTACCCGCGACATCCGCATCATCATCCCCGCCAAGACACTGCAGGAGCTGCTGAAAATTATGGGCGGCGCGGACGACGACGTGAAGATCGACGCGAACCGCCGCTATGTCGTGTTTACCTCCAACGGCTATACGATCATGAGCCGCCTGATCGAGGGCGACTTCCTCAACTATGAGAGCGTCATCCCGAAGGACAGAAAAACACGTGTTACCGTGGAATGTAAGAGCTTCATCGACACGATCGAGCGTGCGTCGCTCATTATTACCGAGCGTTTGAAGAACCCGCTGCGCATCTCCTTTGCCGAGGATCGCGTGACGGTCCGCTGCCAGACGCCGCTGGGCAAGGTCGTGGACGAGTTCGCGCCGGTCTCGATGGAGGGCGATACGGTAGAGATCGGCTTCAACAACCGGTATCTGCTGGATGCACTGCGCTTCTCGAAGTGTGAGAAGATGGTGCTGGAAATCAACGGACCCTTAAGCCCCGTCAAGCTCCTGCCCGAGGACGGCAAGGACTTTATCTATCTGGTGCTGCCGGTACGGTTCAAGAACGAGGGCTGAAGCAATGCTGTGCTGTAGGGGCCGGGCATGCCCGGCCCTGCAGATAAAATCAGCCGCCCGGCTAAAGGGCTGCTGCAGCAAGGCTGAGGGCCGGACATGTCCGGCCCCTGCCGCTGCAATAGAAGGAATTGTATGGAAAAGATTCGTATCACCACCGAGTTTATCAAGCTGGATGCTCTGCTCAAGTTCGCCGGTCTGTGCGAGACGGGCGGCGAGGCGAAGGAGCTGATCCAGGGCGGGGCCGTTAAGGTCAACGGCGAGGTCTGCACGATGCGCGGCAAAAAGTGCCGCGCAGGGGATACCGTGGAGCTGGACGGCCAGACCGTGCAGATCGCGGAGGGTGCGTAATGCGCTTAACGCACTTAGAAGTAACGGATCACCGCAATATTGCCCACGCAGAGCTGCACCCCGACCCGCACCTGACCGTGCTGTGCGGCCCGAACGGCCAGGGCAAAACGAACCTGCTGGAGGCTGTCTGGCTGCTGACCGGCGGCAAGAGCTTCCGCGGGTCAAAGGACGCGGAGCTTATCAGGCGCGGCTGTGACTTTTCGGTCATCGAGGGCGCGTTTGAGACACAGGACGTGGAAAAATCCATCCGCCTGACCGTGGGCAGCAGGCAGAGCCAGCGCCCGGGCCGCACCGGCAAATTAAACGGCGCGGACGTTGGGCGCGCAGCGGCGCTGGCGGGGAACTTTCAGGCCGTCGTCTTTGAGCCGGACCTGCTGGGGCTGGTCAAGGGCGGCCCGGACGGACGGCGGCGGTTTATGGATTCCGCACTGTGCCAGGTCTACCGGCCCTACCTTGTGGCGCTGCGGCGGTACATGAGGCTGACGGCCCAGAAGAACGCCCTGCTGAAAAGCTACGATATTACGCCAAACGGCAATATGCTGCTGGACACCTACGACGAGCAGCTGGCCGAGTACGGCGCGCTCATCATGGAGCACCGCTGCAAGTTTCTGGCGGCGGCGGCTCCCATCGCCGCGCAGAATTATAGGGACATCTCCCACGGTGCCGAGGTGCTGGCGCTGAACTACCAGATGTGCACCGCGGCCCCCACCGCCGCGGCGCTGACCGAAAAGATGCGGGCCATGCGCAGTGCCGAGCTGCGCGCCGGGTTCTGCCTGGCCGGGCCGCACCGCGAGGATCTGGAAATTTTACTGGACGGCCAGCCCGCCCGGGTGTTTGGCAGTCAGGGCCAGCAGCGCAGCTGCGTGCTGGCAATGAAGCTGGCCGAGGCGACAGTGGTCGGTGATTTGTTCGGTGAGCACCCGGTTTTGCTGCTGGACGACGTTTTGAGCGAGCTGGACGACGAGCGCCAGACCTACCTTTTGACCCGCATGGGCGAGCACCAGACGATTGTGACCACCTGCGACACCGCCGCTTTTGCGCGTACCAATGGGAAAATTGTGATGGTGAAGGGCGGAGTGGTCGAAGAAGCGTAGGGGCCGGGCAACTCCGGCCCCTACAGGGAGGTGCAGGATTTGTACTTTCACGCAGGCCAGGACTTTGTCCTGAATACCCGGGATGTGATCGGGGTGTTTGATCTGGACACAGCCGGGGCGTCGCGGCGGACGGAGGAATACTTCCGCCACGTCGAGAGCGAGGGCGCCGTCGTGGACCTCTGCGCCCCGGGCACGCTGCCCAAGAGCTTTCTTGTCACCGATTTCCCCGACGAGACCATTTATATCAGTCAGTTATCGCCCGCCGCGCTGAAAAAAAGAGCGGAGAGGCTGGAATTTTAAAGAACCACGACCGTAGGGGCCGGGTATGCCCGGCCCGCAACATAAAAAGTACCGCCCGATAAAAGGGCAATAACGCAAGGCGGAGGGCCGGGCATGCCCGGCCCCTACATTGCAAAATAAGAGATACCCACCCACAACAGGAGGCTATCATTTCATGGCAGAAGAAATCATCACCGAAACCAACCGCGAGACGGCTACCGATCATGCCTACGGCGGTGCGCAGATCCAGGTCCTGGAGGGTCTGGAGGCTGTGCGCAAGCGCCCCGGCATGTATATCGGCTCCACCGGGCCTTCCGGCCTGCATCATCTGGTCTACGAGATCGTCGATAACGCCATCGACGAGGCACTGGCCGGATACTGCACCCATATTGAAGTGACCATCAAGCCCGGCAACATCATTGAGGTCTCGGACAACGGACGCGGCATCCCCGTGGACATCCAGCCCAAGCTGGGCATCCCGGCTGTGACCGTCGTCTACACCGTGCTGCACGCCGGCGGCAAGTTCGGCGGCGAGGACTCCGGCTATAAAGTGGCCGGCGGTCTGCACGGCGTCGGCGCGTCCGTCGTCAACGCCCTGTCCGAGTGGCTGACCGTCCGCGTGCGCCGCGACGGGGCCGAGTATGAGCAGAGCTTCAAGCGCGGCAAGCCGGACGGCGACCTGAAAAAAATCGGCGCGGCGGCTTCTACCGGAACGACAGTCACCTTTAAGCCCGACCCGGAGATGTTCCAGGAAACGACGCTCTATCGCTATGAAACGCTGCTCAAGCGCCTGCGCGAGGAAGCGTTCCTGAACGCCGGTGTCAAGATCACCCTGACCGACGAGCGCCCCGACGCGGACCGCCCCCAGGACGAGCAGTCCGGCGAGATGCGCACCGAGACGATGTGCTACGAGGGCGGCATCCGCTCCTTCGTCAGCTACCTGTGTGAGCGCCGCGACTTAACGCCGCTGCACCCGCAGGTCATGTATATGAAGGGCGAGGGCCAGGGCGCTGTGGCCGAGGTCGCACTGCAATACTACGACAACAGCTACAACGAGCTGCTTTTGAGCTTTGCCAACAACGTCCACACCCCCGAGGGCGGCACCCACGAGGAGGGCTTTAAGCTGGCCCTGACCCGCGTGCTGAACGAATATGGACGTGCCAAGGGCATTTTGAAGGACAAGGACGAGAACCTGTCCGGCCCCGACGCCCGCGAGGGCATCATTGCCGTTGTCAGTGTGAAATTGCAGGAGGCGCAGTTTGAAGGCCAGACGAAGGCGAAGCTGGGCAACACCTTCATCAAGGGCCTGGTCAACAATGTGGTTTACAAGGCGCTGACCGAGTTCTTTGAGGAAAACCCCGCCGTCGCGAAGGCGATTCTGGAAAAAGCGACCCAGGCTGCCCGCGCCCGCGCCGCCGCCAAGAAGGCCCGCGAGCTGGTGCGCCGCAAGAGCGCGCTGGAATCCAACCGTATGCCCGGCAAGCTGGCCGACTGCCACGAAAAAGACCCCTCCAAGACCGAACTGTTCATCGTGGAGGGCGATTCTGCAGGCGGCTCGGCCAAGATGGGCCGTGACTCCAACATTCAGGCCATCCTGCCTCTGTGGGGCAAGATGCTGAACGTCGAAAAGGCCCGCGCGGACCGTATCTACGGCAACGACAAGCTGATGCCCGTCGTGACCGCGCTGGGCACCGGCATCGGCGACGAGTTTGATATTAGCAAAGTCCGCTACCATAAGATCTTCATCATGGCCGATGCCGATGTGGACGGCTCGCATATCTGCACGCTGATGCTGACCTTCTTCTTCCGCTATATGCGCCCGCTGATCGACCACGGCTATGTCTACGTCGCCCAGCCGCCGCTGTTCAAGCTGCAGAAGGGCCAAACCGTCAAGTACGCCTACAACGACGACGAAATGAAGCTGTTGAGCGCCGAAATGCCCGGCGCGAAGGTCAACCGCTACAAAGGTCTGGGCGAGATGAACCCCGACCAGCTGTGGGAGACCACGATGAACCCCGACAACCGCGTCATCGTGCAGATCAAAATCGAGGATGCCGAGCGTGCGGACGAGGCGTTCAGCATCCTGATGGGCGAGCAGGTCGAGCCGAGACGGCAGTTTATTGAGAAGAACGCAAAGTACGCGAATTTGGATGTGTAATGTTCCATGTGGAACATTGGTAGTCTATGGACAATGTGTTTCCGAAACGAAAATGGATGCGGCTGCGCAACTATGATTATGCCTCTCAAAAGGTTTATTTCATTACGCTGTGTACGCAAAATCGTGAAAGAATCTTATCTGAGATTGTAGGGAGGGGTCTTGACCCCTCCGTGCGCGCGGAAGTTACGCTGATGCCGTATGGGTCAATTGCTGAACATGATTTGCTGGAAATACCAAATCATTTTCCTAATGTGGAAATTTTGAATTATGCCATAATGCCGGATCATCTGCATATCTTATTGGCGCTGGGCTGCCGGGAGGCTGCTGCGGAGGGGTCAAGACCCCTCCCTACAGTGTCAACCATTATAGGGCAGTACAAATCCGGTGTCAGCCGCAAATGCAAGCGGCCCTTATGGCAGCAGTCCTACCACGACCACATCATCCGCAACCAACTCGATTTTGAAGAAACATGGAAATATATCGACAACAACCCGTTGCAATGGGTGTTGGACGGAAAAGCGTAAAGTTTTTGTAACGTAATAGATAGTTAAGGTGATACAATGGAAGAAAACATCATCATGGTGCCGGGGTCCGGTACGAAGGTCATTGTGCGCGATGTGAAGCAGGAGATCGAGACGGCGTTCCTTGACTACTCGATGTCTGTTATCGTGGCGCGCGCTCTGCCCGATGTGCGCGACGGCCTGAAGCCCGTCCACCGCCGCATCCTGTACACGATGCACGAGCGCGGCAACGACCCGCAGCACCCCTACCGCAAATCTGCCGATACCGTCGGTGCGGTGCTGGGCTCGTACCACCCGCACGGCGACGCCTCGGTCTATGATGCCATGGTGCGTCTGGCGCAGGATTTCAGCCTGCGTTACCCGCTTGTGGACGGCCAGGGCAACTTCGGCTCCGTGGACGGCGACCCCCCGGCTGCTTACCGTTACACCGAGGCCCGCATGTCCAAGATGGCCTGCGAGATGCTGACCGACATTGAAAAAGACACCATCGACTGGGACCCCAACTTTGACGAGACCAAGAAGGAGCCCCACGTCCTGCCCAGCCGTTTCCCGAATCTGCTCGTCAACGGCAGCCAGGGTATTGCCGTCGGCATGGCGACGAACATCCCGCCCCACAACCTGCGCGAGATCGTCAACGGCATGGTCGCCCTGATGGACGACCCCGAAATCGACCTGGCCGGGCTGATGGAGTACGTCAAGGGCCCCGACTTCCCGACGGGCGGCATCATCATGGGCCGCAGCGGCATCCGCGCTGCTTACGCCACGGGCCGCGGCAAAATCACGCTGCGGGGCCGTGCCGAGATCATCGAGAAAAAGAACGGGCGCTACGAGATCCTGATTTCGGAAATTCCCTACATGGTCAACAAGACCCGCCTGATCGAGTCCATCGCTGACCTTGTCAAGGATAAGCGCATCGAGGGCATCAGCGACCTGAACGACGAGTCCTCGAGCCGCACCGGCATGAAGATCGTCATTGAGATCAAGAAGGACGCGAACCCCCAGGTCGTGCTGAACCAGCTCTACCGCTTCACCCAGCTGCAGGACACCGTCGGCGTCATCATGCTGGCGCTGGACGACGGCGTGCCCAAGATCATGAGCCTGAAAACCATGATGGAGCGCTATATTGAGTTCCAGATGCAGGTCATCCGCCGCCGCACCGCGTTTGAGTTGAAGAAGGCAAAGGAGCGCGAGCACATCCTCGAGGGCCTGCACAAGGCCGTTGACATCGTCGATGAGATCATCGCGACGATCCGCGCCTGCAAGGGCGGCTTTGCCGAGGCGCGGCAGGCCGTCATGGACAACTTCGGCTTTGATGAGCTGCAGGCGGACGCCATTGTCAAGCTGCAATTGGGCCGTCTGGCCGGTCTGGAGATCCTCAAAATCGAGCAGGAGTTGGGCGAGCTGCGCGAGGCCATCGCCGATTATGAGGACATTCTGGCCAACGACGAGCACGTCAAGCGCATCGTCAAGACCGACCTGACCGCGCTGGCCGACAAGTACGGCGACGAGCGCCGCACCTCCATCGAGACCGTCTCCGGCGAGGTCGATATTGAGGACCTGATCCCCGAGGAGACCTGCGTCTTTACGCTGACCCACGAGGGCTACATCAAGCGCACGACGCTGGACACCTACCAGGCACAGAACCGCGGCGGACGCGGCGTGCAGGGCATGACCCAGAAGGACGACGACTTCACCGAGGAACTTTTTGTCGGTTCTACGCATGATTATATGCTGTTTATGACGAACCAGGGCCGCGTCTACCGCCTGAAGGGCTATCAGGTGCCCGAGGGCAGCCGCACGGCCAAGGGCAGCCATATTGTGAACCTGCTGCAGCTGCAGGAGGGCGAGAAAGTCACGCTGATGCTGCAGCAGAAGGCCGGCGTGGACGAGGACAACACCTACGCCACGATGGTGACGAAGCAGGGCCTCATCAAGCGCACGCCGCTGTCCCAGTTCCGCAACATCCGCAAGATGGGCCTGATCGCCATTGCGCTGAACGAGGGCGACAGTCTGGTGTGGAGCCACCTGACCAAGGGTGACGACGAGATCATTGTTGCCACCCACGACGGCGCGGCTATCCGCTTTACCGAGGACGGCGCCCGCTCAATGGGCCGTACCGGCCACGGCGTCCGCGTCATCAAGCTGCGCGAGGGCGACTATGTCGTCGGTGCAGGCGTCTGCCGCCCGGGTGCAAACGTGCTGACCATCAGCGAGGAGGGCAAGGGCCGCCGCAGCCGCATTGACGACTACCGCATCACGAAGCGCGGCGGCTTGGGCATCCGCAACTATTCTAACGGCAACGTGGCGGGCATCAAGATCGTGGATGACACCGACGATCTGATCCTCATCAGCCAGAACGGCATTCTGATCAGAATCCATGCGGCGGACATCAACGTCCAGAGCCGCTACGGCAGCGGTGTCCGCGTCATGCGCCTGGTCGAGGACGACAAGGTGGCCGTGGTCGCCCGCGTGGACCGCGACAACGATGCCGAGACCGCAAAAATCGAGGATACCGGCGAGACCGACCCGACCCCCGAGGAGCTGGCGGCCATTGAGGCGGAAGAGCTGGCGCAGGAGGCCGCGGAGGACGCAGCCCCCGAGAACGAGACCGAAGAATAAACCAATACAGGGGAGAGGCCGCGGGTCGGCCTCTCCTTTTTGGTGGATTTGTAGGGAGCGGTCTTGACCGCTCCGGGAAGTTTGCCATGCCTTTCACGGGCACGGAGGGGTCAAGACCCCTCCCTACAAGCATTTGAAATTTTTTCGCCGAAGCCTTTTTTATAAAAAAGGCTGGAAAAACACCGCGTATTCATGGTATTCTAAAGTATTCCCATCACAAAAAAGGAGCGCTCCACATGGAACATCTGCACACAACGATCTGCGCACTAGCGACGCCACCGGGCGAGGGCGGCATTGCCACCGTCCGCGTGTCCGGGCCGGACGCCTACGGCATCGTCGGCAAAATCTTTGCGCCGGTGCGGCAGGGGAAAAGCGTAGCCGACGCGAAGGGCTACACCGCCATGCTGGGCCACTACCTGCTGCACGGGGCCGAGATGGACGAGTGCGTGGCGCTGTTTTTCCGCGCACCGCACTCCTACACCGGCGAGGACGTTATTGAGCTGTCCGTCCACGGCGGCACGGCCATGGCGGACGGTTTGTTAGAAGCGCTCATCACCGCGGGCTGCGCGCCTGCCGGACCGGGGGAGTTCACCCGCCGCGCACTGGAAAACGGGCGGATGTCGCTGACGCAGGCCGAGGCCGTGATGGAGGTCATTGCGGCGAACGGGCGGCAGGGAGCTGCGCTGGCAAAATCCGCGCTGGACGGGCGGCTGGCAAAGCGCATCGGTAAGATACAGACCGCGCTGCAAACGCTGAACGCCCACCTGACCGCCTGGGTCGATTACCCCGAGGAGGACGTGCCCGAGCTGTCCGACGCGGCGTTTGTCGGGACGCTGACCGAGCAAAAGGCCGCGCTGGACGCGCTGATCTCCGGCTACAGCGCGGGCGCGGTGCTGCGCCATGGCGTGGACTGTGTGCTGCTGGGGCGGCCCAACGTGGGAAAAAGCACGCTGCTGAACCTGCTGGCCGGGTTTGACCGTGCCATTGTTACGCCCGTGGCCGGTACGACCCGCGATATTGTGGAGCAGGCCGTGCAGCTGGGCAGCGTGCGGCTGAACCTGTTTGACACCGCCGGTGTGCGGGAGGTGGGCGCGGACGGCGACGCCATCGAGGCCGAGGGCATCCGCCGCAGCTGGCGCAAGCTCGACGAGGCCGGGCTGGTGCTGGCCGTGTTCGACGCCGCACAGCCGTTGTCTGATGATGATTTGGAGCTGGCCCGCAGATGCCAGGGCCGCCCGGCCATCGCGGTTTTGAATAAGCAGGACCTGGCGGGGGAGACGGATGTTCCACGTGGAACATTGGAGCCGTATTTTAAGAAGATCGTCCCGATGTGTGCGCGGGATGCCGTCGGTCTGCAGGCCCTGACGGATGCGGTTGCGGATTTGTTAGGCACAGCGCAGCTGGACCCGGAGGCTGCGCAGCTATGCAGTGCCCGCCAATTCGCCGCTGCGACCCGCGCGAGAGATGCGCTGGCGGAAGCGATTGCGGCGCGGCAGAACGGCTTTGGGCTGGATGCCGCCGCGGTGTGTTTGACGGACGCCTTGCAGGCGCTGTTTGATTTGACAGGAGAAAATGCCAGCGACGCAACGATAGAGGAAGTTTTTGAGACGTTCTGTGTGGGCAAGTAAGTAAAAAAGGCGGAGCCTTCTCCCCCTGGGGGAGAAGGTGTCCGCGGCCCCGCCCGCGGACGGATGAGGGGAGAGCCTGCG
>ERZ773106.2482-NODE-2482-length-10419-cov-7.010614_pt1 | contig 10419 bp, 7 predicted proteins | sample MGYA00580572_ERZ773106 | MGnify/ENA primary metagenome ERZ773106 (study PRJEB29015, sample SAMEA2737868) | human gut metagenome | biome: human gut; feature: human-associated habitat; material: faeces | place: China | collected 2012 ... | reverse complement strand
AGGTGCTTTAACAGAAGTACATTCTATGTTACAGCGTATGAATGAACTGGCAGTAAAGGCTGGCAACGGAACAATGTCAGAAGACGACAGACAGAACGTTCAGGATGAAATTGACCAGTTAGTTGATGAAATCGACAGAGTTTCAGAAACAACAAAGTTCAATGAAACTTATCTGTTAAAGGGTGACGACACGTCAAATGGAAATACAAAGTCATTGGAAGCCAATGCTGAAATCGGACAGATAGATGGACTTACTGTTACTGCTAAAGCAGATAAAACGTATACGGATAATGACGATGTTAAAATTGGTAAAGTAATTGTAAAATCAAGTGATACCAATGTGGTAACTGTAGATGCAGACAATCTTACAGAAGCTGCAGGAAATATTGCAAAAATTACAACAGATGGTACAGAGGTAGTTGTTACAAAGAACGATGGAAAAACAGATACTTATGCAACTGTTGATAAATTTAAAGCTGCTTATGCAGGACTTGATATTGCCGGAGCTGGTGCAGTAACAATTTCTAAAACGTTAGATACAGCAACCGCGAATACAGATGATACAGTAACTGGAACATATACAGGTAATTTGAATTCTTATAAAGTTGGTGATAGTGTTAATGTTAAACTTGCTGTCGGTGCATCAGGTGAAACAGCATTAAGTAACGGCTCTAAAGCATTACTGTTAAGCTTCCAGGTAGGTGCAGATACGACAAGTGAAAATAAGATTTCTGTAACAATGGATTCTATGAGTGCAAAGTCTATCGGTGTAGATGGAATTAAGGTAACCGGTTCAGATTCAACAAATGCTGATAAGGCAGTTGATACAATCAGTGATGCAATTAAGAAGGTTTCTAAGCAGCGTTCCGCTTTAGGTGCTGTCCAGAACCGTCTGGAGCATACAATTTCTAACCTTGACAACGTTGTTGAAAATACAACATCCGCCGAATCACGTATCCGTGATACAGATATGGCTGAAGAAATGGTTAGCTACTCAAAGAACAACATTCTTATGCAGGCAGGTCAGTCTATGCTTGCACAGGCTAATCAGCAGAATCAGGGTGTTCTTTCACTTCTTCAGTAATTTAAGTTATTTTAATGATTTAAATTATTTTAGCAATTTAAGTGATTTTAGACCTTTTGGCAGTCGGTTCAAGCCTGCCAAAGGGTCTTTTTTGCTGTTATGAACAGTAATTATAAAAATATATAATAAAAAGTATATTATTGATGCAATTTACTATTGCAATATAAATAATATTATGTTATTATTTCAATAGAATATATTCTAATAACGAATTTAAGCACGGTTTTTTATAAAGATTATGTGTTTAAAGTCTGATTTATATTTGAAATCTAAATATTTAGATTTCGTCTGTATTTTCTATCACGTTTTTTGGAATTTACTGCGGATTTAGACCCTTTTATAATCCGTTTTCATTCCAAAAGATTTGAAAATTTTAGAAAATTCATCAAAACGCTTGTCGACAATCCCACAAGTCCAGTATAATAAAAGAAAGGAACCAATGCATGGATAATACACCTTACGATGATGTATTCCGTACACTTTTAACCGACTGTACGGAGTTAATGATTCCGGTTGTCAATGAAATTTTTCATACGCACTACACCGGAAAAGAAACCATCTGCCTGCTGCAAAACGAGCATTTTATTAAAATGCCGGACGGCAGTGAACAGGAACGGATTACAGATTCCAGCTTTGAAATTATCAGTAGTAAAGAAACACCGATACCACAGCTATTGAAAAATCAGCTTTACGGCGGCTCTGCCGGCTGTAATACAGCACAGCGCAAACGATATCACATTGAATGTCAAAGTACGGAAGACGGCAGTATGATTGTACGAATGTTTGAGTATGATACACAGCTTGCATTAGAAAACAGAGAGTTTACATCAAATATTTTGACCGTACAATTTCCGGATTCAGCAATTGTGTCGCTTAGACATACTAAAAATACGCCTGAAGAAATGATAGTTAAAGTCTTAACTCCGGGCGGAAGGGTATCCTATACCGTGCCGGTATTAAAGGTAAAACGTTATACAATTCATGAACTGTTTGAAAAGAAACTGTTTTTTCTGATACCGTTTCATATTTTTGCGTATGAGAAAAATTTTAAAGAATTGGAAGAAAACAAGAAAAAGTTAAAGCAGCTGGAAGCAGAATATGCTTCCATCAGGGAACGGCTTGAAATCGCCTGCCAGATGGGTGATTTGAACAGATATGCTAAAGCTGCTATTCTTGATATGTCACGTAAAGTCATAGAACATATTGCTGTTAAATATAAAAATGTTGCGAAAGGGGTGAGCCGGACAATGGGTGGAAAAGTATTAAACTATGAAGCAAAAGATATCTTAAACCGCGGACGTGCGGAGGGACGCCGCGAAGGTGAAGCCAGTGGAATTCGAATCGGTGAAGAACGAACCAAAATTCAGATTGCCACAAAACTTCTTAATATGGGGAATGACATAAAATCTGTCGCAGAATTAGCTGAATTGCCACAGGAAACCGTAGAAAAACTGGCGCAAAGTATATCAAAAGAAGAAAAATAAGATTGTAAAGCAGCGTGAAATCAGGTTTATCATCAGTATGGACAAAAAAGGCTACACGTTTTAAGAAATACCCCGCAGGGTATAAACAGAAATGTAATACGCTGCGGGGTATTGTAGTTGATAAAATACGATATTAAACAACAGATTTCCATGCATCAAGGATTTTTGTGCATTGTTCCACGTCAATATCGGAAACAGCCGTCTTTAGCTGATTTAAAAATTCCTGCTGGTTGTCAGGATAGATAAAGTGTGTCATTTCCTCCAGCGTAGATTCCATGGTATCGCTGTTCAGATTATCAATTGCATCATACATGGCATAAAAAAGCTTCTCCAGAACCGGTGCAGTAATCGTTTCTTGTGCGGAGATTTTTTCTTCCTTTTGAAAATATGGCTGCAAAATAGACTGGTATTGTAAATAATCATGAAGGAGGGAAGCAGTCTGTTCATGAATGAGTGCCGCATCTTGTCTGGAACCGGCAAGTTCCAGACGGGCAGCGGATTCGGCAAGGTCAGTCGCACCAATCTGTCTGGAAGCGCTTTTTAATGCGTGGGTTTCAATGGTATAGGCATGCCAGTCTTCCTGCTGCTCATATTTCTTAATCAGTTCTGCCTTCTGTTTAATGACACGGTAGTAATCTTTTAGAACGGTCATATATAACTGCGGGCTGCCAAGAAGCTGTATGGCAGCTTTTGTATCAAGTCCCTCAATTGCCGGAAATGCTTGCGTATTGTCCGCAGCGGCATTAGTGGCAGTTACAGTGTTGTCAGTGCCTGTGGTATTTCTGCTTGCAGACATACCGTGCTGTCGGTCAATCTTTTCCGCAGGAAGCCATTGCTTGATTTTTGCAGTTAAAAACTGCAGTTCAATCGGCTTTGGTACAAAATCGTTCATGCCTTCCTTTAAAAACAGCTCTTTTGTACCGTCAATGGCATTAGCAGTCAGGGCGATAATCGGAACATCGTCATATTCAGGATGAAAACGCCGGATAATGTGCGTTGTTTCCACACCGTCCAGTTCCGGCATCATATGATCCATAAAAATAATGTCATACATCTGTGACGAAATTTTTTCAATGGCTTCTTTTCCGCTGAGGCAGGTGTCAATCTGCATACCAAGCGGCTTCAAAAGTCCTTCCGTAACGGTCAGGTTAATAGCATTGTCATCGACAATTAAAATCTGTGCATCCGGTGCCGTAAATTCAAAGTGGTCGGCATCATCTTCTTCATCAAAATGCAGATCTTCATTTTTTAAAATCGAAATCAGATTTAAAGAGTACAGCGGCTTTTTTACAATGTGCAGATTCTTTAAATTGCAGCTGACCGAAGTATAAAAGTCTGTAATCAATACAGCGGTCAGTTCAGGGTGTGCTTGAATATAATCCTGCATGGCAGAGGAAAATACCGCATAATCGATAAAAAGATAATCAGGTGTATTGTCCGGCTCAGTCCCGGTCACGGTACAATTGTCATAAGCAATATGCAGACGGTCCAGATCCTTTTGCAACTGTTCCTGTACAAGGCTGTTTTTAATAAAAAGTGCAGCATGAACCGGCGGATCATTGTTAAATACACCGCTTGGACGGTCATCCAGAACCTTTTGCGGCAGTGTAAAAGAAAAGGTACTGCCAATACCGTATTCGCTTTCAACGGAAATAGTGCCGTGCATCAACGTCAGCAGCAGCTTGGAAATGGCAAGCCCCAGTCCCGTGCCTTCGATATTGCGGTTACGTTTGCTGTCTAACTGTTCAAAGGAGCGGAAAAGTCTTCCAATCTGTTCTTTTTTAATGCCGATGCCGGTATCTTCAATAGAAGCGTGCAAAACAGTTTCACCGTTTTCTACAGGGTCCGCATAAATTTTTAAAAGCACGCGTCCGTGTTTGGTGAATTTTACGGCATTATTGGCAAGATTTAACAAAATCTGTTTAAAACGGATACTGTCACCAAACAGTTTGTAAGGGATATCCGGTGCAATATCTAAAATCAGTTCAACATTTTTGCTGCCAATCCGTGTGGTAATAATATTTGCAACATCGTGGATTGTAGACATCGGTTCATATTCCACCGGAATAATATTCATCTTGCCGGATTCAATTTTTGAGAAATCCAGTATATCATTGATGATGGTTAAAAGTGTCTTTCCGGAGGCTTTAATCTGAGTAATATAATCCCTTGCGGCAGGCGGCAGGTCTTCACGCAGCGCCATTTCTGCCATGCCGATTACAGCATTCATCGGGGTACGGATTTCATGGCTCATATTGGCGAGAAAATCTGATTTCATGCGGTTCGCCTTTTCAATCTCAATATTTGCCTGAAACAGCTGGTATTTGTGGTAGGCAATATTGGAAAGACCGTTTGCAATGGTATATAAAAAGCTTGCTGCTTTGTCAATCTGGCTTTTTTCCACGATATTGACTTTCATAACCGCCTGAATGTAGCTGGCAGGGTCAACCCCCAGTTCATCGGCGACCTGCATGATTTTTGAAATATCCGGCGGCTCGGTCAGCACCTGACCGCCGATAAAACAGCCCACCATTCTGCCGTCCGCAATAATCGGCGCGGCAAAATCCACGAGTCCTGCGTGACAGAAATAGGTTGAAGAAGCCCCTTTTTGAAGTGCCAGCTCCGCCCCGTTTTTATCGCATAATTCACACCGCTGGCAGCCCAGTGGTGAAGAACGTGTATATTTCATGCAGAAGTCTGAAAAATGAGAGCCTTTTGTTACGGCAACTCCGTCAGCATCGGTTGTGACGGAAGCAATGCCGGTCATGTCAGAAAAAGCATCCTGAATTTTTTGCAGCATTTCTACATCGATTAAATCCGTTAAATGTAATTCGTTTTCCATAGGCATCTTCCTTCCGCAGGTAGTTTTATTCTTATAGCTGCGACTACGCTTCAAGTGTATTCTGGATGGCAGCAAGCAGGCGTTTTCTGTTAATTGGTTTTAAAAGGTAACCCTGAGGTTTCATCACCAGTGCCTCCTGTATCTTTTTGCGGTCGGTAATGCCGGTTAAAAAGATGACAGGAATGTCTTTGGTCAATGGATTGGCACGCAGCTTTTCAAGTACGACAAGACCGTTTTCATCCGGCATGGCATAGTCGAGTAAAATTAAATCGGTGTGCTTGGTTTCTAAGAATTTTAAAGCAATTTTTCCGCTGATGGCAGTTGCTACATCGTATTTTTCATGCAGATGAAGCTTAATGACTTTTAACATGCGGACATCATCGTCAATAACCAGAATATGCTTCTTGCCGGAAGTCATTCCCGGTATATTTGCAATATCACGCATATCCGGCATACCCGTCACGTCCGGCACATCTGTTTTTGGCGGAAATGTTTCGTTAAAGGCAAGGTCGGCTTTTTTTAATTCTTCAGCAATCGGTTCGTACATCCGCTTTTGCTGTTTTAAAAAGACATTTATGCGCTGTTCAATCACTGCGGCGGTTAAAGGGCGCTGCAGTATCAAATCCGCAACCTTAACAGCGGCTTTTGTAAATTTGTCACAGTCGGCAGCATCTCCGATGATAATCAGCGGAAGCTGTACGGCATCCCTGCTTTTCATAGATATAATCTTTGTAATGTCATCGACCGGTTCGTCCTGTAAGCAGTAGACAAAAGCATCTGGATTGAAAGCGTGCATATGGCTTATCATATCTTCATAGCGCTTGGACGTTGTCTGACACTCAAAGCTGTTATACATTTTTGTGAAAAATTCATCAATTGCAGCATTGTTCTTTCCGGTTAGTAAGACCTTATATTTCATAAGTACCCCTCCTTGCGTTGTTATTTAGTTGTTCACGTTGTTTTGTTATCTCTATTATATAAAATTTTTATGGATAATGCACTCTTTTTTTATAGGAAATTGAATATACATTTGAAGAATCGTCTGTTATAATATTAACAGGTTTTTTATGCGGCAGGTAAAAGCCCGCCGCGGGCTATATTGTTTCCGGACGAAAACAGATAGTCATTATGGCAGGGGAAATACCTTTGCGATTGAATCGTCCGGAAATGAGGTATAACATGGCGGGACAGATTAGCTGCGATTACTGCAACAATTTAGTTTACGATGAAGAAATGGAAGAATATATATGTGATGTGAATATGGATGAAGATGATTATGCACGTTTTTGTGCATCGGAATATAAGAATTGTCCATACTATCAGAGCAACGATGAATATAAGATTGTAAGACATCAGATGTAGGACAGGGAAGGCAGAAGGGAATGGAAGATAAGCACTATGCAGTGTTAATTGACGCCGATAACATTTCCTCAAAATATATTGCGTATATTTTGGACGAAATGACAAAGTACGGTGTGATTACATATAAAAGAATTTACGGGGACTGGACGAGTCCGCAGGCGGGCAGATGGAAGGATGCACTTATGGAAAATTCAATTGTGCCGATTCAGCAGTTCCGCAATACGGTCGGGAAAAATGCAACCGATTCCACATTAATTATAGATGCCATGGATATTTTGTATACGGGGAATGTGGACGGGTTCTGCATTGTATCGAGTGACGGTGATTTTACAAGGCTGGCGAGCCGCTTAAAAGAATCCGGTATGGACGTTATCGGCATGGGAGAAAATAAAACCCCGCGGTCATTCAGGGCAGCCTGTTCCGTTTTTACGGATCTGGAACTGCTGTTAGAGGCGGCGGAGGAAGAAGAAGAAACACCGGTCAGGAAGCAGAATAAGATTCCTGAAAATATCATCAGTCAGGCGGTCATTGAAAATGCCATCATTGAAATTGTCATTGAAAATGACGACAAGGGTAGACCAACAGGACTTGGCGAGATTGGAAGCCGTCTGCAGAAGAAATATTCAGATTTTGATGTCAGAAACTACGGATATAGTTCGCTGTCTACATTTATCGAAGAAATTGATAATTTCGACTTACAGAAAGTCAACAATACCGTGATTGTCCGTTTAAAAGAAGACAACGGCAATAAAAAGCAGGTAACGGACTTTGCAATCGCCTGCGTGCGGGAAGCCGGCAGCAGAGGAGTTGAACTTGCCGCACTGGGACAGAAAATCCATGTAAAGTATCCGGGATTTAAAGCTAAGGAATACGGTTATTCCACATTGTCGAAGTTTATCAGTTCCATTAAGGTGTTAAAGATTGAATCCGTTCATGAAAACCGCAAAATGGTATATATAAAAGGAAACGAAAGGTGAGCGCATGGAGTATTTAGATATTCGTACAGAAAATGGTGAGCTGACAGGCGAAATCAAAGAGCGCACACAGGTGCATACGGACGGGGATATTCACGGAACATCGCACGTATGGCTTGTGCGTTATACAGACAAAAATAAAAAGAAATTTGATATTTTACTGCAAAAAAGAGCCGCAACAAAAGATGCGTATGCCGGCTGTTATGATATATCCTCGGCAGGGCATATTCCCGCAGGACAGGATTATCTGGAATCGGCGGTGCGGGAACTGGAAGAAGAACTGGGAATTAAGGCAGACCCGGGGAAGCTTAAATTTATCGGAATGCATGACGGGACAATGGAAGCGGTTTTTGACGGAAAGCCGTTTAAAAACCATGAATTAAGCGCCGTTTACATTTATGATGAACCGGTGAAGGATTCGGACTTTAAGCTTCAGGAAGAAGAAGTGGAGTCTGTACGCTGGATTGATTTTGACGAATGTAAGAACAAGCTGTGGACAGGTGAAATCCGCAACTGTATCTTTGAAAGTGAATTTAAGATGTTGGAAAAAGCAATCCGCGGATGATGTACAGCAATTCCGGTTGAATTGCAGGAATAGAAGGAAAGGACAGAAAAAATGAATAAAATTGCAAGTTTTACGGTAAATCATCTTGATTTACTCACTGGTGTTTATGTTTCAAGAAAAGATTATTTAGGAGATCAGGTGCTGACAACCTTTGATCTGCGTTTTACAAGACCAAACGAAGAACCGCCGATGGATAATCCGGGGATTCATTCTATTGAACATTTAGTTGCGACATTTTTAAGAAACCACAGGGAATGGGCTGATAAGACGGTTTATTTCGGACCAATGGGCTGCCGCACCGGGTTTTATGTGATTTTTGCAGGAGATTTAAAATCAGAAGATATTTTGCCGGTACTGCGTGAGGCCGCAGATTTCGTACTGTCTTATGAGGGCGAAATTCCGGGATATTCTCCGAGGGACTGCGGAAATTATCTGGACAACAACTTAAATCTTGCCAAGATTTATATGAGAAAGTTCAAGCAGGAAGTCTTAGATAATCCGGCGCCGGAGCGTCTTGTGTATCCGCAGTAGACAACAGCACAAGACAGAACGGGTATCTGATACGGAGTGATTAAGCGCTGTTTTAGCCTTGCGTTTAAAGAGCTGCGGATAAAGTAATAAAGCAATAAAGACCAAAATAAGGGTTGTTCCGACAATGAAATATCGGAACAACCCTTATTTTATATAGTTATCATACGATTTTTAAGTAAAATCCGTTATGAATTAAACCTCGAATAATAAGTCACCGTAAGAAGGGAATGGCCAGAAGTCCTTGTCAACAATCATTTCTAGCTTGTCGGCAGGTGCCCTTAAAGCATCCATTGTAGTCTTTACGGTATCTCTGAAGAACTTCGCCTGTTCTTCTACATTGCTGATTTCAGCACCGTCAGCAACAGCCTTTTCCAGTGCAGCAAGCTGTGTCTTCATTTCCTTTAAGTAACCGGTTACGGTAGTTAATAAATCAGCCTGTGTAGAAGCATCGGCACCGGCTTCCTTTACTGCAAGAACAGAGTTTGCGAGTTCTGTTGAGTAAGCGATTACAGCAGGGATTAACTGCTTGCCTGTAATATCAAGCATAGCCTTTGCCTCGATATTGATAGCCTTCGCATAAGCTTCGTACTTGATTTCAGCTCTTGACTTTAATTCTGCTTCTGTAAATACGCCAAAGCTTTCAAACAGTTTAACAGCCTTTGGTGTTGTAAGAGCAGGAATTGCATCAACCATAGAAGGAATGTTTGGAAGACCGCGTCTTTCAGCTTCTGCAATCCATTCATCTGTATAGCCGTTTCCGTTAAATACAATCTTGTGGTGGTCTGTGAAAAGCTTTTTAATCATATCATGGCAGGCCATGTCGAAGTTATCAGCCTTTTCCAGTTCATCAGCGATTTCTTTAAAGCTTTCTGCAACGATAGTATTTAATACAACGTTTGCAGGAGCGATAGAGTCAGCAGAACCAACCATACGGAATTCAAATTTATTACCTGTGAAAGCAAACGGTGATGTTCTGTTTCTGTCGGTAGCATCCTTATTTAAGTCAGGAAGTGTAGAAGCACCGGTCTTTAACTTACCCTTCTGGATTGAGCTTGTAGCATCACCCTTGTCGATTAACTGCATAACAACATCTTCAAGCTGTTCTCCAAGGAACATAGAGATGATAGCAGGAGGTGCTTCGTTCGCACCGAGTCTGTGGTCGTTGCCGACATCAGAAGCAGATTCACGAAGTAAATCAGCATGGGTATCAACAGCCTTCATGACAGCACCGAGTACCAGTAAGAACTGGATATTTTCATGAGGTGTCTTACCAGGCTCTAATAAATTGATACCGTCATCTGTTGTGATAGACCAGTTATTGTGCTTACCGGAACCGTTTACACCTGCAAATGGCTTTTCATGAAGCAGACATACAAGACCGTGTCTGTAAGCAACCTTCTTTAAAACTTCCATTGTCAGCTGGTTGTTATCTGTAGCTGTGTTGCACTGTGCATAAATCGGAGCAAGTTCGTGCTGTGCAGGAGCAACTTCGTTGTGCTGTGTCTTTGCGGAAACACCAAGCTTCCAGAGTTCCTTGTTGACATCCTTCATGAATGCACCGATTCTTTCACGGATAG
>ERZ773106.2473-NODE-2473-length-10461-cov-3.697867_pt1 | contig 10461 bp, 7 predicted proteins | sample MGYA00580572_ERZ773106 | MGnify/ENA primary metagenome ERZ773106 (study PRJEB29015, sample SAMEA2737868) | human gut metagenome | biome: human gut; feature: human-associated habitat; material: faeces | place: China | collected 2012 ... | reverse complement strand
CCAATATTTCATCTTGTCATCTGTTGTTCAGCGACTTATTTATTATATCACACTTTTTTGTGTTTGTCAAGTCTTTTTTTCAAATTTCTCAAAAAAATTTTTCTGAACTTCTTTCAGACTGTTTTGCGTCTTACTCATGACGACTTATATAGTATATCACATTCCGCTGTATTTGTCAAGCGTTTTTTCAAAAAAATTATCGAATTTTGTTTTTTTCTGTATCGTTGCATTACTGCAGTGAAATTAAAACAACAAGCAGGCAGATTTCATCATTCTGCCTGCTTAGCTCTTAAAAAATTAAATCACCGTTTATTCGTCCAGTGCTGTCCGCAGGGATTTTACAAATTCATACACCTTTTCCGGTGCTTGTTCCTGATACTGTTCAACCATGTTGACAATGGCACTGCCCACAATGACCCCATCACAATACTGGCTCATCTGCTTTGCAGCTTCTGGGCTGGAGATTCCAAACCCAACCATGCACGGAATCTTTGCATACTTATGAATTGGTGCAAAGAATGCAGAGAAATCCGTCTGGAACTTTGTCCGCATACCTGTTACACCATTCGAGGAAACACAATACAGGAATCCGGTTGCATCCTCTGCAATCATCTGAATTCTGCCTTCACTTGCCGGTGTTACCAAGCTGATGTTGTGAATGTGATACTTATCAGCACTGCCCTGAATCTCGTCCTTTTCTTCAAACGGCATATCCGGCACAATGACCCCATCAATGCCAATTTCCTGACAGGTGCGGAAAAATTCCTCTGTTCCATGAGAGAAAATCGTATTCAGATACATCATCAGCAGCAACGGCATATCGGTTTTTTTCCGCAGCCGCTTAACCAGTTCAAAAATACCTGCCAAGGTTGTTCCCTGCTTCAAAGCCTGTTCGCTGGCGTGCTGAATGACAGGACCTTCTGCAATCGGGTCAGAAAACGGAACGCCCAGTTCAATAATATCTGCACCGGCTTTTTCCATCTGCAATACCAGCTGTTCCGTACGGTCATATCCGCCGTGTCCAGCTGTTACAAATGGAATCAGTGCCTTTTTCCCCTGTTGTTTTAATGCCTGCAAAGTGCGGTCAATTCGATTCTCAGTCATCAATCTTCACTCCTCTGTATTGTGCGATTTGCTGCATATCCTTGTCCCCACGACCGGACAGGCAGATAATCATAATTTGGTCTTTTCTCATAGTCGGTGCAATCTTCATTGCAGCTGCAACAGCGTGTGCTGATTCAATTGCCGGAATAACACCTTCTTTTTTCGACAGATATTCCAACGCCTGAACAGCTTCTTCGTCCGTAATGGCAACATAGTCTGCCCGTCCGGTTTGATAAAGATTTGCGTGCTCTGGTCCGATGCCCGGATAATCCAGTCCGGCAGAAATCGAAAATACCGGTGCAATCTGTCCTTCGTCATTTTGCAGGAAATAGGACTTCATACCGTGGAAGATTCCCAGCTTGCCCTTTGCAATCGTTGCAGCGTGCAGAGCAGTATCCACGCCCTTTCCGGCAGCTTCTGCACCAACCAGCCGAACGCTTTCATTCGGGATGAAATCATAGAACATCCCCATTGCATTCGAGCCGCCGCCAACGCAGGCAACGACACAATCCGGCAACACGCCTTCTTTTTCCTGTAACTGCTGCTTTGCTTCTTCGCCAATAATCTTCTGGAAGTCCCGAACCATCATCGGATACGGATGCGGCCCCATTACCGAGCCAATCAAATAATAAGTGGTGTCAATGTTGGTGACCCAATCCCGCATTGCTTCGTTGATGGCATCTTTCAGCGTACCCGTTCCGTTGTCAACGCTGCGAACCTTTGCTCCCAGCAGTTCCATCCGGTAAGCGTTCAGCTTCTGCCGTTCCACGTCTTCTTTCCCCATAAATACTTCGCATTCCAAATCAAACAGGGCACAAGCGGTTGCTGTTGCAACGCCGTGCTGACCAGCACCCGTTTCCGCAATAATCCGCTTTTTGCCCATCCGCTTTGCCAGCAGAATCTGACCCAATACATTGTTGATTTTGTGTGCACCTGTGTGGTTCAAATCTTCCCGCTTCAGATAGATTTTACAGCCGCCTAAGTCCTTTGTCATCCGTTCTGCATAATACAGCAGGGATGGACGGTTTGCATAATCCCGACAGAGTGTGCGGTATTCTTCCCAGAAAGTCGGGTCTGCCTTTGCTTCTTCATAGGCGGCTTCCAATTCGTGTACCGCATTCATGACCGTTTCGGGAACATACTGTCCGCCGAACATTCCATATCTTCCTACTTTACCCATAATTCTACGCTCCTCGTATCAATGTCATCAATTGTTTCATTCTTCTCAGTGATTTTACGCCATCCTCTTCAATGCCGCTGGAAAAGTCCACGCCCGTGGGAGAAACCGTTGCAATTGCCTCCAAAACATTTTCCGGTTGCAACCCACCTGCCAAAAAAAACGAACGATTCCAGCTGTGTCGGGCAAGCAGCTCCCAGTCTGCACAAACGCCCGTTCCGCCAATGCCTGCACCTGTCTTTCCCTCTAGAATCAGGCAATCTGCCGGATTTGTTCCGGCGGCTTCAAGTTCTTCCAGCGTGCCAATGCGAAGGGCTTTCCAAACTGGCAAGCCGGTTTTCTGCTGCAAGGTTTGAATCTGCTCTGCCGATTCATTGCCATGCAACTGAATCACCTGCAAGTGCAACTGCTCTGCCATGCGGCAAATGATTTCTGATGATTCATTTACGAACACCCCAACCGCTGCAATTGCATCCGATTTTTCCTGTACCAAGCGTTGTGCCTGCTCCTGAGAAATGCTCCGGCGAAAACCACCGCTTAAAATCATACCCATATAATCCGGCTGGCAGAGATTCACGGCTGCAACATCCTCCAACCGCCGGATTCCACAAAACTTAATCTTCATAAGTTCTCCCGCAGCTGCTGCATGGCAACGGCAATATTTCCGCTCCGCATCAAGGTTTCCCCAATCAATACCGCATCTGCTCCATAGTTCTGGACAGCTGCCAGATCTTCATGCGTCTGCATACCGCTTTCCGAAACCAAAATGCAATCTTTCGGAACCATTGCTGCCAACCGTTCTGTGGTCTTTAAATCAACCACAAAATTTTTCAAGTTGCGGTTATTGATGCCGCAGATTTTTGCACCACAAGCAAGCACCTGCTCCATTTCTTCTTCGTTGTGTGCTTCAAACAGACAATGCAGCCCCAATTCCGTTGCATATTCGTAAAAATGCCGCATCGTTGGAGCGTCCAGAATGGCTGCAATCAACAGAATAGCATCTGCTCCCATAACCCGTGCTTCATCAATTTGATAGGTGTCAATGATGAAATCTTTCCGCAGCATTGGAATGGAAACTGCCTCCCGAATCGCCCGAAAATAATCGCTGCTGCCCTGAAAATAATGTTCCTCGGTCAGGCAGGAAATCGCATCTGCTCCGGCACGTTCATAAGCAGCTGCCTGCTCGACCGGATGAAAGTCTGCACAGATAACCGACTTCGAAGGCGATGCTTTCTTGACTTCTGCAATGATGGAAAGCCGTCCACTTTTCAGAGCATCCGGAAATGAATATACTTCCCGTTCCGTCTGCAATGCCAGTTTCCGCATGGTTTCCCGGTCGGTTCTCTGTAATTCCCGTGCAAGCTGTTCTTTCCGTTTTCCAACAATTTCATCTAAAATCATAAGCCTGCTCCTTTCTTATGCCAGAGCATTGGTAAACTGCTTGAGTTCCTCTAACTTTGCCAGTGCCGCACCACTGTCAATCATCTCTGCTGCCAGTGCAACGCCATCGCCGATGCTGCCAGCCTGACCAACCACATACAAGGCACAGCCAGCATTCAGCAGAACGATGTTCCGCTTTGCATCCCGAATCGTTCCAGCCAGAATGCCTTGTGTAATCAGTGCATTTTCTTCCGGAGAACCGCCAACAACTTCTTCCTTTTCTGCCAGCGGCAACCCGAACTGTTCCGGTGTGATGGTGTATTCAAAAATACCGCCGTCCTTGATTTCTGCAACCTTTGTCGGAGCGGAGATTGAAATTTCATCGAATCCATCTTCTCCATGTACAACCATTGCATGACGAATGCCCAGACCGCAAAGTACCTTTGCCATCACCGGAATCAAGTCATCGCTATAAACGCCCAGCAAAATATAATCGGTTTCAGCAGGATTGGCAAGCGGCCCTAAAATATTGAATACGGTACGTGTTCCCATTTCTTTTCTTGCCTTGGCAACGTATTTCATCGAACCGTGATAGCTCTGTGCAAACAAGAACGAAATGCCGATTTCGTGAATGCAGTTAGCAGCCTGTTCTGGTGTGGTCTGAATTTTTACACCGAGCCGTTCCAACACATCTGCTGCACCACTCTTACTGGACACGCTGCGGTTGCCGTGCTTGGCAACCTTTGCCCCAGCTGCTGCAATGATAAACGCAGACGTTGTGGAAATGTTGAACGAGTTCGAGCAGTCGCCGCCCGTTCCGACAATATCAATTGCATCCTTGCAATTGGGAACGGTCTTTGCCTTTGCCCGCATACCCTTTGCAAATCCGGTAATTTCTTCAATGGTTTCGCCCTTCATTCGCAGAGCGGTGAGAAATTCTGCAATTTGAATATCAGTTGCCGCATTGCTCATAATCAAATCCATTGCTTCCATGGCTTCAGTTTCGGTCAAATTTCCGCCGTTCAGAACCTTTTCTGCATACGGGAGCAGGGCTTTCTTCGACTGCTGCGTCGGAATTGAAACGCCCGGCAGCAGGTTCAAGAATCGAATCAGGATTTCCTTTCCGTCTTCCGACAGAATGGATTCCGGATGGAACTGCAAGCCGTAAATCGGGAACTTGGTATGTTCCAGTGCCATAATCTGTCCATTTTCATCCCGTGCGGTGATACGCAGGCAAGATGGCAGCGATGCTTCTTCCACAATCAGGGAATGATAGCGACCGCAGGCGATCACTGGCGGCAGCCCTGCAAACAGAACCGACTGATTGTCAATTGCAATGTTGCTTGCTTTGCCGTGCATGAGGTGTTCTGCCTTGACAATCTTTCCGCCGAATGCCTCTGCAATTGCCTGATGTCCCAAGCAGATGCCCAGAATCGGCATTTTTCCGGCAAACTTCTGAATCGCTGGAATCGAGATCCCTGCATCTTTCGGATAGCCCGGCCCCGGAGAAATCAAGAGTGCATCCGGATGCATGGCTTCGATTTCTTCCAATGTGATTTCATCGTTCCGAACTACCTGAATATCCGGATACAATTCCCCGATATACTGATACAGGTTGTAAGTGAAAGAATCATAATTATCCAAAAACAGAATCATTGTGCTGCCTCCTTAATGGCATTGATGACTGCCAATGCTTTATTTACGGTTTCATAGTATTCATTTTCCGGCACAGAGTCCGCTACAATGCCAGCTCCTGCCTGTACATATGCTTTCTGATTGGTAAAGAGCACGGTTCGAATCGCAATGCAGGTATCCATATTGCCATTGAATCCGAGATAACCAACCGTACCGCCATACAAGCCACGCTTTTTCGGTTCAAACTGGTCAATCAGTTCCATTGCCCGTACCTTTGGAGCACCAGAAAGTGTTCCAGCTGGCAGAATTGCCATCAGTGCATCCAAAGCGGTCAAGTCTTTCCGCAGTGTTCCCTCTACATCGGAAACCAAATGCATGACCTTGGATGCCCGTTCCGTCACCATATAGCGAGTTACGGAAACGCTGCCAAATTCAGAAACCTTACCAACATCGTTTCGTCCGAGGTCAACGAGCATCGTATGTTCTGCCCGTTCCTTCGGGTCTGCCAGCAAATCGGTTTCATTCTGCATATCTTCTTCTCTGGTCTTGCCCCGTGGCTTTGTTCCGGCAATTGGACGGTTGTGAATCGTACCATTCTTTACGCTTGCCAGCATTTCCGGAGAAGCTCCGGCAACATCATAAGTTGGTGTATGGAAATAATAGAGATACGGGGATGGATTGCTGACCCGCAATTTCCGGTAAACATCAAAGCTATCCGGCGGATTCTGGATTTCAAACCGCTGGGAAAGAACAATCTGGAAAATATCACCGTTCACGATGTGTTCCTTTGCCTGCCGAACGATGTCCATATAGGCATCCTTGCTCGTGTTGGAATGCACGATGGCAGTTCCTGTTTTCAAGGTTGGCTTTGGTGTTGGGTTATAAGTGCGAATCTTCTGTGCCAGTTCTTCGGCTCTCCAGAGAGCTGCTGCATACTGGGCATCCAAGTTGCCATCTGTGTGCAGATTCTGAATTACAATCCCGTTGTGTTTCAGGTGGTCATAAGCAACCAGTTCTTCATATAAAAACAAATCGCAGTCTGGCATGTGAATGTCATCTTCCGGAACATTCACCAAGGTCTTTTCCATATACCGCACGGTATCATATCCGAAATAGCCAATCAATCCGCCTGTGAAATTCGGTGCATCCGGCAAAACCGGAGCGGAATACTGTGCCATTCGTTCTTTCAGGAACAGAATGGGATGTTCCACCATGAATGTTTTCTTCTGGTTGTTTTCCAGAATGCAAGCCGTTGTGCTGTGCATCTGAATTTCCTGTTTCGGATTTGCTCCAACAAAGGAATACCGTCCCCACTGTTCGCCGTTGTTCACACTCTCGAAAATAAAGGCATTTTTTGCTCCCTCAGACATTGCCCGATACAAATTGATGGGGGTCTGATTGTCCGCAGAGAAATCATAGAAAACGGGAATGGTATTGTACTGTTTGGCAAGCTGTTTCACTTGTTCCAATGATGGTGTAAGCATATGCTTTCCTCCTTATAAGAAAATGATGAATATTGTTCTATATTGTCAAATCAAAGTCACGATTGTCCTTGATGGAGATGCAGAAAAAACAAAAAACGCCTGACATCCCACTGCTATGGGACGTCAGGCGTAAAATCCTTAACGTGTTGCCACCCAATTTCAGAAACATCATTCTACTTTGCCGGAATGCTGTTTCCCTCTTTCCGAATACGCCGGACTTTCACCGGATATATTCTTATCCCGATAACGTAGGACATACGGCGACAGTTACTACCAAATTTTTTGGATTCCCTGTGCTTCTCACAAATCCATTCACCATACCGCTTCCATATCAGGATTCCACCATCCCTGACTCTCTCTGTTGCCGCTCAGCAGGTTACTTGCCTTTGCTCTAAGAATTTTAAGATGCTTTTATTATAGTCACTTCGTTCGGATTTGTCAAGAGGATTCATATTTTTTTTACATTTTTGTTCGTATGTCATTATGACGCAGACCGCTGCACCATAGATTTCACAAACTTTACAATCTGAATCAGAATCATTGAACCAAAGCTGAAAATGTGAATCCATGCATACTGCAAACCAGTCAGGCTGGCAATGCTGAACAAGCTCTTCAACGGTGGAACTAACAGAACTGCATTGATTAAAATCATGCCGGCAAAGAATGCCAGCAAGCCAAATGGGTTGTTAATCATCTGCTTCCGGAACAGTACCGGTTCTTCGGACTTGCAGCTGAAGCCATGCCACAAGCGGGACATACAAAGTGTTGCAAACGCCATTGTCATGCCCAGATAATCGCCACCCTCACTTCTGCCGAACACATAAGCAAGAAAAGTCATAATTCCGATAATCAAGCCGGAATATCCCGTGGAAATCAAGAATGGTTTTGTCAGAATGGATTCATTTGCAGGACGGGGCTTTTTCCGCATAACGCTTGCCTGATGCGGTTCTAAGCCCAAGCCGATTGCCGGCAAAGAGTCCGTCAAGAGATTGATAAAGAGCAAGTGAATCGCTGCAAACGGCTGTCCCAGTCCAGCAAGAGCACAAGCCAATACCACCAGAATTCCTGCCAAGTTACCAGAGAGCAGGAACAAGATAGCACGCTTGATATTTTCATAGAGGTTTCTACCGTTTTCAATTGCCTTGACAATCGTTGCAAAGTTATCGTCTGTCAGAACCATTGCTGCAGCATCTTTGGAAACTTCCGTTCCGGTAATGCCCATCGCTACGCCGACATCTGCCTGTTTCAGTGCTGGAGCATCGTTTACGCCGTCCCCTGTCATGGCAACCATACAATTTCGAGCCTGCCAAGCCCGTACAATCCGGATTTTGTGTTCTGGAGTAACACGGGCATAAACCGACTTATCCTTGACAAAGTCCACCAGCTGTTCATCTGTATAGGCATCCAATGCAGAACCCTCTACGGCTTCGGTTTCCTGCTCCAGAATGCCGATTTCCTTTGCAATTGCCGCAGCAGTTACAACGTGGTCGCCTGTAATCATAACTGGCTTAATCCCTGCTGCCTTGCAGGCTGCAACTGCCTCTGCTGATTCCGGACGTGGCGGATCCATCATGGCAATCAAGCCCATATATTGCAAGTCTGTTTCGTCTTCCAGCGAGATAGTATCGCCATCGAATGGCTTTCCTGCAAAGCAGAGCAACCGCAGCCCCTGTTTGGAGAGGGCTTCCACTTGCTTGTGAATCTTTTCCTTTTCTTCCGTAGTAATCAGCATCCGTTCTGTCAGAACATCTGCTGCACCCTTTGTGAAGAGAATCTTTCCCTGTGGGGTCTGGTTCAAGGTGGACATCAATTTTCGGTCAGAATCAAACGGAATTTCTGCAAGACGGGGATACTGGCTGCGGAGTTCTTCTGCCTGCATGCCGTTTTTCTGAGAAAAGCGAATCAATGCTGTTTCTGTTGGGTCACCAATTTCAGTTTCTCCCTGACAGGTTGCATCACTACACAGAACAGATGCGATAATCAACCACTTTTCATCATCGTTTTCCAGATTCACATCTTCTTCTGCAATGCTGTGTCCATGGGCAACGATTTTCCGAACGGTCATTTTATTCTGGGTCAGTGTTCCGGTTTTATCCGAACAAATAACAGAAACAGAGCCTAATCCCTCGACTGCCTGCAACTTTCGCATGATGGCGTGTTCTTTTGCCATCTTCTGTGTTCCGAACGAAAGCACAATGGTAACAATGGAACTGAGGGCTTCCGGAATGGCTGCAACTGCCAGAGCAATCGCAAACATCAGAGCATTCATAATGCTGTCGAAGTTCAGAACATCGACACGGAACAATTCCAACAGAAATACAATCGCACTAATGACCAAAATTGCAATCGACAGTTTCTGGCCGAACTGATCAAGTGTCCGCTGCAAAGGCGTTCTGCGTTCCGAAGCGTTCTGCATCAATGCTGCAATCTTTCCGACTTCTGTTTCCATGCCCACATTCGTGACCAGACAGACACCCCGTCCATAGGTGACAAAACCGCCGGAATAAACCATATTCTTCCGGTCGCCCAACGGAACTTCCTGCGGAATCTCACAGCATTCTTTTTCTACGTTGGTACTTTCACCTGTCAGTGCACTTTCATTGGTCTGCAACGATGCAGCCTCCAAAATACGAGCATCTGCCGGAACTTGGTCGCCAGCCTCCAGCAAAATGACATCACCAACGACCAATTCTGCTGCTGGGAGCAAAACCGTTGTACCATCTCGCAGAACTTTTGCATGCGGAGCAGACAGCGATTTCAAATTGTCCAGCGATTTTTCCGCTTTGACCGTCTGCACGGTGCCCAAAATCGCATTCATGGTGATGACAACCAGAATGACAATGGTGCTTTCCAGTTCTCCGGTAATTGCAGAGATAATAGCAGCAATAATCAGGATAATAACCAGAAAATCTTTGAACTGTTCAAGAAAAATCATCCAGACTGGCTTCTTCTTTTTCTGTGCCAGCTGATTTTTACCAAACTGTTCCCGGTTTTGGTTTGCCTGTGCGGTACTCAGACCCTCTCGGCTGGAGTGGTACACTGCATACAGGTCGTTCAGGGGTTGTTGATAGGGGGATTTGTTTGCCATGGGAAAACTTCCTTTCTTCTTTTTTTGGCAGCAAAAAAGGCAAGGCTCTTACTGAATAAATCGACACTTCATCCGTTAAGGCTGCCATTTATTCAGTAAAAGTCTTGCCATTTTCCACATATGCCATTCTTGCGAGGCATAGCTTTGAACTTATGAAGCGGATCGCAGAAATCTGCAATCGTATTGACGCCGCATAAACAAGAAACAAATTCTTGTCAGCTACTCCCTTTTACAGATTTTATTATAACGGTTTTTTTGCAGTTTGTCAAGTGAAACTTGAAAAAAATTATTTTTTTAGAATCCAAGATCCGATCCGCCTGCATCGCCCTCGCTTGGAACAGGTTCCGGATCTGGAATCGAGTCATAATTCGGTGCATCAGTTGCCGGCTCGTAAGAACCATTGCCATTATTATAACCGTTGTCATAACCATTATTATAACTGTTATCATAGCCGTTGTTGTAGCTGTTGTCATAACCATAGTTGTAATTATAATTATTATTGTAATCATTGCTATAGAGGTCGTCTGAACTGTTCTCTTCTGTCATCAGCGGTTCTTCGGTTTCTATCAGTTCTGTTTTCACAGTGGTCTGCG
>ERZ773106.2457-NODE-2457-length-10546-cov-4.388333_pt1 | contig 10546 bp, 10 predicted proteins | sample MGYA00580572_ERZ773106 | MGnify/ENA primary metagenome ERZ773106 (study PRJEB29015, sample SAMEA2737868) | human gut metagenome | biome: human gut; feature: human-associated habitat; material: faeces | place: China | collected 2012 ... | reverse complement strand
CTCCATTCTGCATTTGAAAAATTATATTTTTCACTCTGTTTCTCCAATAAGCTGACTATAACAAATTTAACTGTTTATCAATTTTAAACGTTTTTTTGCCGGCTCATAATTACCGCACTTCTGATAATAATACTTTGCCTCACTGATTTTCTCCAGGCATTCATAAATAACTCCAACATTATAATAAGCTGCATAGGAATTTACTCCCGCCATCCTGCAGTCCCGGTGTTTGACCGCTTTCAAAAATTCTCCAACTGCTGCATCAAACATAGCGTTATTCATATAAATGAGTCCCATCAGGAACTGAAAATCCGCACTTTTTCCAAATTCGTCATAGATATTCTCAAAAAACAGTGCCGTCTGCTCCTGCCCGCTGTTGATTAACGCATATCCGTACGTCTCCACCATGTCAATCACGTATTCCAGTGCAGGATTTAGGTCAAACGAAAGCCCCTGCGCGAACCAGCCGCACGCCGCGCCGTATTCTCCCATCATGTAATAGCTCTTGCCAAGCTGATACAGAAGATACGGAATCTGCCCGCTCCAACGAGCATTCGCATCTGTTCCGGCTGTCTCTGCCTTTGCGACGCCGTCTTTTGCCCCGGCATTTCCATCCCAGCCCAGCTGCTTTAATTCCTGCTCCAGCAGGCGGATGTTCTCGTCAAAGGATCCAAAAATATTCACGGCCTGCTCCAGCCGCTCAATGCTGATTCGCTGTTCCAAGGTATCACTCCTGTATCTCCCGGGCATCAGCCGCCCGATTCTTCTGTGGGGTCTGTGTAGATGGGCACGGCCCGGCCGATCTCCTCCACACACTCCGCCGTCAGTGTTACCAGCAGTCCGTCCCCCTCCCGGCGAGAAGTGCACAGGGTAGAGCTGACGGTGCCGTAGGGGTCCACCAGAGTGTGGAGGTAGTCCGTGAGGATCGCCTCACCCCGGCTCTCCGCCTGGGCGGCGGAGACCTCGGCGGGGACCGTCTCGTAAAAACGAAAGGTCTCCTTCACAAAGGTGACCGGCAGCGGCAGCCCGAACAGGGACCACTGGGTCCTTTCGGTTATTTTATCATAGTTTCCCGTCCCGATGCTACTGTTTAAAAAGAATTTTACCCGATTTGTCCCAAAGACCAGGGAGTAGCCCTGTTTCTCCTCTCCGGTGTACTGCTTTTCCGCCACCGTCAGAGGCATTACTGTGGAGAGGGTGTACCAGGTCCGGGCCTCCACTTTCCCCATGCCGGTCAGGACCCGGGCGCCCACGGTCTCCGTGTCCTCCACGCCGGAGATCAGCAGCTCGCCCGCCTCCACCGACGTCCCGGGCAGCACGCACCGGACCCCATCCATCGCCTGGATGTCCAGGATCAGCCCGTCCCGGCGGGCCACCACGTTGGTGGGCTCCCGCTCGTCCACCGGCTCCGGCGCCTCCACCCGCTCCCGCACCTCTACATAGGCCCGGCAGCCGGAGACGTTCACTGTGATCCACAGCAGCTCCGGAATCTCCAGCAGCACATGGTTGCGGATGTCCTCCGTGTCCAGGGAGATGCCGAAGGTCCCGATCCCCACCCCCTGCCGCTGCAGCGCCCGCAGGATCTCCTCGTCTGTGACCCGCTGGTTCCCCTCCACCGTGAAGTCCCAGATGAAGAAGGAGCCGAAGAACAGCAGTGCGCTGCACAGGGTCAGTCCCGCCAACAGCGCGTGCCGCCGCCGGAACCGGCCCAGGAAGAAGGGTACCCCCTCCTTCCGCACCACGGTCAGCCGGCAGTCCAGCTGTTTCACCGCCCGGCGCAGGGCGTAGTAATCCCGCCGGTTCAGCCGGCAGGTGAAGGCAGTCTCGGACTCCCACTCCATATCCCAGAAGGCCAGGTTCCGGGCGCCGCACAGATTCAGCACCCGCTCCGGAAAGGGGGTCTCCACCCGGATCCGGACCTGGCCCTGGAGCCGGTTGACGATCTGATTCAGCATGGTGTCACCTCACCCACTCCACGGCGGCAATGTCCCCGCCGATCCGCAGCTCCTCCGCCGTCATGGCCATCAGGGCCAGGCGGGCGCCCCGGACCCGCAGCACGCCGCCGGTGGTGTTTACGTCGATCTGCTCGTCGCTGTACGCCAGGATGCCTGTGTGGTGCTCCAGATACAGCTGGCGGCTGCCCATCATCTCCAGGTGGGGCAGGCCCGCCACCAGATCTGCCGGCAGGTCGAACAGCTCCGCCACCGTGTCCAGCACGCCGCCGTTTCGGTCCTTTCGATTCCGCTCCATACGTTCACCTCTTCCCGACTGTATGCACAAACGTCCCGCAACATGCCGGGGGCATAGTGTCCCCCGCTCCGGCATAGGGTGTGGAGAGGTGATGCGGGATGCGGATTCGATGGCGGATACTGGCCTGCCTGTGCCTCGGCGGCCTGCTGGTGTGGTTTCTGGCGGACGCCGGGGCCGTGCGGGACAGTGTGGCGGAAGCTTTGGCCCTCTGTGCCCGTTCCGTGGTCCCCTCCCTGTTCCCCTTCCTGGTGGCCTCCTCAGCGCTGCTGGCTCTGGGGTTCGGGGAGCTGGCCGCCCCCTGGCTGGCGGGGCTGATGGAGCCGCTGTTCCGGGTCCCCGGTGCTGGCAGTGCTGCGCTGGTGCTGGGGTTGGTGGGGGGCTACCCCATCGGCGCCAAGACGGCAGCAGACCTCTACCGGGAAAATCTGGTCTCCCGGGAGGAGGCGGAGCGGCTGCTGGCCTTCTGCAACAACTCCAATCCGGTGTTCCTCATCAGTGTGCTGGGCGTGGGGGTGTTCGGCAGTGTGCGGGCCGGGGTGTGGCTGTGGCTGATCCATGTGCTCTCCGCCCTTCTGACGGGACTGGTGTTTCGGGGCAGCGGAAAATCCGCTTCCCGGCAGGAACTGACAAGGCATCCTCCTTTCCAGGCTGTCAGCTTTGCGGAGGCCTTCACCGGGGCTGTCCGGTCCTCGCTTGCCGGGATTCTGTCTGTGTGCGCCTTCGTGGTGTTCTTCTATGTGCTGGCGCAGCCTCTCACCGCCATGGGCGGCCGCCTGGGGGCGGTCCTGGTGGCGGCGCTGGAGCTCTTCTCCCTGACGCCCCTGCTGACAGCTGATGCCTTCGGCTTTCTTCTGGCGGCGGCAGCAGCGGGCTGGGGCGGCCTCTCGGTCCTGTGTCAGACGCTGGCGGTGCTGGAGGGCAGCGGCCTGCGGCTGCGGAACTGCTTCCTGGGCAAGGTGGTGCAGAGTGCCTTCTCCCTGCTGCTGGCCGCTTTGCTGGTGGGCTACGTGCTGGGATAAAAACAGCCTCCCTGTTGTCGAAGCCGATAACAGGGAGGCATATTTTGTCGTGAAATTCCGTTTTGTGATGGAATTACCGCTGGCCCTTGTCGTAGGGAATGCCCTCCGCCTTGGGGGCACGGGACTTCTGAGATGTGAAGGCCAGCACCACCAGAGAGATGACATAGGGCAGCATGTTATACACGGAGCTGGGCAGGTTCAGATTGCTCAGCAGGTCGAAGCCGCTGTACACATTGCCCAGGGCCCGGAAGAAGCCGAACAGCAGCGCCGCCAGGGCGATGCGGGTGGGCTTCCACTGGCCGAAGATCATCACCGCCAGGGCCAGGAAGCCGAAACCGGCCACGCCGTTTTCAAACTTCCACTCGCTGACGCCCGCGATGATATACACAATGCCGCCCAGGCCGCCCAGCACGCCGGAGATCAGTACGCCGGCGTAGCGCATCCGGTAGACGTTGATGCCCACGGAATCCGCTGCCTGGGGATGCTCGCCGCAGGCGCACAGCCGCAGGCCGAAGCGGGTCTTGTACAGCACCACATAGGCGATTACCAGGGCGATCACCGCCAGCAGCATGCACCAGTTGAACTCAAAGCCGCCGATGTTCACCAGGAATGCCTTGCGGCCGTCCAGGTACTGGATGGTGGAGGACACGTTGTCCGGATCGGCGGCGGTGTTCATGGCCTTCACGAACACGGTGGCCGCGGCGGTGCCCAGCAGGTTCATGGCCGTGCCCACCAGTGTCTGGTCCGCCTTGAAGTTCACGGCCGCCACCGCCAGCAGCAGGGAGTAGATCATGCCCAGCAGGATACTGGCCAGCACCGTCAACAGCACCACCACAAAGGCGGAGGTGCCTGCAGGCAGGAACTTCATCATCAGCGCACCGCCCAGGGCGCCCATGACCATGATGCCCTCCAGGCCGATGTTGATGACGCCGGAGTGTTCAGAGAAGCAGCCGCCCAGCGCCACCAGCAGCAGGACGGAGGCGAAAATCAGCGTGTATTGCAGCAGCAGTAACATTACGCCTTCCCTCCTTCCTCAGAGCCGGGCCGGTCTTCCTTTGCCCGCCGCTTTTCATCCCGCCGGTCCAGCCGGCTGTTCATAAAGACCTTGAAGAACAGTACGAAGCCGCACAGGTAGATAATCAGGGCGGAGATCAGATCAGAGATCTGGGCGGAGTACATGGTCTTGTCCACATACGCGCCGCCGTTGGTGATGTGCTGAATGAAATACGAGGAGAAGATAGCGCCGATGGGATTCAGTCCGCCCAGGAAGGCGGCGGCGATGCCGTTGAAGCCCATGGCCGGCACCGCGGACTGTGTGACCTGCCACTGCTCGAATCCGGTGAGGAACAGCGTGGCCGCGCCCATGCCGGCAAGGCCGCCGGCGATGGCCATGGTGAGGATGATGTTTCGCTTCTCCTTCATGCCGCAGTACTTGGCCGCAAACTTGTTGCAGCCGGTGGCCCGCAGCTCATAGCCCAGCTTGGTCTTCTCCAGCAGGACCCAGATGCCCACGGCCACGATCACCGTCAGGGGGATGGCGATGGTCACATACTGGTTGTCGGAGAACAGGGCGCCCAGGCCCAGAGAGGGCAGGATGGCGTCGGGATTCGTGCTGCTCAGGGTGAAGGTGTAGGGACTGGCTGTCTCCTTCACCTGGGACAGCAGGGCGTTCACCAGATACAGGCTGATCCAGTTGAGCATGATGCAGGAGATGACCTCATTCACATTGCGGTACGCCTTCAGGAGCCCGGAGATGGCGCCCAGCACCGCACCGGCAGCAATAGCCGCCAACAGGCACACGTACCAGGGCAGCCCGAAGCCCAAGGCGCAGTACAGGCTGGCGCCGGCGCCGATGACGTACTGGCCGGCGGCGCCGATGTTGAACAGGCCCACCTTATAGGCGAACAGCACCGACAGGCTGCACATCAGCAGCGGCGCGGTCTTCACCAGCGTGTTGCCCAGATACCGCAGCCGGGCCGCGGCGCTGGGATAGTACAGGAAGTTCTCCACAATGGTGCGGATGGCCTCTCCCGCGCCGGCGGGGTTGATAATCAGCAGCACGATATAGCCGATCAGCAGGCCCAGCACGATGCACAGCAGGGATGCCAGCAGGGACTGGAATCCCTTGTTCCGCAGGAGGGATGATTTTTCTTGTCTCATGGTTTCTCAAGCCCCCTTCCGCTTGGCGCCGGCCATGTACAGGCCCATCTCTTCCGCCGTGGTGGTCTTGGGGTCCAGCTCGCCCACGATCTCGCCCTCATAGATCACCAGGATACGGTCGGACAGGGACATGACCTCGTCCAGCTCCAAGCTCACCAGCAGCACCGCCTTGCCGGCGTCCCGCTGGGCCACGATCTGCTTGTGGATATACTCGATGGCGCCCACGTCCAGGCCGCGGGTGGGCTGCACGGCGATCAGCAGCTCCGGGTCCTTGTCGATCTCCCGGGCGATGATGGCCTTCTGCTGGTTGCCGCCGGACATGCTGCGGGCCACTGTGACAGGCCCCTGGCCGGAGCGGACGTCGTACTGCTCGATCAGGCGGTTGGCGTACTCGCGGATGGCCTTGCGCTTCAGGAAGCCCGCCTTGCTGACGAACTGAGGCTCAAAGTACCGCTGGAGCACCATGTTGTCCTCCAGGGTGTAGTCCAGCACCAGGCCGTGCTTGTGGCGGTCCTCCGGAATGTGGCTCATGCCCAGCAGAGACCGCTGCCGGATGGGGGCGCGGGTGATGTCCTGGCCGCAGAGCGTGATCTTGCCGGACTCCAGGGGCTCCAGGCCCGTCAGGCCGTAGATCAGCTCCGTCTGGCCGTTGCCGTCAATACCGGCAATGCAGACAATCTCTCCCGCCCGGACCGTAAAGGAGATATTCTTCACAGCATTGTTGTTATGGAGCTTGGAGGCCACGGTCATACCCTCCACCACCAGGATGGGATCCTTGGGCTTGGAGGGCTCCTTGTGGACTGCGAACTCCACGTCCCGGCCCACCATCATGCGGGACAGCTCTTCACGGCTGGTCTCGGCGATGTTCACCGTGCCGATGTATTTGCCCTTCCGCAGGACCGTGCAGCGGTCCGCCACGGACATGATCTCATTCAGCTTGTGGGAGATGAACAGGATGGATTTGCCCTCTGCCGCCAGGTTCTTCATGATCTGCATCAGCTCGTCGATCTCCTGCGGCGTCAGCACAGCGGTGGGCTCGTCGAAGATCAGGATCTCATTGTCCCGGTAGAGCATCTTCAGGATCTCCGTGCGCTGCTGCATGCCCACGGTGACATCCTCCACCAGTGCGTCCGGGTCCACCTGCAGGCCGTACTTCTCCGACAGGGCCAGGACCTTCTCCCGGGCCTCCTGCTTCTGCAGGAAGCCGTTCTTGCAGGGTTCCACGCCCAGGATGATGTTGTCTAAAATGGAAAAGCATTCCACCAGCTTGAAGTGCTGGTGGACCATGCCGATCCCCAGTGCGTTTGCATCGTTCGGGTCCTTGATCTGCACCACCTGGCCGTCTTTTTTGATGACGCCCTCCTCCGGCTGGTACAGGCCGAACAGCACGCTCATCAGCGTGGACTTTCCGGCGCCGTTTTCTCCCAACAGCGCGTGGATCTCGCCCCGCTTCAGTTGGAGCGTGATGTTGTCGTTTGCGACAATTCCCGGAAAGCGCTTGGTGATATTCAGCATTTCAATGGCATATGGCTGTTCCAAGCTTACCGCCCTCCTCCTCTTGTATAGTGTATTTATTGTACTATATCTTCCGGAATATTTCAAAGAAAAAATACAGGAATATGAGGTTTGTTTTGTAAAATTTGCCCAGAGGCAAAAAAGAGGACGGGATTACTCCCGTCCTCTTCCTGCAAAGACTTTGATCTTTACTTGATGTTGCCGGCGAAATTGACCGTGATGGTGGTCGCGGGCATGGCAGAAATGTCATTGGAAACAGTGACACCGCCGTCGTACATCGCCTTCACCAGGGCCTTGTAGTCATCCTGAGTGAAGCCGTCGCCCCACTGGGTGCTCTCCATGGGCAGCTGGACATAGTTGGCGGTAGGATCATCGCCGCTCACCAGGCCCAGGGTCTCCACCTGGCCGCCGTAGTTGGCAAAGCTGCCTGCCACGACCTCGCCCAGCATGTGCTTGACAGTCTCGGCCAGCCCCTTCATGGCGGAGGTCACACACATGCCCTCGCCATAGGTGTTGATGTTGCCGGACTGGTCCACGTCCACGCCGATCAGCTTGCCGCCGACCTTGGCAGCAGCCTCAGCCGCGGAGGTGTAGATGCCGCCGCCGCTGGCGAAGACAACCTCCACGCCCAGGGTCTGATACCAGTTGTCCATGTAAGCGGTGATATCGCTGTCGCCATAGAACTGGTTGCCATAGGCATACTCCATCACGACCTGGTCGGCGATGCCCATCTCCACGGCAGCGGCGTCAGCGCCCTGCACGAAGCCATAGCCGAACCGCTGCACGGCGGGAACGGCCATGCCGCCCAGCACGCCCAGGTGGGTGTAGCCCAGCTTCACGGCGGCGTAGCCGGCCATGTAGCCGCACAGCTCTTCCTGATACACAGCGCAGTACACGTTGGAGGGCACGGTGTAGTCCTCGCCCAGATCGCCCTGTGCCACGTCCAGCGCGATGAAGGTCACGTCGGGATACAGCTCCGCGGTCTCCTTGATGGTCTCGGCAAAGGCGTAGCCGGGCATCACGATGACGTTGTAGCCGTCAGCCACAGCGGCGTCCACCATGGCCACACGCTCGGCGGTGGAGTCACCGGCGGGCTTGTAGTACTCGAACTGCAGGCCCTCGGCGTCACAGAACTCCTGGCAGGCCTCATAGGTGGTCTGGTTGAAGGACTGGTCGGTGATATCGCCGTAGTCAGTAATCATAGCCACCTGATAAGCGGCGGTCTCGGCGTTGCCGCCATCCTCCGCATCGGCGCCCCCGTCAGCGGCGGTGTCGTCCCCGCCGCCGCAGGCGACCAGGGACAGGGACATCACCAATGCCAGGAGCAATGCAAGAAACTTCTTCATTGGAATCTACCTTCCTTCGTTTTGTTATCCGCGCGAAAATCTCTCCGCGCAGGATGACCTCAACGGGTCAGGCCCATTATAACAACTCTTCCTGAGGATTGCAACCGCATTTCCAAATTGTTTTCTTTTTCGCCACATTTTGTTGAAATTTTTATGAATTTCGGATATCTTTTTTACGGTTTTGTAAAAAGCAGAACCAATTCTGCAAAATTTTTGCTGTGGTTTGTCACAGCTCTGTTTCCATTGTCACCGGTCATTTCCCGGAGAGGTTCGGCCTGTGCCGGACCGGGAAAATATGGAAAAGATGCTCCGCGTCCCGGCCCGGCGGCTTTGCCGGCGGGCCTCCCGCTTTCACCTTTGCCGAAAGTCGCCGCTGCGGCGGGCCGATTAACTAATAATCTCTCGCATTTTTCCGCTTGAAACAAAAGGCGGAGCGTATCTCGCTCCGCCTTTTATTCCCGTTGTCTCCGCTATGCGGAAAGGGACTTCATTTTTTGGCCATCTCCACGGCCACCTCCAGGGCGATCTCCATCATCTGGGTGAAGGTGGTCTGGCGGTCGGCGGCAGGCAGCTCCTCGCCGGTAATCAAGCTGTCGGAGATGGTACAGATGGCCAGGGCCCGCTTGCCCGCCTCGGCGGCGTTGCAGTACAGGGCCGCGCTCTCCATCTCTACGGCCAGCACGCCCATCTTGCCCCAGTCCAGAGTGTTGCCCGCCTTGTTGTAGAACACGTCGGAGCTGAGCAGGCTGCCCACATGGGGCTCGATGCCGAGCTTCCGGGCTACCGTCACGGCGGTCTCCAGCAGGGTGAAGTCCGCGATGGGGGCGAAGGTGCCGCCCAGGCCGAACTGGTGGGCGTAGTTGGAGTCCGTGCAGGAGCCCTGGCCGAACACCACGTCCCGCACCTTCAGCTGGGGGGAGATGGCACCGGCGCTGCCCACCCGGATGATGTTGTCCACATCATAGAAGTGGAACAGCTCATGGGAGTAAATGCCGATGGAGGGCATCCCCATGCCGGAGGCCATGACGGACACAGGCGTGCCCTGATAGGTGCCGGTGTAGCCCTGGACGCCCCGGACGTTGTTCACCAGCTTCGCGTCCTGCAGAAAGGTCTCCGCGATGAATTTGGCCCGCAGCGGATCGCCGGGCATCAGAACGGTCTTGGCAAAGGCCCCCTGGGCCGCCTCGTTATGGGGAGTTCCCATGCTTTCATTTCCTCCTTATTTCTCTTCCATGGCCTTCACGGCCTTGACGATGCGGCTGGTGCCCAGGCGGGAGGCACCCAGGTTGATGAAGTCCTCCGCGTCCTTCAGGTCGGCGATGCCGCCGGCGGCCTTGATCTTCACATCGGGACCCACGTGCTTTGCAAAGAGGGCCACGTCCTCCCGGGTGGCGCCGCCGGTGCCGAAGCCTGTGGAGGTCTTGATATACTCCGCGCCGGAGGCGGTGACGATCTCGCACATCTTGATCTTCTCCTCGTCTGTGAGGAAGCAGCACTCGATGATGACCTTCAGCAGCCTGCCCTTGCAGGCGGCCTTCACGGCCTTGATCTCGGCGAGCAGGTCATCCCACTTCTGATCCTTCACCCAGCCCAGGTTGATGACCATGTCCACCTCCTCGGCGCCGTTCTCCACGGCGTCCGTGGCCATGAAGCACTTGGCGGCGGTGGTGTCATACCCGTTGGGGAAGCCGATCACCGTGCAGATGGGCAGCTTTCCCGCCACATACTCCGCCGCCTGCTTGACATAGCTGGCAGGGATGCAGACGCTGGCGCAGCCGTACTTCATACCATCGTCGCAGATGGCCCGGATCTCCTTCCAGGTGGCCGTTTGGGCCAGCAGAGTGTGGTCGCACTTGCTCAGAATCTCTTTCACTTCCATTTGAAGCATCTCCTTTATCATTCATATTTTGTCGCCCACGCCGGCGAAATATACCCGTTTTCCATGTATCTCCTGGCGGAAGACCCGCCCTTGGGCCTCCAGATGGTCCAGATGGGCCAGGGCCTCTCCCACGGCAAAGAACTTCTGCGCCAGGGGAAAATCCGCCCAGTTCCGGCAGCGGATGCTCCAACGCATCCGGCCTGCGATCTGATAGGCGGTGAGGCCCGGCGCCTTCTCCACGGTCCGCAGGGTGTCCTCCAGCCGGCGGGCGTGGTGGGCCTTCAGCTCCGCCGTCCGCTGCCGCAGGTCCCCGGTCTCCGCCCGGTGGGCGGGATACAGCTCCGCTGTGTCCAGAGCGGCCGTCCTGTCCAGACTGC
>ERZ773106.2445-NODE-2445-length-10576-cov-2.658778_pt1 | contig 10576 bp, 7 predicted proteins | sample MGYA00580572_ERZ773106 | MGnify/ENA primary metagenome ERZ773106 (study PRJEB29015, sample SAMEA2737868) | human gut metagenome | biome: human gut; feature: human-associated habitat; material: faeces | place: China | collected 2012 ... | reverse complement strand
CACCGCTCATTATAGGGGTGGCCGGCGTGACCCTTGACCCAGTTAAAGGTGACGGTGTGGGTCTGCAATAGGGGCAGCAGCTGCTGCCACAGGTCAACATTCAGCGCCGGTTTGCCGTCTGCCTTGCGCCAGCTCTTGCGCTGCCAGCCGTAGACCCAGCCCTTGGTTACCGCGTCGCACACATATTTGGAGTCGGTGGTCAGGCTCACCAGGCAAGGTTCCCGCAAGGCTGCCAGGGCGCGGATCACCGCCGTCAGTTCCATACGGTTGTTGGTGGTTTCCGCTTCAAAGCCGCTCATTTCTTTTTCCGTACCGTTATACACCAGTACAGCGCCCCAGCCGCCTTTGCCCGGGTTGCCGGAGCAGGCGCCGTCGGTATAAATGCTCACTTTTTTCATAAATATTACCTCGCCGGGATATTTTAGCACGCTTTGTGGCAATAATCAATACAGCGTGGCAAAATCCGTACACCGGTCCGGGGCCACTTGACATTTGGCGTTATTTATTTTATGATATATGCAATTTGTGATGTTCGGAAAACTATATTTAACAGGAGGAATCAAATCAAATGATCAATCAGAATAAGTCTGACGGTAAGGCTGCTTCCGGAAAACGGAATTCCAAGAAGCGCTACACATACCGCAGACCGGTAAAAAAAGGCGCTCCGCGGCAGAAAAAGCCGGAGGAGTCTGTTCATATTGCATTTTTAGGCGGTATGAATGAGATCGGCAAGAACATGACGCTTTATGAATACAAGGACGATATGTTCATTGTGGACTGCGGTCTGGCATTCCCTACATCGGATCTGCCGGGCGTGGACTTGGTGATCCCGGATTTTACCTATGTAGAAAAAAACAGACACAAAATTAAGGGCGTATTGGTGACCCACGGCCACGAGGACCATATCGGCGGCCTGGCATTCCTGCTCAAGCGGATCAATGTGCCCATCTATGCCACTAAGCTGACCATCGGCCTGATCCAGGGCAAGCTCAAGGAGCACGGCCTGCTGAACAAGGCCAAGCTGGTGGAAATTCGCCCCCGGGACAACATCACTCTGGGTGCCTTTAATATTGAATTTATCCATGTGAACCACTCCATTCCGGATGCGGTAGGTCTTGCCATCCGCTGCCCGGCAGGTGTGATTATCCAAACCGGCGACTTTAAGATTGACACCACCCCGGTAGACGGAGATATGATCGATCTGGCTCGCTTCGCCGAGTATGGCAAAAAGGGCGTTTTGGCACTGCTTTCCGATTCCACAAATGCAGAGCGCCCCGGCTATACCATGAGTGAGCGCAAGGTGGGCGAGAGCTTTGAGCAGCTGTTCCGCAAGGCACACAATAAGCGCATTGTGGTGGCGACCTTTGCTTCCAATATCCACCGCGTACAGCAGATTATTGATGTGGCCCAGTCCAGAGGGCGTAAGGTGGCCGTGACCGGCCGTAGCTTGGAAAATTTGGTCCAGGTGGGCCAGGATCTGGGTTACCTGAATGTGCCGGAGAATATTCTCATTCCCATTGACGCCATTAAGCGTTATCCGGACGATAAACTGGTGATTATTACCACCGGTAGCCAGGGCGAGCCCATGTCCGCCTTGACTCGGATTGCCTTTGGCGAGCACCGCAAGGTAAATATCGGTCCCAACGACTATGTGATCATTTCTGCCACGCCCATACCCGGCAACGAGAAGATGGTGGGCAATGTGGTCAACGAGCTGATGAAGCACAATGTAGAGGTGATCTACGAAAAGATGTACGAGGTGCATGTCAGCGGCCACGCCTGTCAGGAAGAGCTGAAATTGATGATGGGTATTGTTAAGCCCCAGTATTTCATTCCCGTGCATGGCGAGCAAAAGCACCTGCAAAAGCACGCCGGGCTGGCTATGTCCATGGGCTATGATATGAAGCACATTTACCTGGGCAATATCGGCGAAAAAATCTCTCTAAGCAAGACGGAGATGAAACAGATCGAGACTGTGCCTGCCGGCGAAGTGTATGTAGACGGCTTGGGTGTGGGCGATGTGGGCAATATTGTTTTGAACGACCGTAAGCACCTGTCCCAGGACGGCATTATCATTGTGGTGGCCACCCTGGACGCGGAGACCGGCGATGTGGTCAGCGGCCCGGATGTAGTGTCCCGCGGGTTTGTCTATGTGAAGGAGAACGAAGACCTGATGAACAAGGCCCGCGACCTGGCTTGCCATGTGATCTACGATTACTACGATGTGAAGGGTCGGGATTGGAACACCGTTAAGTCCAAGCTGCGGGATGAAATCTCCCACCTGATGTATGAAAAGACCAAGCGCAGCCCCATGGTGCTGCCCATTTTGATGGAGATTTAAGGAGAAGCGTATGAAAGTCATTTTGAAACAAGATGTAAAAGCGCTGGGCAAAAAAGGCGATTTAGTAAATGCCTCGGACGGCTACGCCCGCAACTTTCTTTTTCCCAAGGGTTTGGCGGTAGAGGCCAATGCCACCGCTATGAACGAGTTTAACTCTAAGGAAACGGCCAAGAAGTTCCACAAAGCCGAGGAAGTGAAAGCGGCCACCGCTGACGCACAGAAGCTGGAGGGCAAGACCTTTCATCTGAAAGCCAAGGCCGGTGCCAACGGCAAACTGTTCGGCTCCGTCACTTCTAAGGATGTGGCGGCGTAGATCAAAAAGGATCTGGGCGTGGAGATCGACAAGCGCAAGATCGTGATGGATGACATTAAGACTTTTGGTACCGTACAGGCAGAAGTGAAAGTCTATGCCGGGATTACGGCAAAGATCCTTGTACAGGTGACCGAGGCATAAGAGAAATCCAACCAACATAAACGGTGATGAAAATGGCGGAAGCAACAACGACCGGCGGCGTGGCGCTGCCGTACAATTTAGAGGCGGAACAAAGCGTATTGGGCTGTATTCTGCTGAATTCCGGCTGTATGGAGGAGGTGCTGATGCACCTGAAGGCAGAGAGCTTTTATCTGCCTCAACACCGAGCCATCTTTGGCGCCATGCTGTCCATGTACACCTCTTCTCAGGCCAATATTGACCCGGTACTGATTGCCGATGTGCTGGCCAAAGAGGGACATTACGATGTGGCAGGCGGCAGGGAATACCTGGTGCAGCTGGCAAACAGTGTGCCCTCTACGGCCAATGTAGCCAGCTATGCTAAGATCGTGAAGGAGCAGTTTTATCTTCGAACCCTTATCCAAACGGCTCGGGAGATCATGGACGATGCGGCCAGCGGTGAGGGCGACGCCTCCTCTATCTTAGATGCGGCAGAGCAGAAGATCTATGATATTCGCCAGGGTAAGGACACCGGCGGCCCCACCAAGGCTTATAGCGTAATGGTCAATGATGTGTATGATAGTCTGTGTAAACTCAGTGGTGAGGATCGGGATAAGTACAAAGGTATTCCTACCGGCTTTGGTATGCTGGACACCTATATTACCGGGCTGCACAAGTCGGACTTTATCTTGATCGGCGCCCGCCCGGCTATGGGTAAAACCAGTTTTGCCCTGAACCTGGCGTGTAATGTGTCTATGGTAGCACGCAAAAAGTGCGTGTTCTTTAGCTTGGAAATGACCAAGGAGCAGCTGGCGGAGCGTCTGCTGGCGTCTCAGGCCGGTGTGCCCAGCCATAAGCTGCGTACCGGTGAGTTGGATACTGATGAATGGGTGCGTTTGGGTAATGCGACTGGTCAATTTGAAGAAGTCGAATTGTACCTGGACGATACTTCTTCTATTACCGTGCCGGAGATCAAGTCCCGGGTGCGGCGCATGAAAGATGTGGATGTGATTATGATTGACTATCTGGGCTTGATCAAATCCGCTACCCGCAAGGAAAACCGTGTGCAGGAGGTGTCCGAGATTACTCGCCAGCTGAAAATGCTGGCTAAGGACCTGATGATCCCGGTGATCTGCTGTGCCCAGTTGGCCCGTAGTACCGAGGGGCGAGGCAAGAGCCATAAGCCCCAGCTGTCCGACCTGCGAGAGTCCGGCTCCATTGAGCAGGATGCAGATATTGTGATGTTCCTCTACCGTGAGGACTACTATCGCAGCGAGGTGGATGAGGACAAGCAGGACGACATCGACGAGAACCATACGGAGCTGATCGTGGCCAAGAACCGCCACGGCGCTACCGGCACCATTGAGATGACCTTTGATAAGGAATTCACCCGCTTCCGTGCGGTGGACAAGACAGCCAATGCATTCTGATTTGTTTGACCGGATTGACCGGACGGTAACGGAACACAATATGCTGTGCCCGGAGGACCGGGTGGTGGCAGCTGTGTCCGGTGGGGCGGACTCCATGTTATTGCTTCACTACCTGCTCAGCCGCAGGGAACGGTGGCAGCTGAAGATCACCGTTGCCCATGTGGAGCACGGCATTCGGGGCGAAAGCTCCCGGGCAGACGCTGCCTTTGTGCGGGATTTTTGCGCCCGGCAGCATTTGTCTTATTTTGAAAAAGCAATCGACGCACCCGGAGAGGCCAAGGCGGCCGGTATGGGCGTTGAGGCGTTTGCCCGGCAAACGCGGTACGCCTTTTTTCAGTCGCTGGACTGTGATCGGATCGCCACGGCACATACGCTTTCGGATTCTGTGGAGACCATGCTGTTTCGCTTGGCTCGGGGCACCGGGCTGCGAGGACTCACCGGCATTGCGCCGGTGCGGGGCAAGATTATTCGTCCGTTGCTGGACTGCACCGGAGAGGAAGTGCGGGCGGCATGCACGGCTCTGCATATCGACTATCGGATCGACGAGAGTAACGCCGATGAGCGGTACAGCCGCAATGCCATTCGCCATACGCTGGTGCCGGATTTTGACCGGGTGCACCCGGGCTTTATGCAAAATGCCGCCCGTACCTTGCAGAATTTGCAAGCGGATGAAGCCTATTTGCAGGCGCAGACTGCCGAACTTTTACAGGCGGCAAGAACTTTAAACGGTTTGCAAACGGCGGTACTTACTGCCGCACCGCTGCCCTTGCGCCGTCGGGCACTGACGGCGTTTTTAGAGCAAAACCGATTTGGCGTGGATGCGCTGCACCTGGCACAGTTGGACGAGTTGCTTGCGTCCGGCGGACGGCTGCAGCTGCCCGGCGGATTTGCCCATGTACAGCGTGGGGTGCTGACTCTGGAAGCGGCAGGTGCGCCACCGGCGGCGGCAATTGCTTATGAACAAATCGTGGTATCTGTTGCGGAATTTTTAACGATTCGTGAATTATCGCAAATAAAAATTGATTTTTATTGCGACTATGATAAAATAACAGGCAGTGTTCGCTTTCGGCAGCGGCAGGCAGGGGATCGCATTTCTCCCGCCGGTCGCGGGTGCAGCAAATCGCTGAAGAAGCTCTATTGCGAATACCGCGTGCCCCACAGTCGGCGCGCTCTGCCCCTGGTGGCGGAGGACGATTTGGGGATCATCGCCGTGGCAGGCTGCTGCTGCGATCAGCGCGTCGGGGTGGACGCCACCACCCGGAGCGTGCTTTATGTAGTTTCCCATACGGAGGACTGATAGATGAATAATATGGCAAAAAATTGGAAGTCCATTCTGTTTTATATCCTGATCCCGGTGCTTTTGATCGGGGCAGTATGGTATTTGTCTTCTAACCAATCCGGCACCGAGGTGCAATACTCCCAAGTGGTGCAGATGTTTGAAGAGAACCAGGTAAAGGATTTTTCCCTGGATCTGTCCAGCGGCGCACTGACCTACAAGACTTTTAAGGACCCGGAGAAGGAGCAGCGCTACACCGTGCCCAATGTGTCGCTCTTTTTGGACGATGTGAAGGATAATGTAGACGCGTATAATGCCAAGCAGACCAATAATAAGAACCGCATTACTTATAACTACAAAAAGGGCGCTTCCGGCAACTGGTTCACCAGTATGCTGCCGTCGCTTATTATGCTCATTGCTATTGTAGGTCTTGGGTTCTATGCGTTCCGGCGGATGAACAACGCCATGATGAACGACACCAACAAGACGCTGGGCTTTGGCAAGATCCGCGCCAAGACCTTGGTGGAGGATGAAAAGCGCAAGACCACATTTCAGGATGTGGCCGGTTGTGATGAGGAAAAGGGCGAGCTGGAGGAGATTGTGGAGTTCTTAAAGAACCCGGACAGCTTTACCGCACTGGGCGCCCGTATTCCTCGAGGCGTGCTGCTGGTGGGTCCTCCCGGTACCGGTAAAACTTTGCTGGCCCGTGCTGTGGCCGGTGAGGCCGGTGCACCGTTTTTGTCCATTTCCGGTTCTGACTTTGTAGAGATGTATGTGGGTGTGGGTGCTTCTCGTGTGCGCGACCTGTTTGAGCAGGCCAAGAAGAAGGCACCGGCCATTGTATTTATTGATGAGATTGATGCTGTGGGCCGTCACAGAGGTGCCGGCACCGGCGGCGGTAATGATGAGCGGGAGCAGACCTTGAACCAGTTGCTGGTAGAGATGGACGGCTTTGGCACTAACAGCGGTATTATCGTGATGGCTGCCACCAACCGGCCGGATGTACTGGATCCGGCGCTGCTGCGCCCCGGTCGTTTTGACCGCCAAATTACCGTGAATCGACCGGATGCACAGGGCCGTGAGGACATTTTGAAAGTCCATTCCCGCAACAAGCCTCTGGGTCCGGATGTGGATTTGAAAGAAGTGGCCAAGGACACCATCGGCTTTACCGGTGCAGACTTGGAAAACCTGCTCAACGAGGCTGCTTTGCTGGCTGTGCGCCGCAAGAAGAAAGCCCTGACTATGGCGGAAATTAACGACGCCTCCTCCCGTGTGCAAATGGGCACGGAGAAAAAGAGCCATAAATATTCCGAGAAGGCCAAGCGCCTGACCGCTTACCACGAGGCGGGCCACGCTGTGGCAGCCTACTATGTAGAGGGCCACGACCCGGTGAAGGAAATTTCCATTATTCCCCGAGGGCTGGGTGCCGGCGGCTACACATGGTACACCCCGCAAGAGGAAAATTACAATTCCAAAAAGGAGATGCTGGACGACCTGATCTCCATGTTGGGCGGCCGTGTGGCTGAGGCGTTGGCGCTGGGGGATATTTCTACCGGCGCGTCCAACGATTTGCAGCGCGCCACCCAAATTTGTCGGGACATGGTGGCCAAGTACGGCATGAGCGAGGTGCTGGGTCCGGCTGTATTCAGCGATGAGAACGACGAGGTATTCCTCGGCAAGGACTTTGGCCATGTAAACAATTACAGCGAGGCTACCTCTGCCAAGATTGACGCAGAGATTGAGCGGATGATGCGCCACGCTTACAGCCAGACGGAAGAGATCTTAAAGACCCATTACGAGAAGCTGGAGCTGGTGGCGGAGACCCTGCTGCAAAAAGAGAAGCTTACCGGCGAGATGTTTGCCCAGCTAATGGAAAACGGCAAGCTGGACGAACCGGAAGCCCAACCCACAGAAGAACCGGAAGCCCCTGCGGCAGAAACACAGACTGCCGCGGACACAGCCCCGGTGCCTGCGCAGGAGGGCGGAGACGCACCGGCAGCGGAAGCGGAAAATGCCCCGGCAGACCCTGCACCGGAAACACCTAAATCCGACCGATAACCCCAAGAAAAGACAGTTACTTACCGGTAGCTGTCTTTTTTCATTTCTTGACATTTCCACAAGATATTGTATAATATCAACGACTAAAGACAATTTATCGGAGGGAAAAGCATGGCGAAAAAAGCCACCTACGGCAACGAAAGCATTAAGTCCCTGCGTGGTGCAGACCGTGTGCGAAAGCGCCCGGCTGTGATTTTCGGCTCGGACGGGTTAGAGGGCTGTGAGCATTCCATCTTTGAAATTATGAGCAACTCCATAGACGAGGCCAGAGAGGGGCGCGGCAATCGGATCGTAGTGACCCGCTACCTGGACGGCTCCTATGAGGTGCAGGACTTCGGCAGCGGTATTCCTGTGGATTACAACAAGAACGAGCAGCGAGAGAACTGGGAGCTGCTGTTTTGCGAGATGTACGCCGGGTCCAAATATGATAACGCCGGCGGCGCAGGCAGTTATGAGTTCTCCCTGGGTCTCAATGGCCTGGGGCTTTGCGCCACCCAGTATGCGTCGGAATATATGGACGCGGAAATTCACCGGGACGGCTACTGCTACACCCTGCATTTTGAAAAGGGCGAGAATATCTCCGGACGGATGCTCACCATCATCTCCCGCATGAGCGATTTGCGGAACAACGGCACACCTGCACAAGGAGCCGTACCACAAGCGCGATACCGGTTCCCGCATTCGCTGGAAGCCGGATATTCAGGTGTTTACGGATATTAACATTCCCAGAGATTGGTTCGTATCCACGATGAAGCGCCAGGCCATTGTTAATGATGGCGTGCACTTTGTGCTCAAGGAGGAGACCGCCGGCGGCAAGTTTGACACCACCGAATTTTGTTACCAAAACGGTATTCAGGACTATGTGGCGGAGCTGGCAGGGGACACCGCTTTTACCACACCCCAATACTGGGAGTGCGAGCGGGTGGGCCGCGACCGTGCGGATCTCAATGACTATAAGTTGAAGATCAAGGCGGCGGTGTGCTTTTCACTGAAAACCCAGCTGAAAGAGTATTACCACAATTCCAGCTTTTTGGAGCACGGCGGCTCGCCGGAAAAGGCCTTTCGCAGTGCCTTTGTGAGCCAGATCAATGCCTATCTGAAAGCCAATAACAAGTACGCCAAATCAGATGGTCAGATCAATATTCAGGATGTGGAGGACTGCGTGATCTTTGTGGTGTCCTCCTTCTCCACCAACACTTCTTACGAGAACCAAACCAAAAAGGCGATCACCAATAAGTTTATTCAGGAGGCTATGACCGACTTCTTCCGCAGATCCCTGGAAGTGTACTTTATTGAGAACAAGATGGAGGCGGAGAAGATCGCCAACCAGGTGCTGGTAAATATGCGCGCCCGGGTAAAGGCGGAGAACACCCGCAAAACCTTAAAAACCACCTTGCAGTCCAAGATGGATATGACCAACCGCATTCAAAAGTTTGTGGACTGCCGCTCCAAGGATGTAAGCGAGCGAGAGGTGTTTATTGTAGAGGGCGACTCTGCATTGGGTGCCTGCAAGCAGGCCCGGGACGCCCGGTTCCAGGCGGTGATCCCGGTGCGCGGCAAGATCCTCAACTGCTTAAAGTCCGAGTATGACAAGATCTTTAAGAACGACATTATTACCGACCTGATCAAGGTGCTGGGCTGCGGCGTTGAAGTGCGCTCCAAGGCTGCCAAGGATCTGTCCGCCTTTGATATGGACAACCTGCGGTGGAACAAAGTGCTTATCTGCACCGATGCGGATGTGGACGGTTTTCAGATCCGTACCTTGATTTTGACGATGATCTATCGCCTGATGCCCAAGCTGATCCAGGCAGGCAAGGTGTATATCGCCGAGTCTCCGCTGTACGAGGTGACCTGCAAGGGCCAGACCTATTTTGCCTACAATGAAGTGGAAATGGACCAGATCAAGGCAGAGATCGGCGACGCGCCCTATACCGTGCAGCGGTCCAAAGGTCTTGGTGAAAACGAGGCAGAGATGATGGCTCTGACAACCATGAACCCGGCCACCCGCCGCATTATCCAGGTGACTCCGTCGGATGCAGAGGAGACCTCCAAGTTCTTTGACCTGCTGCTGGGAGACAACCTGGAGGGTCGCAAAGAATATATTGCAGACTACGGCTACCTGTACCTGGACGCCGCAGATGTAAGCTAAGGAGGGGCGTTCATTGCCAAAGAAGAAAAAGGACCAGCGCCCGGTTGCCGGGAAGCTGGACGAAAATGTGCATATCAAAGGTGCCGGCACCGTGCAGACGGAGCCCATTGTGGACACCCTGAAGAGCAACTATATGCCTTACGCCATGAGCGTGATCCTCTCCCGCGCCTTGCCGGAGATCGACGGCTTTAAGCCCTCCCACCGCAAGCTGCTTTACACGATGTACAATATGAAGCTGCTTACCGGCGGCTTTATTAAGAGCGCCAACATTGTAGGGCGCACCATGCAGCTGAACCCCCACGGGGACGCGGCCATTTACGACACCATGATCCGCCTGTCCCGGGGCAATGAGAGTCTGCTGTATCCCTATGTGGAGTCTAAAGGTAACTTCGGTAAAGCTTACAGCAAAAATATGATGTACGCTGCCTCCCGTTACACAGAGGCTAAGTTGGCGCCCATCTGCCGGGAGCTGTTTGACGACATTAACAAGGACACGGTGGACTTTGTAGACAACTATGACAACACCATGAAAGAGCCGACTTTGCTGCCGGTGACCTTTCCGTCCATTCTCTGTAATGTGACCACCGGCATCGCCGTAGGTATGGCCTCATCCATCGCTTCTTTTAACTTAAAGGAAGTGTGTGACACCACCATTGCCCTAATCAAAAACCCGGCCCATGTAATCGCAGACACCTTGCTGGCGCCGGATTTTGTAGGCGGCGGCTATATTCTCTATAATAAGCCGGAGCTGGACAAAATTTACGACACCGGCCGCGGTTCTGTGCGGGTGCGTGCCAAGTACACCTATGACAAAAAATACAACTGCATTGATGTAACGGAGATTCCGCCAACCACCACCGTAGAAGTGATTGTGGAAAAAGTGGTGGATTTG
>ERZ773106.2422-NODE-2422-length-10668-cov-2.488646_pt1 | contig 10668 bp, 5 predicted proteins | sample MGYA00580572_ERZ773106 | MGnify/ENA primary metagenome ERZ773106 (study PRJEB29015, sample SAMEA2737868) | human gut metagenome | biome: human gut; feature: human-associated habitat; material: faeces | place: China | collected 2012 ... | reverse complement strand
GCAGCGGCCTGAAGGATCTGATGAAGGAACTGCCAAAGGATCATTGGATATTGTATAATATTCAGATCATTACGTTTGGAAGAAGTATCTGTACAGCAAGAAATCCTAAATGCGGGGAATGCTTCTTAAAGAAATATTGCACAGGGAGAAAATGACATGAGATCACTTTTTATTTATTTAAAAAATTATAAGAAAGAGACTATATTGGCTCCGCTGTTTAAAATGCTGGAGGCATCTTTTGAACTTCTTGTTCCTCTTGTTATGGCTGCGGTGATCGATAAAGGAATTGCTCAAAAAGACAGCCCGTATATTATAAGAATGTGTCTTGTTTTGATTGTATTGGGAATCGTCGGGCTGATATGTTCTCTTACAGCTCAATATTTTTCGGCAAAAGCGGCGGCTGGGTTCGGAACAGGACTGCGGCATGCGCTGTTTGAACATATTCAACATTTCGGTTTTTCGGAAATGGATGAAATCGGCAGTTCTACGCTTGTGACCCGAATGACAAGTGATGTAAATCAGGCGCAGGCAGGAGTGAACCTTGTCCTTCGTCTTTTTTTACGTTCGCCTTTTATTGTATTCGGCGCAATGGCAATGTCTTTTATGGTAGATGTCAAAGCGGCAATGGTTTTTGTTGTTGTAATTCCTCTTTTGTCGGTAGTTGTATTTGGGATCATGTTGATTACAATGCCTCTTTATAAGAAAGTGCAGTCATATTTAGATGAAATTCTTCTAAAAACGAGAGAAAATCTTATCGGTGTAAGAGTGCTTCGTGCTTTTAATAAAGAGGAAAAAGAAAAGGCTGAATTTGAAGAAAACAATCAAATGTTGACAAAGGAACAAAAATTTGTCGGAAGTATCTCCGGGCTTATGAATCCACTGACGTATATTATCGTGAACGTGGGTATTATAGTTCTTATTTATGTCGGCGCGGTTCGTGTAAATATGGGGAGTCTGACTCAGGGGGAAGTAGTGGCTCTTGTCAACTATATGTCGCAGATTCTTGTGGAGCTTGTGAAACTGGCGAATCTGATCATTACGGTGACGAAAGCGGCTGCATGCGGAAAACGGATCGAAGCTGTGTTGGCGATGAAACCGGAAATGCAGTCGGGAAGTTTGTTGTATACAGAAGAAAAAAGGATTCCTGCGGTGGAATTTTCCAATGTGTCATTGACATATAAAAATGCGGGAGCGCCTTCGTTGAGCAATATCTCGTTTCGGGCAATGCCGGGAGAGACGATAGGGATTATCGGCGGAACAGGGGCTGGAAAATCATCGATCGTAAACATGATCCCTCGGTTTTATGACGCGTCGGAAGGAGAAGTGAAGGTTTTCGGACATGATGTAAGAGAATATGAGATTGAAAGTTTGCGCAGTCATATCGGCGTGGTTCCCCAAAAAGCGGTGCTTTTTAAAGGGACGGTTGCGGAGAATCTTCGGTGGGGAGATGAAAATGCATCGGAACAAACACTGGAAGAAGCGCTTGAAATTTCACAGGCGAAAGAGTTCGTTGATTCAAAGCCGGGAAAGCTTGAATTTATGATAGAACAAAACGGGAGAAATTTGTCCGGCGGGCAGAGACAGCGTATGACGATCGCAAGAGCGCTTGTAAGAAAACCGGATATTCTTATATTGGACGACAGTGCGTCGGCGCTTGATTTCGCGACCGACGCGGCTTTGCGTGACGCGATTAAAAACATGAAAGAAAATCCGACAGTATTTCTTGTCTCTCAGCGGGCGGCATCGGTCAGATATGCAGATCGGATCGTTGTGCTGGAAGATGGGAAAGCTGTGGCGGTCGGAACACATGAGGAGCTGATGCAAAACTGTTCGGATTATCAGGAGATTTATTATTCACAATTTCCGGAGGAGGCGGTTTTACATGCTTAAAAAACAAACAGTCAATGAAGATAAAATACAGAAGTCAAAAGTGCAGGCAGAGCAGAGTAAGCCGCAGAGCAAAGATCGGAAAATGAGCCGGGGAGAAATATTAAAAAAAGTATTCGGGCATCTTGGGAAGTATTGTAAAAGAAAAATTGTCACATCAGTATGAAATATATAAGGAAATTGAATTTTTAACATATTCTATAAATGTTGTTTTTTCTGTTTTGCTGGCAGCAGTCAGCGTCGCCCTTACGCTCTACATTCCGAAACTGATCGGTTATGCGGTAGATGAGATCATAGGAAAAGGAGCGGTAAACTTTGCCGGGATATTCCGAATTCTGTTTCAGATCGGAATATGTACGGGTATTACGGCGCTTTCGCAGTGGCTGATGAATGTGTGCAATAATAAAATGACTTATCAGGTCGTGCAGGATGTGAGAAACGAAGCTTTTCGGAAGATTCAGATCCTTCCGCTGAAATACATCGACAATCATCCATCCGGAGAAATAGTAAGCCGTGTTATTGCGGATGTAGATCAGTTTGCGGACGGACTTTTGATGGGATTTACCCAGTTGTTTACAGGAGCTGCAACGATTATCGGCACGCTGGGATTTATGTTGTCGGTTGATGTAAATATTACGTTTGTCGTCGTTTTGATCACTCCGATTTCATTTTTTGTGGCGAACTTTATTGCCCGCAAAACATTTGCGATGTTTCGTCTTCAGTCTGAAATCAGAGGAGAACAGACAGGTCTGATCGACGAAATGATCGGCAATCAGAAAGTAGTACAGGCGTTTGGGCAGGAAGAAAAAGTGACGGAGCGGTTTGATAAGATTAATGAAAAATTAGGAAGCGCATATTTGAGAGCGACATTTTTCTCTTCCGTTACAAATCCGGCGACCCGTTTTATAAACAGTCTCGTATATACGGGAGTCGGGATCGCAGGTGCGTTTGCGGTAGTAAACGGAACGCTGACAGTAGGGCAGCTTACAAGTTTTTTGAGTTATGCAAATCAGTATACAAAGCCGTTTAATGAAATATCCGGAGTTGTGACAGAGTTCCAAAACGCGGTTGTATGTGCCGGTCGTATTTTTGAGTTAATAGAAGAAATTCCTCAGCCGGAAGATGCAAAAGATGCGTCGGTTCTGACTCATGTCCGGGGACATGTACTGGCAGAGCATGTTGATTTTTCGTATATGCCACAACAGAATCTGATCACGGATTTTAATTTGAAAGTTATGCCGGGACAAAAGATCGCTGTTGTAGGACCGACGGGATGCGGAAAAACAACGCTGATCAATCTGCTTATGCGGTTTTATGATGTAGACGGCGGCTGTATTTCAGTAGACGGAAAGGATGTGCGTGAGGTTACGAGGGAAAGTCTGCGCTGTGCATATGGCATGGTGCTTCAGGAAACGTGGCTGAAAACGGGAACGATCCGGGGAAATATTCTTTTAGGAAGGCCCGACGCGTCAGAAGAGGAAATGATAGAAGCTGCAAAAGCATCTTATATTCACAATGTAATCCTGCGTCTGCCAAACGGATATGACACGTGGGTGACAGAAGACGGAGGCGGGCTGTCGCAAGGACAGAAACAGCTTTTATGCATCGCGCGTGTTATGCTGTGCAGACCGCCTATGCTGATCCTCGATGAAGCGACGTCATCGATCGACACAAGAACAGAAGTAAAGATACAGGCGGCTTTTACAAAATTGATGGAAGGGCGGACGACGTTTATTGTGGCGCATCGTCTGTCAACGATCCGCGAGGCGGACGTGATTCTCGTTATGAAAGACGGAAAAGTTATTGAGCAGGGCAATCACGAGAGCTTGATGGCTGCAGACGGATTTTACAGACATTTGTATGAATCGCAGTTTCTTAGGGGAAAAGATGAGGATAAATGATAAAAAGTGAAGAAAATAAAAAAGTCTGAAAACGGATAAAGATACAAATATAGAGACCGTATTAAGGAGGATGGCTATGACAAAATTAAGTACATTATGCTATATAGAAAAAGACGATAAATATTTAATGCTTCACCGTACGGTGAAAGAAAATGATGTGAATAAAGATAAATGGATCGGTGTCGGCGGACATTTTGAATATGGAGAAAGTCCTGAAGAGTGCTTGCTAAGAGAAGTGAAAGAAGAAACGGGATATACGCTGACTTCGTGGGCTTACCGGGGAATCGTGACATTTGTTTACGGTGAAGATGTTGTAGAATACATGTCGCTTTATACGGCTGACGGGTTTGAAGGAGAACCGATCGACTGTGATGAGGGCGAGTTGGAATGGGTTGAAAAATCAAAGATCGAGACGCTGAAGTTATGGGAGGGAGATAAGATTTTCTTTGATCTGTTGGAGAGAGACTGCGGCTTCTTTTCTCTGAAACTTGTTTATAATATAGAAGATATTTTAAAAAGCGCTGTTCTTGACGGGAAGCCGCTTCCTCTTACCGAGGATGGAAAGTGGATTGGAAAATGAACCGGAAAACAGACTGAAAAATGAAGTGAAAGACAGATAGAAAAAAGAAGCAGGCGTAAGCGGACGCGGTATGAAAAGTCATGGATTTTGAAACAGGGCAATATCCGGCTGAATAAAGGTAAATATAAAGAAAAGGATGGAATATAATATAGTCAGTCCATATATGAGGAAGCGGAAACGTGCGATATTTTTCTGCTCATATAATTTGGATGCCATTGAAAAAGTGATTCCAGTACAAAGGTAAAAAATAGCAATATCGATCCAGACAACCGTAAAGCCGAGTATGCCTGAGTAAGTATAAAAGAAAACAGGGATAAGTGTCGTTCCTGTCAGAATGCCGGATAAAAGTGGTAAAGATACGTTTGGAACGGCGTTTTTATATATTAGTTTGAAAAGAAAGCAGTAGAGCAGAGCCGGAAAGAACAAAAGTTTCATATGTTCCCATGCAGATTCGCTGATTGGGCAGACAAGACCTATAAAAGTTGAATCGCCGGACCATTCATAGAAAAAGTGCGACAGTGTTCCGAGAACAGACGTGAACAGAAAACCGGAGATAAAGATGTATTTACCGGAAAGTTTATAGGAAGCAAGCATAACAAGTCTCCTTTCATAAGCAGAAAAGTATTTTATATAGTATATGCAGAAGTTAGAAAATCAGCCCTCGAAAAACTCGTCATTATGCATAAAAATAAATGTATTTTATATGGAAAATGATGAAAATACGACATATGGAGCGGGGGGGGGTAAAAATAATGTTGACACATTGAACAAAAGGGTATATGGTTCTGTATGAGTATGTGGGCGAAATGCCAAGAAAGGAAGGGAAAATAGTTGTGGAAAATGTCAAAAAACTAATGCGAAAAGCAATGGGAATTGTTTTAAGTGTTGTGCTTACATTAGGGTGTATTCTAGGAAGCGGCACGATCGCATGGGCAGAAGGTGAGACGGCAGATGCCGCCGCGAAGATCAAGGTGGCATGCGTGGGAGACAGCCTGACGGAAGGGTACACTTCGACGGGCGCGAATTCAGGAAAGAAAGGACCAAATGCATATCCGGCACGTTTGCAGAGTTTACTTGGAAGCGGATATGAAGTAAAAAACTTTGGGGAAACAGGTGCGTTTTTGATGGAGGGGACAAGTAATCCATATAAAAGCGGTACAGAATACGAACAAAGTAAAGCTTATAATGCAGACATTGTAATTATTATGCTTGGAACGAATGATTCCAAAAACTGGAACGAAGAAAATTATAAAACACAGATGACAGCGTTTTATAATGAGTATAAGACGGAGAATAACAAAGTTATTTTTGCCACGTCTCCGAAATGTTATCAGACGACGGGAAACGATATCACTCAGGAAAAGGTCGAAAAAGTCTATCAGGCTCAGAAGGCATTGATTAAAGAAAATGCCGCATGGGATTTCATTGATATGTATGAAAAGACCGAAGGAAAAGAAAATCTTTATAATACAGATAAAGTACATTTTACAGATGCAGGATATCTGTACATAGCAGAATGCATGTATGAAAAGATTACAGGAAAAAAAGCTCCGATTGAAGAAAAGGTGAAAATTCCGCATACACAGCAGAGCGGAGAAACAAACTACTTCACATTCGCAGAAGGAAAATGGGAGGCAGGAGATGCGCAGCATACATGGTCAAAAAAAGTAGATCCGGCGCATCCTGAAGCAACCTATTATGAAGTGAAATTTACAGGACATAAGATCGATATCTATTCCGGTAAAAACAGAATGATGGGAAAAGTGAAGTATCTGATCGACGGTGAGGAAAAAGCAGAGGGAGACCTTTATAATGCTACTAATATCAATTCTACATTCATTACAACGATTTCCGATTTAGAAGAAAAAGAACACACATTAAAAGCGGTGGCTACAGGGGAAAGAAATGCATCAGGAACAGGTTCGGACATTCTGATCGATGCCGCTGAGGTGTATGTATATACTTACAGAGAACCGGAAGAAGCAAAACTTCACGGAACAATTACAGATAATAATCTTCAGTATACCCAGGATAAATTAACTGAGGTAAAAGCAGCAAACAAAACAGAAGATACTTTGAATGCATGGAAGAATGATACGGTTACTTCTGAGATTTCTTTAGCTTCGATAGATTCTTCTTATACAGATGTAACAGCGACGGCAAGTGATTTCACCGGAAACGGCAATACGATTCCGAAAGCAAATGTGGATTTAAAATTTATTAAATCAGTTCAGGCTTATACAGGAATGCCGGGATACGGTGATCCTGACAGAGAAGTTCCGAAAGGAAGCAGACAGGAAGCAAATGAAGTGCTTTATCAGGATGCCGGAACAGCGATGAATATTGGAACGAACAAACTTCAGAATATCTGGGTATCTGTGAAAGTTCCGGCAGGAACAGCGGCAGGTAGTTATACAGGAACGGTTACGGTAACGGCAAAAGAATTAGCAGAACCACTTACATTTACTTATACGTTAAAAGTTGCTGATGCAGAACTTCCGGATGCGACGAAGTTTAAAGATGGTTTTGATATGGAATTGTGGCAGAACCCGTATCGTATCGCAGAATATTATGATGTAACGCCGTTTTCTGAAGAGCATTTTGAAATTTTAAAATCCCACATGGGATTATATAAAAATGCCGGCGGACATGCCATTACAACTACAATCGTAGAAGAGGCGTGGGCAGGCCAGACATACGGGGAAGGAACTGTTAAATTCCCTTCTATGGTTAAATGGACAAAGAAAGCGGATGGAAAATGGAGTTTTGATTATACGGATTTTGATAAATGGGTAACGTTTAACAAAGACGTTATGAAAATCGGGGACAAGATCGTATGTTACAGTATTGCGCCTTGGACAAACTCAGTTGTTTATTATGATGAAGCGACAAAGACAACAGTAAAAAAACGATTGACTCCGGGTTCAGAAGAATGGACAACGATATGGACGGCATTTCTGAATGATCTTGCAGACCATTTATATGAAAAAGGCTGGTTTAACGACGCTTATATCGGTATCGATGAAAGAGGATTTAATAAGGCGGCGTTTGATTTGATCGATTCAATTAAACGCGGCATTCCGACACCTTTGAAATTAAAGAGTGCGGGAGCGATGGATGGATTTGTTGAGAAAAAAGATCTTGCAATGCGCGTAGACGACCTGAATGTAGGTTCTATCGCGGTAAAGGCCCATCCTCAGCAGTTTGAAGAAATAAGACAGGCTCGTGAAGATGCGGGACTTCGTACAACTATTTATACATGTACAGGTCATAAACCGGGTAACTTTTCATTAAGTGCGCCGGGAGAAAGCTACTGGACAATGATGTATTCTTATTCCGTAGGCGGAGAAGGATATCTTCGCTGGGCATATGACTCATGGGTTGAGAATCCATTGGAAGATACGACTCACAATGCATTTGAAGCCGGGGATTGTTTCCTTGTATTCCCGGATGATTCTGAAGCAAAAGTTACAAAATCAAGTACACGTTTTGAAAAAATGGCAGAAGGTGTACGCGATGTAAATAAACTTATTAAAATGAAATCAGATGTTCCGAGCATGGCGGCAAAAGTGGATGCTTTGATGGATTCTGTAAAACCGACTTATGCATCAAGCGCGTATTATCTGACAGATGCGGGAAAACAAGAACTTGCGTCGGATATGAATACGATCAAAACAAAAATTGCCGAGCTGACAGAAGAATATGTCGCATTAAAGAAAGCGGGAGTGACCGAGGTTGACTCAGTATCGATCAACGGAGAGAAAGAGGTTGAATTACAGCAGGGAGGTACAACTCAGCTTGAAGTTACAGTCCTTCCGGAAAATGTATTGAATAACACAGTCACATGGTCGACCGATAATCCGGCAGTTGCAGTTGTGAAAGACGGAGCGGTAACTGCGAAGGGATCAGGCCGCGCTGTTATTACGGTGACATCTAACCAAAATGAAGAAAAGAAAGATTCTGTTACGATCGTTGTAAAAGAAGCTGAGGTTGAAGAAGGAGCGCAGGTTTCTTACTATTCATTTGACGATGTGAAAGGACAGAAGTTAGAGGATGAATGGGGAAAACGTGACGGTACTCTTGATGCTTCCTGCACAACCGAAGCCGGCAAATCAGGAAAAGCGCTGAACGTAACACAAGACGGAAAAGGTGCAGTGATTACGCAGACGGCAGGCGATCTGAATGACAAAGACTGGACGATTTCGTATTGGGTAAAGACTACGTCAGAATTTAATAAAGAGATTTCTGTATTGGAAGATTCCACAAAAGCATTTTCCTTCTCATTGAAGATGGCGGCAGACAGAGTATCCGGATTCCGTGTAGGAAATAATGGCGGAGACGTCTTGTCGTATCAGTATGATTTCGAGAAAGACAAGTGGTATCATATTACATGGGTGCAGGATAAAGATCAGGGTCTTGCCATGTATGTAAACGGTACAAGAGTCGGTGATATCAATGCATGGACAAAAAATAATCCTATTAAAACACCTGCGGATGTGATCGGCGGTACTGGATTTACAGGTCTGATCGATGAAGTGAAAGTTTATAACCGTGTATTGAATGAAAGTGAAATACTTTCCGCAATGAAAGTAAAAGGATTAAACATTGCGGATACGAATCCAACGGTAAATATCGGAGAAACGTATCAGATTACAACAAACTTGATAACAGACGCCGAAGATAAGACGATTACATATGTCTCAAACAAGCCGGAAATTGCAAGTGTAAATGAGGACGGTTTAGTAACGGCGAACAAGAAAGGAAAAGCGGTCATTACTGTAACAGGCGGCGGATATACGGAAAAAGTTACAGTAAACTGTAAGAAAGTATTGTATGCAAATTCAAGGATTCCACAGTATGAATTGGCGGATAAATATCTGAAAGATATTGAAAAAGCTCCGAATACACCTAGACAGTATCTTGGACAGCCGGACATGGTTCAGACAAAGACAGGCAGACTGATTACTGCTTATCCGACAGGACACGGTCATGGACCGATTATTATGCAGATTAGTGATGATGAAGGCGAGACTTGGACGGAGAAGAAAGATATTCCGGCATCGTTTGCAACTTGTCAGGAAACACCTACCTTATATACATTGGATATGGGTAATGGAAAAGAAAGAATTATGCTGATTTCAGCATGTCCGAACTGGGATTTACAAAGAGGCGGATGGGATACTGCCTACTCTGATGATGACGGAGAAACTTGGACAGAATATAAGAATCACTGGCCTTCTTTTGACGGAGCAGAGAAAAAACATACAATCGTAGCAATGGCAAGTCTTGTGCAGTTAAAAGATGAACAGGGAAATTACATTCAGAAATGGATGGGTGTTTTCCATGATTATGGTTATGTCAACTTCAAGAGCTATCTGACATTTGATGAAGACGGAAATGAACAGTGGAGCGAGCCGGAAAGATATTTAGCTGATTATAGAAGTATCGAAAGCAAATATGGAATCTGTGAAGTCGGAATGTTCCGCTCACCGGATGGAAAACGGATCATGGCGCTGGCAAGAAGTGATAAAAAACCAAACTTATCCGTGATGTTCTATTCTGATGATGAAGGAAAAACATGGAGTAAACCGGAAGAAATGCAAGGTTCGCTTGCAGGGGAAAGACATAAAGCTGTATATGATCCGATCAGCGGACGTCTTTTGATCACATTCCGTGAGATCGTATACAAAGACGGTAAGCTTGATAACAACTGGATGGCAGGCGACTGGGTTGCATGGGTTGGAACATATGAAGACCTGTTAGAGCAAAACGAAGGTGAATACCGTATACTGATCGAAGAAGACTGGGCAATGAATGCAAAATCCGGTGATACGGGATATGCGGGAATTTTAGTTCTGGATGATGGAACATTTATCATGGATTCTTACGGACACTTTGACGAAGAGTTTTCTAAGAATGCATTTGAATCAGGTAATTATAATGTAAGAACAGATTTATGTTATATCAAACAGGCAAAATTCAAACTTGGTGAAATCGAGAATGAAAACGGTCTGATTGACAGAAGCGCCCTGGAAGCAAAAATCAATGAAGTAAAAGATACGTCGGCAGAAGGGTACACAGACACTTCTTATGCGGCATTTGCAAAAGCGCTGACGGATGCACAGACAGTATTTGCAGATTCTTCCGCACAGCAGATTCAGATTGATGAAGCGCTGAAAGTATTAACTTCAGCATTTGAAGGTTTGGAAGAAAGACCGGTAGAACCGGAGAAACCGACGGTAGAAAAAGTTGAAATTAAAGCAAATCCTGCTAAGACAGAGTACAAAGAAGGGGAGAAAT
>ERZ773106.2385-NODE-2385-length-10832-cov-2.884198_pt1 | contig 10832 bp, 8 predicted proteins | sample MGYA00580572_ERZ773106 | MGnify/ENA primary metagenome ERZ773106 (study PRJEB29015, sample SAMEA2737868) | human gut metagenome | biome: human gut; feature: human-associated habitat; material: faeces | place: China | collected 2012 ... | reverse complement strand
TGGTGAGTATCTTTTTTCGCATCCTCGGCCAGCTGCTCAAGTGCAGCTACATCAATGCCTTTCCATTCTTTCACACCGTCAGCCATTACTTTCTCTGCCATCTGGGTAAATCTCTGATATCCGCCCGGCTTCAGAAGTGTAGTTGCCACTGTTACAGGCCATACACCACATCCGACGATACGGTCGATATTATAGTAATCAGCACCGCCTGAATAAGCGATACGGAGTTTTCCGTCAAATTCCCGGGAAAGTCTGGCTGCAAGAGAAATGGATAACGGGAAAAGAGATTTTCCGGACATATACATTTCTTCGCTTGGAAGTTCATTTCTTGTAACATCTACAGGGAATGTATTGGTGATCTTCACACCAAACGCAAGGTTCAATTCATCTGCAAGTGCCTGCAGTCTCTTAAACATCGGAATCGCATCTTCGTACTGTAAGTCATCTTTGAAATGGAAATCACCGAATACCATATAATCATATCCCATGTCATCCATGGTCTTTCTGGCAAATTCATATCCCAGGAGAGTCGGGTTACATTTGATAAATGTGTTCAAATGTTTCTCTTTAAACAGATGATTTGCAATGCTCTCAATCTCGTTTGGAGGACATCCATGGAGAGTAGAGATTGTTGCGGAATTACAGATATCAGACGGAATCGCCTCAATATCTTCTTTTGTAACTTTTTCAAATTTATCTACATTGTCCAATAACCACTGTTTACATTCTTTAAAGATTTCAGTATCTTTTGCTTCCATCATACTGTCAATGAAAGTATTAACCTTTGGCTCTTTGATCCCTGCAAGATCATATCCAACGGAAATATTGAACTGGAATCCGTCCTGTGCACCCAGATCAAATTCTTTGGCGATCACATGCAGGATAAACCATGCTTTAATATATTCTCCCATTGCCTGAGGAACATAAAGCTCTGTAGACCATTCACAGTTATATCCTTCATCATCTGCAAGGATACATGGTCTGTTGATACAGGCTGCAAGCTCTGCACCGTCCATCTTCTGAACTGTTTTCAGCTCAAAGAAACGTGCGCCTGCATAGTAAGAAGCAACAATGTTCTGTGTTAACTGTGTATGCGGTCCTGCAGCAGGTCCGATCGGTGTTTCCAGATTTCTCTCAAATATATTCAGCTTCCTGTCAGTTTCCGCTGCATAAGCTCTGTGCTGTCCGAAAACTGTTCCTTTTGTTTTCTTTTCTTCTAATACCCAGTTCATTAACTGTTCAAAGGGCATACAGGTCATGACTTCACTCATAATCCGATCCTCCATTATTTCATACGGTATGGCTTCTCTCCATCCGTTCTATATTTTATTTACATTTATTTTTGCCAGGCAGAAAACTTATCTTTTTTACAATTCTTTACAGATTAACCATTAATATCATCTGCAAGTTCTTTTGCAGCCTGACGGCAGTCTGCCATAACTTTTGCCTCGTCGCATACAAGGACTTCGCGGTCTTTCATCAGGACTTTACCGTTACATACAGTAGTCTGGACCATGCTTCCGTTTACACCGAACATCAGATGTCCGTTAATGTTGCTTTCATTCATTGGTGTCAGCGGATCATAATCGATCACGATCACGTCTGCTGCCGCACCCTCTTTCAGGACACCGAGCTGTTTCTTAAAGTATCTGTTTGCAATCTTTGCATTTCCTTCAAAAAGCATCTGTGGAACTTCTCCCCAGGCTGCGTTCGGGTCGCAGAGGCTGTGTTTGTGTAAAACATTTGCAACCTTCCAGGATTCCATCATATCATGAGTATATCCGTCTGTACCAAGACCTGTGAGGATTCCCTTCTGTACCATTCTCATGGTTGGAGGACATCCGCATGCATTACCCATGTTAGATTCCGGGTTATGTACAACCATGGTATCTGTATCTTTGATCAGATCCATTTCATGTTCATTCACATAGATACAGTGACCGAGTAAAGTCTTCGGTCCAAGGATGTTCCAGTCATGAAGACGGTCAACAATACGTTTGCCATGCTCTTTCAGACACTGATGGAGATCGTAAATGCCTTCTGCTACATGGATGTGATATCCAACACCTTCCGGTTTCAGTTCATTGCAGAGAGCCATTGTCTCATCAGAGATTGTAAAGGATGCATGCATACCCATCATTCCGGCGATCATATCACTGTCGTCTGCAAGTGCATGCTTGATAAAATTCACGTTCTCCATTACAGATTCTCTGGATTTCTCCATTCCGTCACGGTCAGAAATCTCATAGCAGAGGCAGGTACGCACACCTAAATCCTTCGCAGCTTCCTCGATCGCATTGAGGGAACCTGTAATATGGCCAAAACTTGCATGATGGTCAAACACTGTGGTTACACCGTTCTTGATAGAATCAATGTATGTAGCATATGCAGAAAGCTTTGTCTGCTCCAGTGTCAGATGACGGTCAACTGTCCACCATAAGCCATCCAGAATATCCAGAAATCCCTGAGGATTATATCCGTTAATGCTTAAGCCTCTTGCGAAGGAGCTGTAGATATGCTCATGGGCATTAATAAATGCCGGCATGATAACCCCACCCTTCGCATCAACAAATTCAGCATCCGGATAAACTTTCTTTACCTCTTCAGTTACCCCCACCATTACTATGGTGTTACCATCCATTGCTACAGCACCATTCTCCAGAAATGGATTGGATGCGTCCTGTGTGATCATTCTTCCATTACCAATTACCAGCATATAGTTCCTCCTTTCACTTGTCAAAAACTACCAATTCGATACTGCTTTTTACCTTTTGTTTAGGAATTATGTACTAATACTGTAACATACTTCTCCGAATAATGCAAGTAGAATTTACAAAAACTTTTTGGTTTTTCAAATTTTTTTTAGGTTTTATACTATCTCCGGTGAACAGATAAAAAAGAACGGGGCAGTCATTGATGACAATGAACAACCTCGTTCTTTTTTTGATTTTCCTGTTTTCTGATGAAGCTGATTTTATGACAAATTTTCAGGTTTGTCAACAATTTTTGTAAGATAGGAGAGTTATCCTTCCATAATCGCAGAATTAACCCTGAGCTGTTTTCGTCCATTCTTCCAGAGATTCTCATCCAGCTCCACCTCATAGCCGCCGCCATTTCTCACATGCCACTCATAAAATGGTTTCTGTATATCTGCATACTCTTCCATGATATTCATGATCGTACCGCCATGGATGACAAGTGCCGCCTCTGCCACATGGCTGCGGATACATCCGGACACAACCCTGTCAAATCCTCTCAGGTTTCTGCTTTTAAACCCTTCCCTGCTTTCTCCTCCCGGAAAAGGCAGAGTACCGTTGCTGTCAATCCATTCCTGATAGTGCGGATTACCTTCCAGCTCTTTATAGTTCTTATTTTCAAACTCTCCGAAATCACATTCTGCCAGCTCTTCAATAATATGTACCGGCTCTCCCGGAAAAAGAATCTCTGCTGTCTGCACGCATCGTTTCAGAGGACTTACATAAACCGCCTGAACCTTTGGATAATCCATCTTATGCAGAAACTCTGTTCCCTCCTGACATAACGGCTCATCCGTTGTGCCGATATATCTGGAAAGTTTATTCCCTTCTGTTTTTCCATGTCTGATCAGCCATAATTTAATCATCTTTGATCACCGTTCCAATCCCGCAGATCACGCGCGTCACCTTATGGCTGTATGCTGCCAGCTTCGTACATACACGCCCTACAGCCTCTCTGTATTTTCTGTCAAAAGCATCCACAGGTACAACCCCGTACCCTACTTCCTGAGAGACAAGGACAATATCCGGATTCTTACAGATGATTTTTTCCGCAAGATCTGACACATCCTTTCCATTCTCCAGTTCACTGCGGATATACTGCTGAAAACCAGTCACACCCTGAGCATTCATCAGTTCCTCCTCTGTGACAGAACCGCCGTCACTCCACCTTAACTGTGGATACTGTTTCCTGGCATATTCAGTCTTTCCCTGATATGCACCGCCGATTATCATTTCCATACTCTTCTCCTCAAAAATTAGAAACCACCGCCAGGATCAATGCCATCCCAACTTCACAGATACAAAGAAAGAATCCTGAAATATCCCCGGTTGTCCCGCCAAAGTACTTCATCGCAATATGATGATAATACCAGAAAATCAGCAAAGCTCCCACAAAAGCCAGACTTCCCCATACAGGCCGGATCAAAATCATTCCCGCAGCCAGAAGCACCAGATAGACGATCAGCACATTTCTCGAGAGCACATCTGAAGAATTTCTGGAAAACTCAGCAACTGTACCGTCTGCCTTTGCTTTCGGAAAGGTAATAACTCCAATCCCTGACAGACATCTGGAAACCATAAAACCAAGGCTCAGAATTCCGATCGCCCTCATATTCTCTGCACTGTTAAACAACTGACTGTAAGCGCCGTACCAGGCAATGAAATATACCGCCGCAGTAATAACGGCAAAAGCACCTGCATGGGAATCCTTAAGAATCTCCAGCCTTCTGCTTCTCTCCTGCCAGGAACTCAGGGCATCCGAAGTATCCAAAAGACCATCCACATGGATCCCGCCTGTCACAAATACAGGTACCAGCACCAGCACTGCTGTCACGAATCCCGGCTGATACCCAAACCGAAGTCCCAGATATGCCACCAGCATAGTCAGCCCGCCGATCACAGTTCCGATAAACGGAAAAAAGCAGAACATATACTTCATATTTTCCTTTGTCCAGTCAGCGCGGGGCATGGGAATTTTAGAAAACATGGCAAATGCCACCTTAAAATTATTCCATAAAGATTTCATTGATCAATTCCTCTTTTTCATATTATGGCAATCCTGTCAAATATATTATTTGCAAAGATTGCTGCAGGTATCTGCAGATTTGTGAAAGACTGGTATCCCATATATAACTTCCACCACTTCATCAGCTCTCTGCGCAGCAGCCTGATTGATTTTTCCCAGATATTCCAGATAAGAATCCATATCTCCATCAAACACAACCGCATCTGAAAAAATATCATTTGTAACGATTACCACATGAGCAGCCTGTTCCAGCAGATTCTCAATCCCTTTTGTAACTTCCGAAACTGTCCGGTCATGGGCTCCCTGTTCTTCAAACATTTCATTTGCCACCAGATTCGACATACATTCCAGAAGCACCACACATCCGGCAGGCAGTTTCACATTTTTGAGCCCTGTATAGCACTCAACTGTCTCGAAACCTTTTCCTGCACGCATCTTTTGGTGTCTCTCGATCCTTTTATGGCTCTCTTCATCAAAAGGGTGCATGGTCGCTATATAAATCCTCTGTGCATCCCCGAAAGAAAGCACCCTGTCTTCCGCAAAAGCAGATTTTCCGCTCCCGCTTCCCCCTGTCACAAGCGTCAGCATTATTTCAGCTCCTCATACTGTTCCACATGAATATCTTCAAATGTGCTCATGGAATCATACACAGCAATTCCCATATCCAGGAACGGGAATAAAGCTACTGCTCCGGTTCCCTCGCCCAGACACATATCCGCATGAATGATTGCCTCTTTCCCCATATTCTCAAGGATCAGATGGGCAGCCGGCTCATTTGATACATGGGATGCAAGAATATAATCCCTCGCAGCCGGGCAGATACGCATGGCGATCAGCGCAGAAACACAGGAAATAAATCCGTCCATGACTACAGGAATACCATAAACCGCACCTCCCAGAAAGACACCTGCCATTCCAGCGATATCAAGACCGCCTACCTTTGCCAGAACATCAATGGCATCCTCAGGATCCGGTTTATTTAATGTAATGGCTTTTTTGATCGCATTGATCTTGCGCACAAGTCCCTCGCTGGTCAGACCTGCGCCGCGCCCTGTCATCTCTTCCACCGGCTGTTTCAATAACACAGAAGCAACTGCACTGCTGGTGGTTGTATTTCCGATTCCCATTTCCCCTGTTGCCAGAATCCGGTAGCCCTTATCATTCAGTTCCCTTACCATGTCAATGCCTGCTTCAAGCCCCTTTACAGCCTGTTCTCTTGTCATGGCAGGACCCTTGGTCATATTCTGTGTACCATAGGCAATTTTATGGTCTGTGCGGACTTTTGTGTCCGTCACCATCCCCATATCCACCGGAAAAATCTCCGCATGGTTCTGCTTACACATCACACCGACAGATGTGTCATATTTCAGAAAATTCTCGGCAACGATGGCAGTAACTTCCTGTCCGGTCTGTGTCACACCCTCTTCTACCACGCCATTATCCGCGCACATGGCGATCAGACCTCTCCTGGAAAGATCCACCTCTGCGTTTCCTGTAATCCCCGCGATCTGGATCAAAAGAGTCTCCAGTTTTCCAAGAGAATGCAGTGGTTTCGCAATACTGTCCCATCTTTTCTGTGCAATCTCCATGGCATTGTGATCTAATGGCTTAATCTTTGCAATAGCTTCTTCCAGAGTCATGAGTTTTCCCTCTCTTTTCCTTCATTATTTTGATTTCCCTGTTGTAAACACAAAAAATTTACTGAATACATAATTCAGTATCAACACAATAAACTGTGTCAGGAATTTCCCGATCATATCATTAAGCCCCATCACTGACACAAGCAGCCATACACCGCCAACCTCGATCACCATAGTGATCAGTCTGGCACTGACAAATTTGCAGAATGGCTGAACATGATCCTTCAATGTCTCGCATTTATCCTGAAAAACATACTTCGAATTTACCACATAGGCAAACAGGATCGCCAGGATGATTGAAATAATATTGGCGATATTCAGCTCCACCTTCAGCTTTCTGAGAATGAAAAAGCTGACCAGATTTACCATAGTGGTACATCCGCCAAAGAAAATATAGCGGATAACGGAACTTTCATACATTTTTCTGATCCATTGCTTCATACAAATATATCCTCTCAGTCCTGTATATTTCCATTCTTAATTACTTTTGAAATAATATATCTCGGTCTGCGCTTTACTTCTTCATAAATCTTGGAAATATAATATCCAATAATTCCAAGACTGATCATCATGGCGCTTCCCACCAGAAGTAGCACCATCAGCAGGGTGGTATAACCTTCCACTGCAGAACCTGTAAAATACTGCACAAGCGAATAGACCATAAGGACCAGCGAACAGGCAAAACATATCGCTCCTGTGATCGTAACAAACTGCAGCGGAAAAGTAGTAAATGCCACGATATTTGTGAACGCATATTTCACCAGCGCCCAGGGAGACCACTTGGAAACGCCGGCCTCTCTCTCCTGCACCTCAAATTCCACACTGGTAGTCTTATATCCCACCCAGGAAGAAGTAGCCCGAAAGAACATATTCCTCTCAGGCATAGACAGAATACTGTCCACAGCCTTCCTGTCCATCATCTTAAAATCCGAGGCATCCTTCATATTTACCTTAGTTGCCTTAGACATGATATCATAGAAAAATCCGGCACATTCTTTATGTAAAAAGCCCTCTTTTCCTCTGTCTGCCTTCACACCCTCGATCACTTCATAGCCTTCCTGCCACAGCCTGTACATCTCAAGAAGTGTCTGCGGCGGATGCTGCAGGTCACAGTCCATGACAGCCACCACATCTCCACAGGCCTGCGCCAGTCCTGCAAAAATCGCTGCTTCCTTTCCGAAATTTCTGGAAAAAAGAACGCCTGTCACATTCGCATCCCTCTCTCCTGCCTTCTGAATTTCTTCCCATGTCCGGTCGACGGAACCATCGTTTACAACCACCAGCTCATAGGGAATCTTCGCTTTTGTAAGAACTTCCGCCAGCACCCGACAGGTTTTCCCAACCATCAGCTCCTCATTATATGCCGGAAGTACCACTGATAATTTACTCATGATGTCATTCCTCATTTTGTTTCATTCATATACAACAGACTAGTTTCTCATTCACTGTCTGTTACTCCTGTAAATATTTTCTATAATGTCAGGGGCAAAAGGTTATTTTACTCCTAAGCACTTTACAGCTCCCGCAATTCTTATTTCTACTTTATTATACACAAATTTACAGAAATGTCCATTCCAACAATCTGCATGCTCCAGTGTGTCAAACACTTCACAGGATAGTAGCATGTATATTACTGTTCTCTTCGTTCTCAGTAACGAGACTCAAATTCATTCCAGACTTTCCTGAAGCAATGGAATTTGGATTACTTTTTCTTCCTGAACACCAGCATTACATATATAACCAGCCCCAGAACAGAAAGAAGCATTCCCGCTTTCAGATAAGGCGTACAATATGTAAGGCGTATCTCATGTGAACCAGGTTCCAGTTCCAGAGCCATAAACATGGTATTCGCCTTCTGAAGCTTCGTTTCTTTCCCGTCCACATAAGCCGTAAATCCCTTACTGTACGGAACAGACAACACAAGAGCTTTCTTTTCGGAAACACTGATATCCCCTGTAATCTCATTCGTTCCCATTTTTACATTCTCGAGAGCTTCTTCACCCAGCTTCACAGTTTTTTCCTCAATCCCCTGCACCGGCTGACTCACAACCCTTAATTTATCATAGGTATAAACACCCGTATTAGCAAAGGTGATCGTCATAGTACGAACTCCTGATCTGGAATATCCCATATTGCAGAGAAAATCATGCCGTCCACTGTAGGCATTATACTTATCTGTAAAAATCTTTATGGTCTTGGTCACATCATTGGAGCTGACTGTCATAGCCGCTTCCTTTGATTCCTTCCAGTATCGCCACCGGCTGTCCTCATCAAGAACCTTATTTTGGTCATACTCAGACATCTTCTTCCACTGACTGTTACCAATCAGTTCTCTCGGTGAAAGACTGTCATAATCCAGATTATCTGCGATCAGGTAATTCTCACTGTCCGTAAGACCATGGAACACAAGCTTCAGCTGCGCCCCTTCCTTCGTCACCCTGATTGCTCCCTTAGACAGAGCACAACCATCCCCTGCCTCCATACGATACTGGATATTCTCATTATCAGCATCAACAGATGCCTCAGGCAGTGTACTCTCCTCAAGCACCACACCGTCCATCAAAGCCTGCTGCTTTTTTACCACATCCATTTTCTCATATTCCGATTCAGGAATATAACTGTCATAAGTATAACCCAGAGGCAGTGCATTCTCATTCTCATAAGCCCTGCACTCACTTTTTCCCTTTCCTGCAGAGCCCTTCTCTTTATTATATCCATAGGAAAGATAGCGGAAATTATCACCACTTATCACAAAATATTTCACAGAAGCCAGCCTGTCCAGGATCGTCCTTCCGTCCAGGTTCTCATAATGCTGCTCCCATGGCGTATTCAGATACATTTCACTGAAAAAATCACTGATACTGCTGTTTGCAAGACTGAAATAATAAGCAGTACTGTTCGTACCCATATACATAGAAGTATTATCATAGGGCAATGCCCCATACTGGTCATAACGATAGACACCTGAATCCCCGGCGGCAAGAACCGCCTTATCCGTATTCGACTCCAGCTTATCCAGCGACTCCTCTTCGGCTGCAAACTCTGACAGATAATCCTTCTCATAAGAATACTGATAAGAAACATTCAACATAATGCTCACCACAAGCAAAGCACTGAGAAGCCCGCACATATACTTCCCCTGCAGAAAAATATTTCCAAAAGAAGTAACCGTAAACACAGCCAATACCAGAACCAGCACACCTGCCATATTTCTCTGCGTTCTGGCAGCTTTCGCAAACAGAGCCAGCACACAATACGCCACCGTCATGACAAAAATCTTCTTCTTTTCCCTCACAGTCAGAGTAAACAGCTCAGGATATGCCTTCACAAAAATATACGCGATCATCATCCCATAAGCCCAGATCCACCTGTTGGACACATAAGAGAAACCATTGAGCACATGCCCTGCAAAAGGCACCAGCAAAAACAGATTCAACAGCCCAAATCCTAATTTCAGATCCAGATACTTCTTCTTCCTGGAGAAAAGCACAAACACACCCGCCATAGCAACAGCAGAATACCCGGCAACCCCCCACTGGATCATATTCTCCCCGATCAGATCACCCAGATACTTCTCATAATAAATTTTATCATATAAAAGAGGCACATAATTCTCAGCCTGAAACCTATCCGTACCAAAAATCGTCATGACCACCGGAATAAAAATAACCGCCGCGATCATCAAAGCCACCACATAATAGCCGATAAACTTCACCAGCCATCTCAGAACATCCTTCACACTTCTCTCACTGAAAATCCCAAAATACCGGAAAGCCGCATAAATAAACATAAAAATACAGATCATATAAAAGAAATAGAAATTCGACATAGCCGAAACCGCAGTCGCCCAGATAAACAGCCATGGCTTCTCCCTCTTATAAATCTTATCAATCCCCATCAGAACCAGTGGCAGATAAATCATAGGATTGGAAAAATACGGATGCTTCATAGCCGCATAAATCGTCCATCCCGCAAAAATATAGATCAACGTTCCCATAAACGTCGCCTGCTTCGGATTCTTATGATAAAAACAAAAAACACTAAACGAAATCCCTGCCAGATAAATCCTCAGAAAAATCAGAATCTCATACAAAACCTCCGTCTTATCCGCCGGCACAAACACAGACAACAAAGTCAGCGGATCCCCGATCACATAATAATGCAAAGTTGTAAGAATATCTGAACCATACCCGATATTCATATCCCACATAGGCAATTCCAGCTTATGCTCTACAAAAATCGTATGCAGAACCTCCCTCAGATACCGCCCATAATACGCCAGAGAATTCAAATGCTGCGGAATCCCGTCATGACTCCACACCAAAGACTTCCCATTACCCGCAAACTGATAATAGATAAAAAAAGAAATAACCCCAAATACAAGCGTATATAATAAGTAGAAATCCTTCT
>ERZ773106.2381-NODE-2381-length-10842-cov-33.169556_pt1 | contig 10842 bp, 10 predicted proteins | sample MGYA00580572_ERZ773106 | MGnify/ENA primary metagenome ERZ773106 (study PRJEB29015, sample SAMEA2737868) | human gut metagenome | biome: human gut; feature: human-associated habitat; material: faeces | place: China | collected 2012 ... | reverse complement strand
AGAATTTATGAAAAGAAAATTGATGCTGTTATTGGCATGCCTTTTTGTGGGCATAGGCCTGGTAACTGCCCAAACTCAAAAAATCACAGGCGTTGTGATTTCTGAAGAAGACGGGCAGCCAGTTGTTGGCGCTTCTGTGTTGGTAAAAGGTACCACTCAAGGTACAATCACAGATGTAGATGGTAATTTTAATTTGTCGAATGTACCAAGTTCTGCAAAGACTTTGCAGATTTCGTACATTGGTATGCAGACGCAGGAAGTGGCGATAAAGCCCAATTTGCGAGTGGTTCTCAAATCTGATGCACAGCTAATAGATGAGGTTGTGGTAACCGGATATGGGGTAACTAAAAAAGCGGCATTTACGGGATCTGCCCAAACGGTGGATAACAAGGACTTGATGAAAAAAACAGATGCAAACTTTATGAAGTCTTTGGAAGGATCAGTAGCTGGTTTACAAGTAAATAGCTTGACTGGACAACCTGGTGCATACGCTTCTACTACTATTCGTGGAGTTGGTTCAATGAATTCTGGAACCGAACCTTTATACGTAATTGATGGTATTGCCATTTACACAGACAAAATGGGGGCTTATAACAAAGCCGGGACAGGGGATATGGCGGCAAGTCCGATGGCTAATATCAATCCTAACGACATTGAGTCCATCACAGTTTTGAAAGATGCTACAGCTACAGCTATTTATGGAGCTCGTGCAGCGAATGGAGTAATTGTAGTTACTACTAAAAAAGGTAGTCTGGGAAAAGCGCGTTTTAATGTGAATGCAAAAGTCGGAACTAGTTTTGTAGGTAAGATAGATCATAATTATCGTACGACAAATCTGGATAAATACAAAGAGATCTGGACCGAAGGACTAACAAATGCAGGATATGACGGTGAGGATGGCATGACTTCTGCTGAATGGCTGAATGCCTATGTTATGGATTGGTATAATGTGGACTTGACGCAAAATATCAAGAGTGTGGATTGGCTGAAGGAGATTCTGCAAAATGGTTTTTCACAAGAATATGATATCAGTGCTCAAGGTGGGAATGAAAATTTGCGCTATTATATTAGTGGAGGATATTTTCAGAATACAGGTATCGTCATCGGAACTGGAATGAAACGCTATAGCGGACGTATTAGTTTAGATGGAAAAAGCGGGCGGATAGGATATGGACTTTCGGTGAATGGAGCACTCTCCGATATAAACAATACTATGACTGAAAGCCAATATACTAATCCTATTGTAGCAGTATATGACATCCGTCCGTTTGAACAGGTGCGCAATGAAGATGGAACATATAATACAAATGTTAATTATAATCCTGTAGCCATTAACGATAAAGAAAAAGGTGATAAACGCAATCAAAAGCAGATTACATTGGTTGTGAATCCATATTTTACTTATAATATTATTGATGGCTTAACATGGAAGACAAATGCAGGATTGAGCTTAATTGACTTGGACGAGTTCTTTTACAGTTCAATTTATAATCCTCAATATTCCGGTAGCGGTATGCTTGGTCAAAGAAATCAGGAAAGGGCAACAACCTTGACCATTACCAATACCGTAAACTTCAACCGCACTTTCAAAGACATGCATCATTTGAATGTATTGTTGGGACAAGAAGCACAGAAAATATCTTATAGAACAATTTATGCAGCTGCCAGTGGATATCCTAGTGATGCTGTTTTTGAATTGGACAATGCTTCCAAGCCAACAGGGGCGGGATCTTCAACCAAAGCAAGCACTCTTTCTTCATTCTTTATGAATGCAGAATATAACTTGAATGATAAATATTATCTGTCAGGCAGTTTCCGTTATGACGGCTCGTCAAGATTTGGTGTAAACAACAAATGGGCTCCTTTCTGGTCTATAGGAGCAAAATACCGCATCTCTAACGAAAGCTTTATGGAAAATACCAAAAGTTGGTTGACAGATTTGACTATCAGAGGTAGTTATGGAACTGTAGGTAATCAGGATATTGGTTATTATGCAGCAATGGGATTATATAATTATGGATATTCTTATAATGGTAAACCAGGAGCTATTCCTTACCAAATAGCCAATCCGGATCTAAAATGGGAGACTGTTGCAAAAGCCGATATCGGTATCCATGCTGTTTTCTTCGAAAGACTGACACTCGAAGTAGACTATTATAACCAACGGACAAAAGATATGATATTTGATGTACCACTTTCTTACACAACTGGATTCGGGTCTATCCTAAAAAATGTAGGTGAGATGGAAAACAAAGGTATAGAATTCTTGATTAACGCTAACGTACTTAGAAATAAGGATTTCAGTTGGGATGTTCGTTTCACTGGTACGGCAAATAAAAATAAAATCATAAAACTTGCCACAGAAAAACCAATTGAGAATACTCTAACTATCAGAAAAGTTGGCGAGGCGTATAATACATTCTATATGCCGGAATATGCAGGAGTGGATCCTGAAACAGGAGAAGCAATGTGGTATAAAGGACAAGAAGGGGATGAGAAAACAAAAAATGTAAATGAGGCCGGTCAGCGAATTGTAGGTTCTGCCGATCCTAAATTTTATGGTGGCTTTGGAATGAATTTCAAATACAAAGGTTTTGACTTCTCTTTTGATACCAGTTTCACCTTGGGAAATAAAGTATATAACTCCGGATTTGCATTTGATATGCAGGTTGGACATTATTTCTTAGGTCCGGTATCTAACTATGTTTATGACAACCGCTGGCAAAAGCCGGGAGATATAACCGACGTACCCAAATTTGTAGCTGGAGACAACTCGGGAGCAGAAACTAATTCCAGCCGTTTCTTAATGAACGGTTCTTATTTGAGAATGAAATCCATGGTTTTAGGATATACTCTTCCGAAGAACCTTATGAATAAAGTGGCTATTGACAATTTAAGAGTTTATATCTCTGCTGACAATTTGTTCACTATCACTGCTAAAGATTTTATAGGATTTGATCCACAAACTAGATCTACCGGTATGCAGTCTTGGGCATATCCTGTACCTAGAAATATCATGTTCGGTCTTAATCTTAGCTTCTAAAAAATAACTTTAGAAATTTATGACAATGAAGAAAATATTATTTGCTTTATTAACCGGTTGGATGGCAATTTCATTCACCGCATGCGATGACTTCTTGACAGAAACGCCATCAACTTCTGTTCCGACAGAAGAAGCCTTGGTTACTACCCAAGATTTTCAGAATGCTTTAAATGGTGTATATTACACATTAGGTTCATATCGTTTTCTGGGACGTGATGTATTAGCAATTGGAGATGCGCCAACGGATATCACTTCACATTCCGTTGCAACGTCTCATTTCTATGACATCTTCCGCTATCAGATACTGGATACTAATTCATACATAGAAGAAATATGGGCATACGGATATTGGGCTATCGACCGTTGTGCACGTATCATTAAAGAAGGTGCTTCATTTAAAGAAGTAACAAAGGGGGATCTGACAGAAGTGGAAGGATGCATCGCTCAAGCCTATGCAATTAAAGCCCTCTGCTCTTTCTATTTGACTAACATGTTTGGTTTGCCATATTCGGAAGCCAACAAAACGACATTAGGTATCGTAAACGTTACTGAGCCCGTCCCTGCCTATTCACAGGTGTCAAGAGTCAGTGTAGAACAAAATTATAGCCTGATTCTTGATGATATAACGAAGGCTAAAGAATATTATGCTAAAGAAGGTGTTGAAAATGTAGGTAAACAGTATATGAATACGGCTGCAGTTGCTGCACTTGAAGCTCGCGTAAAACTCTATATGAAAAATTACGAAGGGGCTATTACGGCGGCTCAAGAGGCAATAACCCTAAGTGGTGGTACAATTGTATCAACCAAAGAAGACTATAAGAATATGTACACGACATTGGCTGTTTCGACAGAAGACATTTTCTTTATAGCAAAAGCCGAAGATGATTATTTATCTGCTAATGCTCTGAATACTTTATGGAATAAATACGGTTTGTCTATTAACAGCGCAACAATAGCAGAATATTCATCTAATGATATTCGTCTGGCACTTCTTGGCGGTACGTGGACTGGTGGAAAAATGCGTGGTATCACAACCAATAATCAGATTTCTAACTTGCCGGTTTTCAGACTGCCTGAAATGTATTTAATACAGGCAGAAGCATATGCAAAACAATCAACTCCTGATTATGGTAAAGCTAAAGAAAAACTGTTGGAAGTAGCGGCAAAAAGAAATCCGGATTTGGATGATAGTGAAATTGCAGAGGATCAGACGATTATTGATGTGATTGACAAAGAAAGAAAATTAGAACTGGTTCAAGAAGGACATCGCTTCTTTGATGCAAGAAGATTAGGCAAAATTATTAGTGTGGCAGATGGAGCGTATACTAATTTCAACATTGCCAAATTTGTGTACCCAATACCTTCTTTTGAAGTTAATTCAGGTTTTGGAGTTATACAAACAGAGGGATGGAGTGATAATCTACCTCGATAAAACATTTTTTAATATTGCCTCCATATAAGGATAAGTTTTAAATAAGTAGATGAGACCTGCAATTTTAGAATTAATCGAAATTGCAGGTCTTATTATTTATAAATATATACATAAATAGTTTTACGTAAGAAACATTTACTTCAACATCGTATCGAATTATGGGGAAAAGGAGCACGTCTATTAGACTACAGACGTTATATTGATCCGGAAGACTGGGAAATGACGATGATGATTCTAATGACAGAGTTCGACGGTAATGAAAGCTTAAATATTGCCACAGATCAGAATCCATAAACAATTCACTTCTTTTTAATGAAATAAAAAAGAGTAGATGCAATATATCCAATTCCAGAATATAAAAAAGATACTGATTTATAAAGGTAAAAATGAGACTAAACTCTTTGGCAAGCCTTGGAGTTTTAGTCTCATTTCTATTAAGAGGGTTATAAAAAATTCGGGAATCTATTTTTTACAAAAGTAATTTAAAATAAAATATTCCTTATAGTTGTCATCCATTTATTATCATCAAGGAAGCATCCCCTCTCTCACAATATCCACCAGAATCGGTTTCAATCCGCTGACGAAACATTCCACCGCAATCACCATCAGAATCAATCCCATGAGGCGCATCATTACATTGTTTCCCGTCTCGCCCAATACGTTTACCAATTTCGTAGAAGCACGAAGAATAAAGAAAGTCAGCAGATAAATCAGGGCAATAGTGCCGATCAAAATTCCCTTCATTTCATAAGAATGTGCATCCTGCATCAAGACAATAGCATTGGCAATCGCTCCGGGGCCGCATAACATAGGAATGCCGAGAGGAGTAATGGAGATATCATCCGCATACGTTTTGATTTCTTCATCTTTCAGTTTCATTGGTGTATAACGGGCTTGAAGCATATCAAAGCCTATCTTGAAGATAATTACCCCGCCCGCAATACGGAAGCCATTGGTAGAAATACCAAAAAACTTAAAAAGAAACTGCCCGGCAAAGACAAATACCATTATTGTAATAAACGACACAATGGTGGCGCGACGTACGATAGACTGACGTTCCTTATCCGTCATACCATGGGTCATGGTAAGGAAGACAGGCATCGTTCCCAATGGGTTGGTCAATGTAAAGAATGAAGTGAAACAAAGTAAGGCAAAAGGCAGAAGCGTACTATCCATGATTATATCGTATTTTATGCAAAATTAAAACGCAACAAAAATACGACTTAATCCAGAAAACCTATAATAAATCCATTAATTCTTTCAAGGAATGTATGTGATAAGTGGGAAGAAAAGGGAAAGTAGTCCGTTCCGTCACATTGTAAAAAGCCTGATGCATCCCTACTCCGTGCGCTCCGGTTATATCCGCTTCCCAACTGTCACCAATCATCAAGGATTCGCGCAATTCGGATTGAGTGGCAGACAAGGCAAAATTGAATATCGCCGGCCAAGGCTTCAACACTCCGAGATCTTCCGAAAGAATCACTTTTTTGAAATACCCGTCCACTCCTGCCGACCGCATCTTGCATGATTGCAATTCACGGAATCCATTGGAAAGGATATAGAGGTTATATTTAGGAGCAAGATATTCCAATACCTCCTTTGCATGAGGCATTAAAGTACTTTTAGTGGGAATAATCGCGAAAAAATCTTTCGAGAACTGTTCGGCAAGCGCTTCATCTTCCACTCCCACAGCCTGTAAAGGATAAAAGAAACGTTGACGGTTCAATTCATCTTTCGTTATTTTTCCTTCGCCGTACTCAATCCAAAGTTCGGTATTTCTTTGTTGATAAAGGGTGTAATAATGATCGAACGAATCAAAATAACGGTCGAACGAATATTTCTGATATACTTCTTCAAAAGTATCACGGGCATTTTGAGAAAAAGCCCAGATGGTATCATCAAGATCAAAAAAGAGATTTTTATATTTCATCAGTAGTTATGCGTATATAGGAAATAAAAAAGCCAATGTGCTAATTTCTTGAATCCAGGAATCAGCACATTGGCAATTCAAAAAGGGATGTCTACCTTATTTTACCTGAATAACCAAGTATCTGGATACACTCCAGAATTCAGTAGGATTAGTAATCTTCAATGTCAACTGGCCTTTGTCATCTTTTACCAATTCATAAGAACCGGACGGATGAGTAGTCAGTAACTCAGCACGTTTAGAGTACAACTTGATTTCTTTGGTTGTACGGATATCGATTTGAGTGAAATAATCCTTATTGAAATCAGCGCTCTTCAATACGTCTCCGCTCTGAAGAATCTTTTGAGCTTTCAATTCAGATTTAGTACCGAATACGAACCAGGCAGCATTCAAGCTCTTTTCCTGTTCAGCAACGGTTTTAGCTTTCGCTTCGTTTTCTGCAGCCAACGTTTCTTTAGCAGCAGACAAGTCGCTGACAGCAGCATCCAATTCCTGGATACGGATGTTCTTGGAAGCCAGTTCTGTTTGAAGTTCTTCGATACGTTGTTGTTTAGCGTTCAATTCAGCAGTCAAAGCGGCAACAGCTTTTTTCATCTGTGCAGAATTGTAATTGCTGTTCTTCAACTGTGCCTGCAACTTTGCAATCTGCGCTTTGTTTTCTTCCATTTGCTTGGAGATGAATTCGATGTCAGAAGCAATCTGTTGCTTGGCACTGGCAGAGTTTTCAGTGATGGTTCCACGCTGCAAGTCAACACGGCTTTCGGCAGCATTGATCTTACGGAAACCTTCCTGAACTTCATTGAAAGTCCCCATCATATCATCCAGTTCAGCGTTGCGCTGGTTCAGTTCCATCAAAAGAGAATCATTTTCAGCTTTCAGGTCTTTACTTCCACCTTTAAAGCCATCACACGAAGCCAACAAGGCTACGCATACAAATAAAACAGCTAACTTTTTCATACGTTTACGTTTTACGTTTTTTAATGAAGTTATTTAATCATCTATTCCTGCTAATACTATCACAATCTCGCCCCGGGGTTCGGTAGCGGTAAAGTGTTCTATCAATTCAGCCAAACTGCCCCGAACTGTTTCTTCATGGAGTTTGGATATTTCACGCGACACGGTTGCCTGACGTTCAGCACCGAAATATTCGGCAAACTGTGTTAACGTCTTCAACAGACGGTGGGGTGATTCATAAAACACCATCGTGCGGTGTTCTTCCGCCAATGTCTTCAGTCGTGTCTGCCGTCCTTTCTTCTGGGGGAGAAATCCCTCGAAGCAGAACTTCTCGTTCGGCAATCCCGATGCTACGAGTGCCGGAACAAAAGCGGTTGCTCCCGGCAAGCACTGCACTTCAATACCGTTGCGCACACATTCACGAACAACCAGAAATCCGGGATCGGAAATTCCAGGCGTTCCGGCATCCGAAATAAGTGCCACCGTTTCACCTGCCTTTATTCTATTAACAACACTTTCCACCGTTTTATGTTCATTAAATTTGTGGTGGGATTGCATTGCATTCTTTATTTCAAAGTGTTTCAACAAGATACCGGAAGTACGTGTATCCTCCGCCAAAATCAGATCGACCTCTTTCAGGACTTTGATAGCCCGAAAAGTCATGTCCTCCAGATTCCCTACCGGCGTAGGCACCACATATAGCTTTCCCATCTTGTTTTTGTTTTATACTGATTGATTAAAATATTTCTTTAGTAGCTCCAGAAAGTCGTTCACCGCCTCCTTTTCTTCATTCAATTCGACTTTCGAGGACAGAAATGCGACTGCAGTCTTGTAGGAACTCATTACTGATATCTGTTCGATAACCCGATTCATCAAATCAGTGTTGCCTCCGAACAGTTCACGAGAAAAACGGAAAGAATCATTCAAACTGATAGCATGTCGCAAGCCGGCAGACAGTTTGAGACTTTCTCCCAACACAGCCGATTTAGGTTCTTCCTCTTTCACAACAGTTTCAACGACAGGTTCCTCAACAATTGCCGATTCCTCTTTTTTCCCTTCTTCTTCTTCTTCTTCTTCTTCTTCTTCTGCTGCTGCTGCTTCTGCTGTCTCTGCAGCTGCCGCTATTACGACAGGTTTCTCTTCCGCAACAATGGCTTCTCCTTCCTCATCTTCTTTCACAACAACCGATTCGAGAGATTGTATAATCACGGGGGAATCCTCTTCAGACCCGGCAACTTCATCCTCCTCTTCCGCTGTCTCTTCCACAGCTGACGGAGAAATTACCTGAACAGCATCCACCTCCTGTTGCAGTTCATCCAAACGTCCCTGCATCCGTGTAATGCTTCGCTTCAACAGTTCAGACAAAGTCGGAGTCGGCTCCTTGGTAAATGAATCCATGAGATACTTCAACTCATGAACATCCAACTCAATATCTGTTAATAGCTTCTGTTTCATGTCAGTCCATTGTTTATACGGTGCGAATGTAGGAATAATTTATGCAATAACTTAAAATAATGGATAATTTAACAGTTCTTGCACATTGAATTGCTTACCTTTGTCCACATATTTACTTAATCAAGAAAACACAAAATCTCATGGTATTATTTTCAGAAGACCACATACAGGAGACTAGAAGAAGAGGCCGGATCGAAGTAATCTGCGGTTCTATGTTCTCCGGAAAAACAGAGGAATTGATTCGCAGAATGAAGAGAGCGAAATTCGCGAAACAACGTGTCGAGATATTCAAACCTGCTATCGACACCCGTTATTCAGAAGAAGACGTAGTCTCTCACGACAGCCATTCTATCGCCTCCACTCCCATCGATTCGTCAGCCAGCATTTTACTGTTTACTTCTGAGATAGATGTAGTAGGTATTGATGAAGCACAATTCTTCGACAGTGGTTTGATTGATGTATGCAACCAGCTTGCCAACAATGGAATCCGTGTTATCATTGCAGGATTGGATATGGACTTCAAAGGAAATCCGTTCGGACCTATGCCACAATTGTGCGCCATTGCCGATGAAGTCTCCAAAGTTCATGCGATCTGTGTGAAATGTGGTCAGCTGGCCTCTTTCTCACATCGTACAGTCAAGAATGAGAAACAGGTTCTTTTAGGCGAAACAGCCGAATATGAGCCTCTGTGCAGGGAATGTTATCTCCGTGCACGAGGGGAAGATGAGCAGAAAGTATAAACTCTATAAAAGAAACAGATTATGGAAAGGAAAAAGATAACATTCGACAGTTTTATACGCGGTTCCATCGGATGTGTGTTAGTTGTAGGAATATTAATGCTCGTGGAACGTCTTAGCGGAGTGTTATTACCTTTCTTTATTGCGTGGCTGATAGCTTATATGGTCTATCCGTTAGTCAAATTCTTCCAGTATAAACTACGATTAAAAAGCCGCATTATTTCCATCTTCTGTTCCTTATTCCTCATTACGGTTATCGGAGTCACTTTATTCTATCTGTTAGTGCCGCCGATGATTTCGGAAATAGGCAGAATGAACGACTTGCTAGTGACTTACCTCACCAATGGAGCCGGTAACAATGTACCTAAGAATCTTTCTGAATTTATCCACGAGAACATCGATCTTCAGGCACTGAACCGTGTATTAAGTGAAGAGAATATCCTGGCGGCAATCAAGGATACCGTCCCCAGAGTGTGGACTTTGCTTGCAGAATCTCTCAACATTCTATTCAGCATCCTTGCCTCCTTCATTATATTATTATATGTAATCTTTATATTATTGGATTACGAAGCAATAGCTGAAGGATGGTTGCATCTGCTACCCAATAAATACCGTACGTTTGCCTCCAACCTGGTTCACGACGTACAGGATGGTATGAACAGATATTTCCGTGGACAGGCTTTGGTTGCTTTCTGCGTAGGTATTCTTTTCAGTATCGGTTTCCTGATTATCGATTTTCCCATGGCTATTGCTTTGGGACTTTTCATCGGAGCATTGAATATGGTTCCCTACTTGCAAATCATCGGTTTCCTTCCCACCATTTTATTGGCAATCCTCAAAGCTGCCGACACCGGACAGAACTTCTGGATTATCATTGCATGTGCATTAGCCGTCTTTGCAATCGTACAAATCATACAGGATACCTTCCTTGTCCCCAAAATCATGGGAAAGATTACCGGACTGAATCCTGCCATCATCCTTTTATCTCTTTCTATCTGGGGTTCATTAATGGGAATGCTCGGCATGATTATCGCCTTGCCACTAACAACTTTGATGCTCTCCTACTACCAACGCTTTATTATCAACAAAGAAAAAATAAAATATGATGAAGTAGAAACTACTGATAATCAAGAAACAAGCCACAACGAGGAAAAATAATTGAAACTTTTTTCTACGTAATGCTTGCAAATTAAATAAAAGTAACTACCTTTGCACCTGCAATCAGGAAATAACTGATTCGCAAATAAGGATTGATTCGCTAGCTCAGCAGGTAGAGCACAACACTTTTAATGTT
>ERZ773106.2379-NODE-2379-length-10846-cov-75.937541_pt1 | contig 10846 bp, 7 predicted proteins | sample MGYA00580572_ERZ773106 | MGnify/ENA primary metagenome ERZ773106 (study PRJEB29015, sample SAMEA2737868) | human gut metagenome | biome: human gut; feature: human-associated habitat; material: faeces | place: China | collected 2012 ... | reverse complement strand
GTATTGTTGCCAATCAGCCCGCCTGGCTGGCCGGCGTCCTTGACATTGACGCCAGCGACAAGGCTGCCCGTTTTATCCGTTTCTGTGACTGCTTTAATATTCCTCTGATCACTTTCGAGGATGTTCCCGGCTTCCTGCCCGGAACGGTACAGGAACACAACGGCATCATCCGCCACGGTGCGAAGATAGTCTATGCATACGCTGAAGCTACAGTGCCCAAGGTTACTTTAATTACCCGTAAAGCTTATGGAGGTGCCTACATTGTCATGTCCAGCAAGCCGACGGGAGCCGATGTGAACCTGGCTTACCCACAGGCGGAAATAGCCGTCATGGGTGCAGAAGGAGCAGTGAATATTCTTTACCGCAAGTCTGCTCCGGAAGAGAAAGCTGAGATCATCAAGGAATACGAAGATAAATTCTCCAATCCTTATCGTGCGGCAGAACGTGGTCTGATTGATGAGGTGATTATGCCCCGTGACACTCGTTACAAACTTATTCAAGCTTTGGAAATGTGTCACAATAAAAACCAAAGCAATCCGCCTAAGAAACATGGCAATATGCCTTTATGATAAAATCAAGATTCCGTCACAGATTGATCAGATTGACATCGGTCCAATTTAAGCAGTGGGTCCTCAATGGAAATAACCGGTGACAATCTGCGTAACCTGTGGCGGAAAAGCTTTTTATCTCGTCTCTTTGCTATTCTTTATTCAGCCATGCATTGATTTGTGTCTTGATTTCTTCTTGTGTGTCGGTGTCAAAGCTGCCGATACGGGTGGTATGGCTGCCGCCGGGTAATACATAAACTTTTATGTTTTTCTTGTTCTTCAGCCAAGTGACACCCGAAGCTGTCCAAGGATCATCGCCGCCATAAATATAGATCATTTCGGGATCATTCTCTTTCAGGAATTTTACCACCTTATTATATAGTGTCTTGTCAAATTTGAGATTTGACAGTTCGGGCGGTAACATTACCTTATGAAGATAGTCACGGCTGCTCTTTATCGTCAGATACTTTTTGAAAGGTTTGATGTCATATCCGTAATACCCCAGTTCTTTGGCCGCTTGCACATTAAAGGAAGGGTAGGGAGATTGTTCGGAGAAATAATCCGGTTCACAAATAGCTATGAAATGCTTGAATAGCGTGTGGTCATCGGCATTTGTTTCCGGAATCTTATTTACAGGAGTTCCCCATTGCCATAGGGCAAATGAGTATTCCAATACATTGAAGTCGTATACTTCGGCTATAGGAATGCGGAAGGTATATCCTTTATCCGAGCAATATTTTTCGAACATCGGTAGCAGCCGGCTCTTGCGTTTAAGTACTTCCAGTTGAAAGTTTTCAACTCGTTTACGGTTTTCGGGAGTCGAAACTTTATTGGCAATGAACGGTTCGTGACGACCGTCCTCCAATGATTGGTTGAGGGGGGCTACGTAAGGTACGGAGATATCCACATCATCGGGAAAGTAAGTGCGGTAGAACATCGTAGTCTGTCCGCCTTTGCTGATTCCGGTAGCTATCCATTTCTCATCGTATAGTTGTTTCAAGGTCGTGGTTACATGATGCAAATCATACAGTGAATTTTCAACCGTGAGATAATCCCAGTTGCAGGGCTTCGGCATGGACTCACCAAAATAACGGTATTCCACGAATACCAGATTGGCGTTGAATAATTTGGATAACTCTTCTTGATAACGCGGATGGGTGGCATAATGGGCGGCATAGCCTTCGGTAACCAGTACGGTAGGGCGGTCAAAACCTACATGCGAGAGAATAACCCTTTGCTTGAAATTCCCTGCTTCGGGGTGATGCGGATCCAATAGTTGATTAATGAAGAATACATATTTCTCCGGATAGGCATCACTTTGCATTGGTTTAATGTCACTGATGTCCGGAAAATTTTGAAGTCTTTTCTGTAATTCAGTGGGAGGAGCTGCGGCCTGGGCCATTTGTAAAGGCAATAAGATAGCCAGTATTGCCCATACCATAAAAGAGAGTGTGTGTTTCATCGTTTATAAATGGTTTAATAACTAATGGGCAACAAAAATAGTATTTTATTTCGATATTGTCGGGTAATCTTTTATCTTTGTGTTACTTAATAAAGCTGAGAAATATGTTTTTTCTTCATCGTATATGGAATTGGTGCAGTCGCTTCCGTCACCGTTGTGGTTACGGAGTACACTCTCCGTCTGATTTTTTTCTGATTACTTCTGTTGTTTATGAAAAATATCACTACTATGCTTATCGGGTATTGAAGGAAAGGGGATTTCCTGCTTATTTGCCACATTATCGAAGGAAAGTGAACCGTTTGCTATTCCGGTTGGTTAATTATTTCAGACCAAAGTCGTTGATTGAAGTGGGGATTGGTAATGGGGCATCCATAGGATATATGCGGGCTGCGTGTCATACTATGGACTCCGTCACCTTGAAAGGCAGGGATTGGGCAAAGACTTCCCGGCAACTGGAGGAGAAACTGGCGGAGGTGCATACATTAGATTGTCTGCATATAGGGCATACTCCTTTTTATAAAGAAGTTTTTGAACTGGTACTTCCTTATGCCGGACCTCGTAGTTGCTTTATTGTCGGAGGAATTCATGAATCGAGGGAAAAACGGAAATGGTGGGAGCAAATTGTAGCCAGTGAGTCGACGGGTATCACTTTTGATTTGTATGACATAGGGTTGGTCTTTTTTGATAAAGCGAGATATAAACAGCATTATATTGTAAATTTTTTATAACCGGAACCATGAAGAAAAGCATGATATACACCAAAACAGGTGATAAGGGAACCACATCATTGGTAGGTGGTACCCGGGTGCCGAAAACGCATATACGGCTTGAAGCCTATGGCACAGTGGATGAATTGAACTCCTATTTGGGATTGTTGCAAACGTATTTGACGGATGAGGAGGATAAACAAATCATTTTTCGTATACAAAATAAATTATTCTCTGTCGGTTCGTATCTGGCAACGGATCAGACACAGACCAAGTTGCGTATGGAAAGTCGTATAGAGGATGAAGACATCCGGATGTTGGAGCAGGCAATTGACGTAATTGACAATGAACTTCCTCCTTTGAATGCTTTTATTCTGCCGGGGGGTGACCGTGGAGCAGCCGTTGGGCACATTTGCCGGACGGTGTGTCGCCGTGCCGAGCGACGTATTCTTGCATTGGCTGAAGAATGTGACATAGATGCCCGTGTAACAGCATTTGTCAACCGTTTATCTGATTATTTATTCATTTTGACCCGAAAGTTAAATCATTTAACTAAAACGGATGAAATTTTTTGGGATAAAAGTTGCAAATGAAATAATTTATTATACTTTTGCGGCTAATTAGAGAACGAAAGAAAAGTATTTACTTAAAAAATAAGAAAACTATGTACTGGACATTAGAATTGGCCTCGAAGTTAGAGGATGCTCCCTGGCCTGCTACAAAGGATGAGTTGATTGACTATGCAATGCGTTCGGGCGCTCCGTTGGAAGTAATCGAAAACTTGCAAGAGATGGAAGATGAAGGCGAAATCTATGAAAGTATAGAAGATATTTGGCCGGATTATCCGAGCAAAGAGGATTTCTTTTTTAATGAGGAGGAATATTAGAAAGAGAACATGGCGGACAGAATAAAAAATTCTGTCCGTTTTTTGTTTGATATTTCTTCTTGGAAGGGGGGATTGGAAAGCGTAATGTAACTTTCCTGGGAGATTGAACATTATACATGGAAAAAGTGTTTATCTTTGTGGCGTAAACTAAAAATAGACAAACATGAAAAAGATTATTAGTGTATTAATGGTAGCTGTATGTTTGATGATGGCTGCTCCTGCTCAGGCTCAGTTGCACTTTGGAGTAAAAGGTGGCTTGAACCTGTCAAAGGTTAGTTTCTCGAAATCAGATTTAAAAGGAGATAATAAAACCGGTTGGTTCATTGGTCCGATGGCTGAATTCACCCTGCCCATTATTGGGATTGGTGCGGATGTTGCGGCTTTGTATTCACAGACAGAACTGGCTGCAAAGGGATATTCCACCGATGCAAAACTGAAAACGATTGAGATTCCGGTAAATTTGAAATGGTCTTTCGGACTTGGAAGTATGTTGGGTGCTTATATTGCTGCCGGGCCTCAGTTCGGTTTCAATATTGGTAATAAGAAATTTATGGACTATACTCCCGAAGACCATTCGCCTGAAGAATAACCTCGGGAGGAAAATCCCCCTCCAATGAACTTCAAGGGTGGTGTCAACCCATTGCCCACCCTTGAATATTCAATCAATGATTAAGGGAATGAGTAGGCTTAAATCTTTTAAGCCAAGGCTCTTATTGCACTTCATCGTTAACTTATAATTTAAAAAAATATGAATCTAAAACATTTAGTATTTCTTTTGTTGCTGTTCGTCTGTGTTAATTTATCCGCACAGACTAAGGAGAAGCAGATTACTATCAGTTTCTCGAACATACCACTGTCTGAAGCTATGGCTCGCATAGAGAAAGCAAGCGGATATACCTTCTTCTATGATGCAAAACAGACTGACATCAAGCAGACGGTCAGTTTAAATGCGAAAAAAGAACTTATTTCTGAAGCCTTGAAGAAAATGTTTTCCAAGACAAACTTGAATTTCGAGGTAACAAGTACTCAAATCGCTTTGTTCCCTAAAAAAGAGGTAAAACAGGTAGGACAGCCAATCAATATTCAAGGAAAAGTAGTAGATGAGACTGGTGAACCAATCATTGGAGCCAATGTCGTAGAAGAAGGAACCACTAACGGAGTAATTACCGACTTAGACGGTAACTATACTTTGATGGCTCCTGCCGGTGCAAACTTGAAGATTTCCTATATCGGATATGCTACACAAGTAGTGAAAGCCGGTCGCAGTACAATCGTAAAAATGGCAGAAGACTCCAAAACATTGGAAGAAGTGGTAGTAGTAGGTTACGGTACCATGAAGAAGAAAGACTTGACCGGTGCAGTAGCCTCACTGAAAGGAAGTGATTTGGAAAAAGAACAGCCCAGAACTATTCAGGATATGCTTCGTACAGGAGTAGCCGGTTTGTCAGTAGGTATTGAGACTGATACAAAAGGAAATTCAAGCATGATGATCCGCGGTAAGAATAACTTACGTGCAACAGATAATGACAAGAGTTCTTTGGAACCATTAATCGTACTGGATGGCGTTATCTATTCCGGACAGATGACGGATATCAACCCGAATGACATCGAACAAATAGATATTTTGAAAGATGCCAGCTCAACAGCCGTATATGGTGCAAAAGCAGCCAATGGTGTTGTATTGATCACTACGAAAAAAGGAACGGGCTCTAAGAAACCGGTTATCAACTTCAGCGGTACATGGGGACTTTCAATGGTAAATTCATTGCCTGACGTATATGAAGGAGAAGATTTCATCAACTTCCGTCGAGATGTGGAATTGAGCAAAGATCCTACAAAAGCTGCACAAGGATACTTCAACAATCCGGCATATATGACCAATACTGAATTGGCAGCATGGATGGGAAACTCCAAAGGAGATCCCACTAAAGAATATCTGACCCGTCTTGAGCTGACCAGTACGGAAGTTACCAACTATCTGGCAGGTAGAACTGTAGACTGGAGAGATGTAATTTATCAAGATGTAGCTCTTCGTCAGGACTATACAGTAAGTGTAGCCGGCAAAAAAGATGAAATGTCTTATTACTCTTCCGTCAATTACCTGAAAAATGAAAGTAACGTTCGCGGTGCAGGCTATAGTGCCATTCGTGCCCGTATTAACCTTGAGAACAAAGTACAATCTTTCCTCACCTATGGTGTAAACGCACAATTTACTTCACGTGATGAAGGCTATACTGGAAACGACACTGGCTATTATTCTTCTCTTTCTCCTTATGGAAGTATTTACGAAGAAGATGGAACAACACTCAAATATTATCCTACGGGCAATAATAACCAAATCAACCCATTGGTAACACCAGCTTACACAGCCAAACGCAATGATATTGAGAACCTGAATGCTTCTATCTATATGAAGATTAACTTACCGCTTGGATTCTCTATACAAACGACTTACTCTCCACGTTTTGAATGGACTAACTACCTCTATCAGAAGTCGGCAGACCATCCGAGTGCAGGTTCACAAAACGGACGTGCAGAACGTAAACAGACTAAAGATTTTTACTGGCAGTGGGATAATATGCTGAAATGGAACAAAGTTTTTGGCAAACACTCCTTCGACTTCACTTTCCTTGCCAACTGGGAAAAATTCCAACGCTGGCAAGACGAGATGACCAATGAAGACTTCCAACCAACTGATGACTTGGGTTATGGCGGTATTGGTTTCGGTACCACTCCAAAGATAGAAAGTAACGATATTTATCGCACCGGCGATGCCTATATGGGACGTTTACACTATGTATACGATCAACGCTATCTAATCACAGCCACTGTACGTCGTGACGGTTACTCAGCTTTCGGTTTGGCAAATCCGCGTGCCACTTTCCCGGCTGTTGCTTTGGGTTGGGTATTCTCCGAAGAAAAATGGTTAAACATGCCGGAATGGTTTGAATATGGTAAGCTTCGCCTTTCCTGGGGTAAAAACGGTAATCGTGCCGTCGATACTTATGCCGCTTTCATGCAACTGTCTCCCCGTAAATATTTGTATGTTGATCCGGCAACAGGTAAACTTATTACAATCAACACATTCTATGCTATGACAATGGCAAATCCCAATCTGAAATGGGAATCTACCGTTTCTTGGAATGCCGGTTTGGACTTCACTTTACTGAAAGGTCGCCTGAACGGTAGTTTAGATGTATACAAGAAGATCACAAAAGATCTGTTGGTAAGCCGTGAACTACCCAATCTTATCGGATACTCTACAGTAATGTCAAATATTGGTGAAGTGCAGAACCACGGTGTTGAATTATCATTAAACTCTACCAATATCAAAATGAAGAATCTGACATGGCGCACTTCATTCAGCTTTGCTTACAACAAAAACAAGATCACGCATCTGTATGGCATCATGGAAGACATCAAAGATGAAGCCGGAAATGTAATCGGACAAAAAGAAGCCGATGATATCAAGAACAAGCGTTTCATCGGTCATGATATTGACGAGATTTGGGATTACAAAGTAGTTGGTATCTGGCAGGAAGAAGATCGCGAAGAAGCAGCCAAATACGGTCAGCAACCGGGTGATGTTCATTTGCTCGATGTAGACGGCAACGGGTCATATACCAATGAAGACAAAGTGTTCCAGGGTACAAAAACTCCACGTTTCCGTTGGAACATGCGTAATGAATTTACCTTGTTCAAGAACCTGACTTTCTCTTTCAGCATGTACTCTTATTTAGGACATAAGCAGACATTAGGACGTTTCACGAATGACAATGCACTGCTAAATGTAACGAACCAAATCAAACGCGAGTACTGGACACCGGAAAATCGTAACAACGAATATCCTCGTCTGGCAAGCAAGAAGCCGAGCGGCGTTACTTATGCCATTTATAAAAATGCTTCTTTCCTGCGTTTCGACAATATCTCATTGGGATACTCTTTCCCAAAAAGGTTGATCGAACCCTTGAAGATTCAGGCACTCAACATCAATGCAACCATGAAAAATGCGGGATATATCTCCAACTGGCCTGGTTACGACCCGGAAAACAGTGATAAAAACACCCCAAGAATCATTTATTTTGGAATTAACTTGACTTTATAATACCCGAAGAAATATGAGACTAATCAATAATAAAGCAGGTATAGCCTGCATCATTGGATTTTCGATGTTAGCCAGTAGCTGTTCAGACTGGTTGGATCCCAAACCGCTGTCATTCTATACACCGGAAAACTCGTTTATCAATTACAACGGTTTGAAGACAGGAACCGATATGTTGAATCGCGACGTACGCTATTTTGATTTCTACCCCACTGCCGGTTCGGCAGACCCTTGTATCCTTTCCGAATACTTTTTCTCGGATATGAGTGTCAACGGACGTACAGATGCTGCCAACTCTCCGCAAGATTTGATTCGTCAGATCACTCCGAGCGCTTCATTGACAGGAAATGCCAGTCAGATTAATAACTTCTGGACATACCTTTACAAAGGTATTAAAGATGCAAATTCTCTGCTGACCCGTTCAAAAACTGCAAAATTCGATAACGAACAGCAACGTTTGGAAATTGAAGGTCTGGCCTGCTTCCACCGCGCTTTCCGTTACTATCGCTTAGTAAACCAGTTTGGCGATATCCCGTTCATTACAGAGGAAGTTACTGCTCCCCGTTACGATTTCTACACTACTAAGCGTGAAGCTATTTTGCGCTATCTGAAGAAAGATCTGGAACGTACTGCTCCTGCTCTGTCCAATCAAGTATATATCGGCATGGTAACTCAGGCTGCTGCTTACCACCTGTTGACTAAAATTAACTTGGCTTTGGGTGAATTCGATGATGCTATCGAATCAGCCAATAAGGTGATTAATGACGGTGTGCATAGCCTGATGACCCAACGTTTCGGAGTAGACAAAGCAGATCCTACCAAAAATGTAGTTTGGGATTTACATCAGTCAGCTAACAAATCATTACCGGAAAATAAAGAGGTACTTTATATGGTACTCGACCGTTATGATGCCGGAGAAGATGTTCGTTCTGCTGCCGGATTGGAAATTAAACGCCAAGTATTGCCTTGGTACTCTAAAGATGGAGAAATAAAAACCCCGGACGGTAAAAACGGATTCACTGATAATAATGCAACAAAGAATCCTTACCTCGAAGAGTACGGACGCGGTGTATGTACTGCTCGTTCCACTTGGTATCATACTCATATGATCTGGACACCCGATAATACTGATTTACGTCATGCCAAAGGTAACTGGATCGAAATGACCGACTTGGTTTACAACAATCCGGAGTTAGAGAAAAGCAAATCTCCATGGTATGGAAAACCCCTGCAATTCAGAGACGACCAAGGCAATATATTGGTGAACGATACCATCCGTGACTGGGTGGGATGGCCACACTATAAAACCAATATCGCTGACCAGAAAGATAGCTGGTGGCGTGGTGGATGGGCCGACTGGTACGTCTTCCGTTTGGCAGAAACCTATCTGTTAAGAGCAGAAGCTTATGTTTGGAAAGGTGGAATGGACAATCTCCAGAAAGCTGCTGACGATGTAAACGAAGTACGTCGCAGAGCACAGGCATCTGAGTTTACAGCTAATGACATGACCATCCGTACTATATTGGACGAGAGAGCTCGTGAACTCTACTACGAGGAACCTCGTAAAACGGAGTTAACCCGTATCGCTTTCATCTATGCCAAGACAGGAAAAGTTGACGACAAAGGACGTACATACGATATGGAGCACTTTACCGAAAAGAATTTCTTTTATGATCACATCATGGACGTTACCGAATTCTATAATAAGGGCGTGAAGACTTCTGCAGGAAACTATTACACAATGGCTCCGCATCATGTATTGTGGCCAATTGCATTAAATGCCATTTCGACAAATGTGCAAGGACATATCAATCAAACTCCTGGATATACCGGTTCAGAAAACAATATAGAACCGCTGGATATCTCGTTTGATGAATAAACTATAAAAATCTATCTCTCTATGAATATTTAACCAGAATATCCTCGCGTCTCTTTTGTCGACCGGCATCAGGTCGCAGAGGATATTCTTTTTACACAAGTTTGTTAACGACACTTTAAATTCTCTTATAAATTTAACTTATTATGAAACACTTACTTACTACTCTTTCATTAGGGGCTTTGCTGCTTATGGGTGGGCCTACTACCGTACAAGCAGAGAAAGTCACCGTGCCATTAACAGAAGATGGTGCATGGTCTTTTAACTCTCAACCCAGTGCCGTTTATTACAACGGAAAAACTTATTTTACCTGGATTAGTTCCAGTAAAGCATTAATTGTTGCGTCTTACGATCACACAACAGGAGAAACCAAAGAAAAGGTTGTATCTACCGGTTATTCGGATGATTTCTCGTCTCCTGCTATTACAGTGAGAGGAAATGGACAGTTACTACTTTTCAGTTCAGACAATAAGAAAGAAAATGGCTTCTATAGTTGGTATTCCACCAATGCGGAAGACATTACAGAGTGGTCCAGTTCTCAAAAACAGACTGGATATGGAATCAGCTCCACTACTCCTCACATGATGGGAAATGATCTGGTCGTATTCTGGCGTTCAAAAAACAATATAGGTTACTCTCTCTTTACAAATGTAGCCGATAAAACCGGAAATTTACCTGCAGTTAAAACAAGAGCAGGATTTATCGGCTCTGATATCGGAAATGCATACGCAAAACGCGACGAAGTTCCACAAATGCGTACTTGCCAAGCTGCAGATGGCACTATACACATGGTGGTTACACACTTAGGTACTGGCCTGACTTATAAAAACAGCACGGTACATTATCTGAAGATTAATAAAAATGCCACAGGAGACAAATTAGAATTCAAAAAGGCGGATGGTACAGCGATTTCCGGTATGAATGTCACCGAGTCTAAAAGTAGTGAACTGGATGTTATTGCCAAAGGAGAGGATACCAACAAGGTATGGGCGTATGATATTGCACTCGATGCCAGCGGTAATCCAGTAGTATTGTACGATGCTTTCAGCCGCAGAAGATGGTACTACAACAGGACACACCTACTATTATGCCCGCTGGAATGGAACTGCATGGGAAAGTACAGCAATTACCACCGGAGACGGAGTGCCTATGAGCGAATACAAAGCGGTTGAAGGAAATATTTTTAAAGCCAAATCCTACCAAGCCGGAGGTATCTGTTTCGGAGCAAATGATTTGAATACCGTTTACCTGTCAAAGAAGGCAGC
>ERZ773106.2349-NODE-2349-length-11003-cov-3.125502_pt1 | contig 11003 bp, 6 predicted proteins | sample MGYA00580572_ERZ773106 | MGnify/ENA primary metagenome ERZ773106 (study PRJEB29015, sample SAMEA2737868) | human gut metagenome | biome: human gut; feature: human-associated habitat; material: faeces | place: China | collected 2012 ... | reverse complement strand
ACTTCTATATTATCTTTAAATTGCGTAAGCCTCTCATAATCAGCCGCCTTAACATATAATACCTGTGTATAAATATCATTGAGCTTATATACCTGCGGAACAACGGGACCTGTTATAAAAAGCTTTTTATCGTCTGCCATGTCTGAAAATTTTTTCATATCATCACATGATTTTTCAAGATTTCCTTCATTCTTTGATGAAATTTTTACTTCAAGCATATGCATTACCGGCGGATATCCCATAAGTTTCCTGAATGATATTTCATCATCATAAAACATTTCATAATCCTGTTTTTGTGCAGCCACAATACTATAATTATCCGGCGTATATGTCTGTATTATAACATCACCGTGAAGATTTTTTCTTCCGGCACGCCCTGCCGCCTGGACAAGCAGCTGAAATGTTCTCTCTCCTGCCCTGAAATCGCTTGTATACAAAGACATATCTGCCGCAAGCACACCTACCAATGTAACATCTGGAAAATCATGGCCTTTTACAATCATCTGTGTGCCTACAAGCACATCTGCATTATGAGCTGCAAATTCTGAAATTATTTTTTCATGCCCATCCTTACCTGATGTTGTATCCATATCCATCCTGAGAACTCTTATTCCCGGAAATGTTTTTTTCAGCATTTCCTCAACCTGCTGTGTCCCGGCTTTAAATCCAGAGATATATCTTGAACCACACTTGGGACATAACTTAACAGACCCAGTCTGATATCCGCAGTAATGGCATACAAGCCTGCCATTATTATGTGCTGTCAAAGAAATATCACAATGTGGACATTTCATGACATAACCACACGAACGGCATGAAATAAAACCGGCATAACCTCTTTTATTAAGAAAAAGCATTATCTGCTGTTTTTTTCTTATTCTGTCTTCAATCAGTTCTTTTAACTTTCTTGAAAATATCGAACGGTTCCCCTGTTTTAATTCTTCTCTTAAATCTACCACGGCAACGTCCGGCATATCTGCCCCCGCAGCTCTGTTCTTTAATTCATAAAGCTTATATATGCCTTTTTTTGCATTATAATAACTTTCAACCGACGGAGTTGCAGAGCCAAGCACAACAGAAGCATTTTTTGTCTGGGCTATGTGAATTGCCGTCTGCCTTGCATGATATGATGGTGTCTGCTCGCTTTTATATGCCATTTCATGCTCTTCATCTATAACTATAAGTCCAAGATTTGAAAATGGTGTGAACAAAGCAGACCTGGGTCCTATTATCACATCAATCTCACCTCTCATAGCCCTTAAAAACTGGTCATAACGCTCCCCTTTGGACATTCTTGAATTAAGAATTGAAACTCTCTCACCGAATCTGTCATAAAATCTTTTTACAGTCTGAAATGTCAATGCAATTTCAGGTATAAGCATAACAGCCTGTTTTCCCTGTCTGACAACATGTTCAATCATATTGATATAGCAGAGAGTTTTTCCACTTCCTGTCACACCATGAATAAGATATGTTTTTCTTATTCCTCTATCATAATCACCTATAAAATCATCAACAATATTTTTTTGTTCATTATTAAGGCTTATCTTATCTTCCTGTATTTCATCTTCTTTTACAGGATTCCTGTATAGCTGCCTTGAAATAATCTGTATTATTCCATCGTTTTCCAACGATTTTATTGTCGAAGGCGATATGCCTGTTTCATTTTTCAGCACATCCATATCTGCTTCTTCTCTATCAGAAAGATACTCTATGAGTTTCTCCTTTGACGGTGATTTTCTCTTCGCATTTTTTATAAATTCTTTTGCTTCTTCTTTTGTAACATTAAGCTTTATATGCTTTTTTTCTTTCTGCCTGATTTTTTCTTTGACAGGAATTACTGTTTTTAAAGCCTGATTCATAGTTCCGCCGTAATTATGTTTAAGCCATGCTGCAAGCTTTATCATATCTTCAACAGCTTTTACACGATTAGGAACGACACTGTCTATGTCTTTTATTCTTTGTTCATCAAACTCTGCTTTCGATGTAAGTTCTATAACATAGCCTGTTATAATACGATTTCCCCTTCCAAACGGAATATTAACCATAACTCCTGTATCTATCTGCGAAAGTAATGCATCGGGTACATGATATTGAAATGTTTTATCTAATTGTTCATGTGAAATATCAACAATAATATTTGCGTACATCCGTCACACCCTTTCACATATTTTTGCAGCTTTATCTTTTCCAGCCTTCTGATTCAAGTTCTTTAACAACTTCTTTTATAAGAACTCTCTCATCCATAGGATATTTTACACCTTTTATTTCCTGATAATCTTCATGTCCTTTTCCTGCTAGAACAATAATATCGCCATTTTGTGCATTTTTTATTGCATATTTTATTGCTTCTTTTCTGTCAGGAATATCAACATGCTTTCCTGTTGTCTTTGAAATACCTGTCTTAATGTCCTCAATAATATCAAGAGGTTCCTCAAATCTTGGATTATCTGATGTGATTATTGTAAGATCAGCAAGCTTTCCGGAAACTTCTCCCATTTCAAAACGTCTTTCCTTTGAGCGGTTGCCGCCACATCCGAAAAGACATACAAGTCTGTTAGGATTGTATTCTTTTAATGTTTCAAGTATACTTTTCAATGCCATTGCATTATGTGCATAATCTATCATAAGTGTAAATCGGTCAGATACAGGAACTATCTCTATTCTGCCTTTTACCTTAACTTCATACAGCATTTTTTCAAGCGTATCTTTATCCACATTAAAATGTCTCGTAACAGCTATTGCACACAGTGAATTATACACTGAAAACTTACCCGGCAGTTTTAATGTAACAGGCATGTTCACAAGCCCCTCACAGTCATAACTAAGTCCTATTTTTCCCGGTTCATGGAAAAGCGTTATATTTTTTGCACGAATATCAGCCTTATCTGATATACCATAACTTTCAATACTGCATGTTGCATGTTCAAGAATTTTTGGCGTATGTTCATCATCGGCATTGACAATACCAACCTTACACTGTGAAAAAAGCTTTGCCTTACATTCAAGATATTCCTCAAATGATGCATGTTCATTAGGTCCTATATGGTCTGGCTCAAGGTTTGTAAATACGCCTATGTCAAACATAATTCCAGCAGTACGGTCGAGCTTTAACCCCTGTGATGACACTTCCATTACAACAGCCTTACATCCCTGTTCAGCCATTTTCGCAAAACTTTTATGAATATCGTAAGACTCCGGTGTCGTATTGCATGCCGGCGTATGTTCATCTCCTATAATTGTCTCAATAGTACCTATAAGACCGGTCTTAATTCCACATGCGTCAAGAACATTCTTGGCCATATATGTTGTTGTTGTCTTGCCTTTTGTTCCTGTAATTCCAATTGTAAAAAGCTTTTTTGCCGGATTACCAAAATAGTTTGCCGACATAACTGCAAGTGCAAGTCTTGTATTCTGTGCTTTGACAATTGTTATATCTGAAGGAATCTCTTTTATAAGAGAAGCCGTTTCATCATTTCCAAGTGCACTATCCTGAATTACAATTACGCCTGCTTTCTTTTGTATAACCTGAGGAATATATTTGTGTCCGTCACTCACAGCTCCGGCGATACATATAAATACACCATTCTCAGTAACTTTTCTTGAGTCAGAAGTAAGAGAAGTTATCTCACATTCAAAACCTTTTTGTACAATTTCACATTCCAGTCCCTGTAAAAGTTCTGATAATTTCATGCAGTTCTCCTTTCATATTAAAACAGACCTGTTATTTTACCTGATTCTTCATCATAATTAATATTTTCGGCAGCCGGATGAGTAGGCAGTCCCGGCATTGTAAGTATTTTTCCTGTAAGTATTACAACAAATCCGGCACCGGCATCAACATATGCCTCTCTTACATTTATTGTAAAGTTTTCCGGTCTTCCGAGAAGCTTAGGATTATCAGAAAGTGAATACTGTGTTTTAGCTATACATACAGGGAAGTTTCCAAATCCCATCTGCTCAATATGCTGTAATTCTTTTGTAGCTGCATCGTCATATGTAACACCATCTGCACCATATATTTCTTTTGCAACTTTTTCAATCTTTTCTTTAAGTGAATCTGAATCTTCATAAATTGGTTTATATTCAGCTTTTTTGTTTTCTATGCTCTCTATTACCTTTTCTGCAAGCTCAAGACCGCCTTCGCAGCCCTTCTCCCATACTTTTGCAAGTGCGAACTCGCAGCCTGCATCTTCACAATGCTTCTTTATAAATTCATATTCTTCCTGTGTATCTGTTATAAATGCATTAAGTGTAACTACAACAGGTATGCCGAACTTCTGCATATTTTCAATATGTTTGTCAAGATTAACAATACCCGCTTTAAGTGCGTCCATATTTTCTTCATTAAGCTTATCTTTTGCAACACCACCATTATATTTAAGTGCTCTTACTGTAGCAACAATAACAACTGCATCTGGTTTTAATCCTGAGAGACGACATTTTATATCAAGGAACTTTTCTGCTCCAAGGTCAGCTCCAAATCCGGCTTCTGTAACAGCATAATCTGATAATTTTAATGCAAGTCTTGTAGCTCTTACTGAATTACATCCATGTGCAATATTGGCAAATGGTCCGCCATGAACAAGTACAGGTGTATGTTCAAGTGTCTGTACCATATTAGGCTTAATTGCGTCTGCAAGAAGTGCCGCCATAGAACCGGTTGCCTTTAAATCATCTGCTGTAACAGGTTCACCGTCAACATTATATGCAACTATTACTCTTCCAAGACGCTCCTTTAAATCTTTCATATCCTTTGCAAGACATAAAACAGCCATTATTTCTGATGCAACTGTTATGATAAAATGATCTTCTCTCATAACACCGTCCATACGTCCGCCCATGCCGATTACGATATTTCTTAATGTTCTGTCATTCATATCCATGCAGCGTTTCCAAACGATATGCTTGGTATCAATTCTTAATTCATTGCCATGCATAATATGATTATCAAGCATTGCTGCAAGAAGGTTATTTGCAGATGTTATTGCATGAAAATCTCCTGTAAAATGAAGATTGAGTTCTTCCATAGGCACTACCTGTGAATATCCACCACCTGCTGCACCGCCTTTTATTCCAAAACATGGACCAAGTGAAGGCTCTCTTAATGCTGCAACTGATTTTTTGCCCATCATATTAAGTGCCTGTGTAAGCCCTATCGTTATTGTTGTCTTTCCCTCTCCAGCCGGTGTAGGGTTAATTGCTGTTACAAGGATAAGCTTTCCATCTTTTTTATCTTCAAGTTTTGAATATAAATCATCAGAAATCTTTGCCTTATACTTACCATAAAGTTCAAGGTCATCTTCTGCAACGCCTACTTTTGCTGCCACCTCTCTTATATCAAGCATCTGTGCTTCCTGTGCTATTTCAATATCACTCTTTACGCCCATGTCTGTTCTCCTTTAATTATAAATTATTTTTCTTTAAGTATTCTTCAAACTCTTCGGCTGTCATCAATATCTTTCTCGGCTTTGTTCCAAGTTCCGGACCTACAACGCCGGCATCTGCAAGCTGGTCCATTATTCGTCCGGCTCTGTTAAATCCGATTTTATAATATCTTTGCAGCATTCCAATAGAACCTTTTTCTTTTTCTATTACAAATCGTCCCGCATCGGCAAAATAACTGTCTTTTTCATCATCCTGTCCTGATACATTTCCCGCTGCTGCCGTCATGGTATTAGTCACTTCTTCGTTATATGTAACTTCCTGCTGCATATGTTCTTTTAAGAAATCGACAACTTTTCCAACTTCATCATCTGATACAAATGCTCCCTGCACACGTACAGGCTTTGGATATCCCGATGGGAAGAATAACATATCACCTTTACCAAGCAGTTTCTCTGCTCCACCTTTGTCCAGTATCGTTCTGGAGTCAATGGCTGATGATACCGAGAATGCAATTCTCGATGGAATATTCGCTTTGATAACACCGGTGATGACATTTACCGATGGTCGCTGTGTTGCCAATACTAAGTGGATTCCCGCTGCACGTGCCAACTGAGCCAGTCTGCACACCGCATCCTCCACTTCTTTAGAAGCAACCATCATCAGATCAGCAAACTCGTCAACAATGATAACTAACGATGGCATTTTGGAATATCCTGCTTTTTCCGGATCCTCTACTGTCTTGATCTTTTGATTGTAACCGGAAATATTACGTACTCCCAGTTCTTTGAATAAATTGTATCGTTCCATCATCTCCCGCACCGCCCAATTAAGCGCAGATGCCGCTTCGCGTGGATCCGTCACAACCGGACAGAACAAATGCGGGATTCCATTATATACACTAAGCTCTACCACTTTCGGGTCAATCATGATCAGCTTGACATCAGATGGATCTGCCTTATACAAAATGCTCATGATCAGCGTATTGATACATACTGATTTACCGGAACCGGTCGCTCCGGCGATCAATAAATGCGGCATCTTGGCAATATCCGTCATAATGCGTTTACCGGCAATATCTTTACCAACCGCAAACGTAACCGGCGATTTTGCCTTACGGAAATCATCGCCCTCCAATAATTCTCGAAAATACACCGGACTTGGCTCCGGATTTGGCACTTCAATTCCAACCGCTGATTTTCCCGGGATCGGTGCTTCAATACGAACACTCGGTGCCGCTAAACTCAACTTAAGATCGTCGGTAAGATTAGTGATCTTATTTACTCGGACACCCTGTTCCGGGAGCACTTCAAAGCGGGTAACGGTTGGTCCACAGGTGACCGGTCCCATCGTCACGTTCACATTAAAGCTGCGCAGCGTATCCTGCAGTCTGGCTGCTGTCTCACGAAGCTCACTGTCGCTGACCCTTCCCGGTATCTCCTTTGGAACACTAAGCAATTCCACCGGAGGAAATTCATATGGTTTATGCTGTTCTTCACTCTGCTTTGCAGTCATTTTTTCCTTACCGGACGCAAAAGCATCTGCAATCTCCGCAGCGTTATAGGTAGAAACAGCGCCACTTCCTCCTCGCACCGTACTGCTCTCTGATTTTGTCGTTGAACGTTCTGCTTTATTCTGACTATTACGGTTTGTCCGACTTGTCTTTGCCGGTTTCTTCGGCTCTTCAGAAACCTTCTCTGTCATCGCCATTGCCTGTGTCATATTCTCCTTCGTTTCCGCAATGTAACTCTCAAGTGACTGCGTCGAAGGCTGCTCGTGTAACGGTGATGTGATCGTTTCCGACAACGGTTTATCAAACTTGCGTCGCAGTTCCTCACGATAGATCGGAATCTCCGAAGATGGCTCCACCGACATATGCTGTTCTTCCTGCTGCTCTTTTTGATGCTCTATCGACTCCTGTTCCTGCGCCTGCGTACGCACACTTTTCCCACTCGGTAATATCTCTTCCAGCTTTCCGGCTTTTTCTTTGGTTGTATTTGTATTTTTGCGATTTTCCTGTTCTTTTTCCTGCATTCGGTCTATCTGCTCATTCATCTGCTGCAAATTGACAGACTGCATTTGATGATCCGAGTATATCTTACGTCGTTTCGGTGGACGAACCTTGTAAGATGGCTCCGTGTAATCTTCTTCTTGACGGATCACCTCATAGGCTTCTCCCATCTCCTGATAATAGGCATTTCGCTTGCGCAGCATTGCCATCCATTCAATTCCATAAAATATGTAAATGCTAACTAATAATAATGCGCCTAATACGCAATAACCACCCACTTCACCCAGTACACGGAATACTCCTAAGTCGATGTATTTGCCAACAATACCACTGCCCGTCAATCCCATTAACGCCAACACGATTACCGTACCACTGGCAATTCTGCGCGGTACGCGTTTGTCTCCCGGATTTACGATCGAAAAAATAACAGCAAGAACGATTGCCATCGGAATCATCCATGCCGTCCAGCCAAATAATTTCATAAAGATGTTTTTTATTACCGCTCCAAATTGTCCGGCAAGCCCAAAGAAACTCACATAGCATAGCACTAACACAGCACAATTGAGCAAAATCGTCATTCCCTGCTCAAATGCGATATGGTCCTGATACTCGTTCATTTCTTCAATCGTGCGTCGACGATATGTATTCGTCCCGGTGCGACTCGCTTTCGATGTACTGCCGCTTCCATTCTTCTTGTGAGCCGTCGTTTTAGACGTTGTCCTGCCAGACGGCTTGGTACTATGTACTGCCTTTACTCCGCTTGGCGTTTTTTTGGCACTTCGCCCTCCGCTGCCTGCCTTTTTCTTTGCCGCAGATGTCTTTGCTGCCATGACACTCCTCCAATTATCTGAATATTCCATAGCCGACCGTGATCAGTCCTACGATCGCACAATAAACTGCAAATATTTTATATTTCTTTCCCTGTATCAAACGCATCATAATGCAGATTGACAAATATCCTACTATTGCGGAAATAACTGTCGCCACTGCACATGCCGGTACTGCTGACGCCTGCAGTGGAGCCTTAGCAACATCTTTTAACTCCAACACGACCGCGCCTAAAACAGCCGGGATCGACATAATAAAAGAATATTTCACAGCAAACTTCTTTTCAAAACCGCAAAGCAGACAAGCTGTGATCGTCGTTCCGGAACGCGACAGCCCCGGCATTGTTGCGATTCCCTGTGCAACACCGATCAATCCTGCATTGACATACGACGCCTCTCTTGGTCGTTTTGTTCCTTCATCTGCATAATCTGCAATAACCAAAAATACAGAAGTGATCAACAGACAGATGCCCGGAACGATCAACATAGTTCCTGCAAGTTCCACCGTATCCTTAAATAAGATGCCGATCACGCCTGTCGGAATCGTAGACACGATCACTAACATAACAAACTTTCGATAAGCTGTCCGAACAATTTTGTGATAATGACGCTCATTCCCACGAAATCCTGAGAACCAAATTCCGATATTTGCAAATACGTCTCCTACAATATGTAATCCTTCCACGATCATCTTCAAAATATCATGTCGGAATGCTACAAAAATAGCAAATAATGTTCCAAAATGCAGCATAACATCAAAGAAAAGGCCACCGCCCTCTAAGTCTATGTGCATGATCTCTTTCAAAATAACCAAATGCCCGGAACTGCTTATTGGTAAAAACTCTGCAAGTCCCTGAACAATACCTAATATAATCCCCTTCCAAACTGGCATATCCATCCTCATTTCTGTACGCAATCTTTACAGCTTCCCCCGCGCTCTGCGCACCTGAACACAACGGGTTATGTAAACTACTATAATGAGCCGTCTTATAGCTCATTATAGCATACCCTCATATCAACTGCAAATGTCTGTTCTGTTTTTGGCAATGCGCTGCTGCAATTCCTGCAGTGCTTCATGAATACCGCCCACACATTGATACAAGCCTGCCTCTACCGCCTGCCTGCCGACCAAGATTGTGCCCAGATCTCTGCTCAATATACCCGGAGTGATCATCCACTGTTCGATCGTATCCTCACTCACGTTAGAATGGGCGGCAATGAATCCGGTGATCCGTTCCTGTATCAAACGAAAATACTCATATGTCTGCGGTGCTCCAAGCACCATTCCGCTCATGCGTACCGGATGAATGATCACTGTCGCCGATGGGGCGATCACTGTGTAATCTGCCGCAACTGACAATGGCACTCCGATCGAATGGCTGTCTCCCACAACAAGCGCTACTGTTGGCTTGGATAAACCAGCGATCATCTCTGCCAACGCAAGTCCACAGGACACATCTCCACCTACCGTATTGATCAAAAATAATATGCCATCCAATTTGTCACTCTGCTCTAACGACGCCAAGATCGGGAGCATATGCTCATATTTTGTCGTTTTGGTCTGGCTGGAAGCCGATTCATGTCCTTCAATCTCTCCAATGATCGAGACCAGCTGCATTCTCACCCCCGTCTCTTCATTCACCAGCAAACGCATTCCATATTCTTTTAGTACCTCGTCCATCTGCACACACCTCACTTTTCTGTTTCGTCTCTTGTAGTATGCGCCAAACAGATTTCTATTATACGGTTCTTGTGTTTATGTATCGATCCTGCGATAGATCATCGCTCCTAATATGCCAATTGCCGCACCTGCCAGAGTCCCGGCAACAAGAAGAACCGGCATATAATAAATAATTTTTGCAGTCTGCATCACGTATGCCGCAACCAAAAGCTGCCCGACATTGTGCATCACGCCGCCGGCAATACTGATCCCATATATCGAAAACTTTTCTGTTTTTTTCAAAACAAACATAACTGCAAAACTAAGTAATCCCCCCGCAAAGCTATACAGCATCGTAGACAAACTGCCAAAAGTGACCCCACATAGTACAATACGGCAGACAGCCACTCCGAATGCTATCCCACCACCGAACTGATACAACGCAAATAGTGTTACCACATTCGATAATCCAAGCTTAATTCCGGGAATACCTAATGATATAGGTATCAATGATTCCAAATAGCTAAGGACCATAGCAAGAGCCACTAACACTCCTACGCCTGCAATTTTATGAGATTTTGTATCCATCTTCGTTTCTCCTCAACTATAGAAAAAGGATTGCCATACGAACATCCTATGACAATCCTTACAATCTACTGCATAAATAAAAGATTATAACTGATCTTTTACATCTTTAATGCTGAAGCTGGTACGTCCCATCTTATCCTTACCTAAGCATACCACTTTTACATGATCTCCAAGGGTAAGAACATCCTCAACATGATTGATACGCTCATTTGCAATCTTAGAAATGTGAACCATTCCTTCTTTGCCCGGAGCGAACTCAACAAATGCACCGAACTCCTTGATGCTGACAACATCACCCTCTAAGATCTGTCCCTCATAATAATCTGTTGTGATGATCTGGATCAAGCGAATTGCCTCCTGCATCATCGCTTCATCTTCGCCACAAACAGAAACGGAACCGTCATCTGTAATATCGATCTTCACACCGGTACGCTCGATCAATGTATTGATCGTCTTACCGCGCTGACCAACAACATCGCCAATCTTCTGCGGATCGATCTGAATCTGAACGATCTTCGGAGCATATGTGCCC
>ERZ773106.2348-NODE-2348-length-11007-cov-4.402484_pt1 | contig 11007 bp, 8 predicted proteins | sample MGYA00580572_ERZ773106 | MGnify/ENA primary metagenome ERZ773106 (study PRJEB29015, sample SAMEA2737868) | human gut metagenome | biome: human gut; feature: human-associated habitat; material: faeces | place: China | collected 2012 ... | reverse complement strand
TAGCGGTAAGGTCGAACATGGGCAGCACCGGAACACCCCGCCACTTACAGGCCAGGCCGCCGAACAGAAAGCCGCCGATGATGCCGCCGTAGATGGCAAGGCCGCCATCGCGGATGGCGATCATCTCCCAGATGCTCTCATATTTAAAAGGTGCCATAGCTACATAGTAGGCGCGGGCGCTGATGATGCCCAGCACTACGCCAATAAGGATGACGTCCACCATGCTGTCCGGGTCTACGCCAAATTCCAGACTGTGCCGGAAGGCAAAGACCAGCGCCAGACACAGACCCACCGCAATGCACACGCCGTACCAGTAGATGCTGACCCCGCCGATGGTAAAGGCCACGCGGTTCAGCTGAAAACTCAGTCCCAGACCCGGAAACTGTACCAGATTTGTCATTCTTCTTCCTCCTTGTCCTCTTCTGCCGCCTGCGCCGTGCCATCCGGCAGGATGTACATGGTAGCCATGCGGTCGGTGCACAGGATGTGCTGCAGGGCAGCGTCTGCATCCTCTGCGGTCAGCCCGGCCAGCATGGAGATCTGCTGCGCCACCGTCTGGCCGCTGAGGGCAAAGTCTGCCATCTGGCTGGCGGAGTCCTCCACGTTTTCCAGATTTTCGATCAGCTGGCCGTATTTTTCGTTCTTGCACAGGGTAAACACTTCCCTGTCCACACTGGCGGCGCGTACCCGGGCGATCTCGTCCAGCAGCAGCTGCCGCACAGTATCCGGTACATCGCTCTCTCCGGTGAACAGGATGCAGCAGCAGCCGTCCACCCGCAGCACCTCGCCGCCAAAGCCGGGGTTCACAAGGCCTTCGTCATACAGGCGGCGGTACAGCGGCGACATCCCGCCCACGATGCAGCTGAGCACAAGGTCGTACAGCGCCTCGGTGCGCAGATCGTCCGCAGACAGCGGCTCTTCCTTAAAGCCTACGCCGAAGCAGGGCTTGGAAACCGGCATGGTCAGCGTTTTTTCCGTAGCGGCAAGGGTCATAGGCTCCGTGGCCCACAGCCGCTGCACCTTTTCTGCCGGGCGGGGCTCCATCAGACCGTGCCGCTTGCAGGCGGCAAGGATCTGTTCCATAGTGGTGTTGCCGGCCGCAGCCAGCACCATATTGCCCGGAGCATAAAAGGCCTTGCAGCTGTCGTACAACATGGCGGGCGTGACCTCGGCAATGCTCTCCACCGTGCCCGCGATGTCGCTGCGGATGGGGTGGCTGTGGTACAGGCACTCGAACAGGCCGGTGATGAGCCGCCAATCCGGGCTGTCATCGTACATTTTAATCTCCTGTCCGATGATGCCCTGCTCCTTGGCGATGGTCTGCTCGGTAAAATAGGGGTGGCCTACCATGCCCAGCAGCACGTCCAAGCTTTCGTCCAACTGCTGGGTGGCGGTGAACAGGTAGCAGGTGCGGTCAAAGCTGGTAAAGGCGTTGGCGTTGGCACCGGTCTTTGCGTACTTGGCAAAGGCGTCGCCGTCCTCGTCCTCGAACATTTTGTGCTCCAGAAAATGCGCCACACCCGCCGGCAGATGCACCGTTTGGCCGTTCAGGCAGAAATCCCGGTCGATGGAGCCGAACTTTGTGGCATAGATCACATGGGTGCTGGAATAGCCCGGCATGGGGCGCACCAGCACCGTCAGGCCGGAGGGCAGGGTCTGCCACTGGTCGGCCACGGTCTTTTCCAGCAGGGTCTGGTTATTCTGCGGCATGGGCAGCATCCTCCTTTGTAAGCAGATAGCTGACCGAGAGGGTCAGGCGGCGCAGGATATCCCGCACCTCGTCTTTGGTCACGGCGCGTAGAGCATTCCGCGCCTGCTCCGGACTCTGGATAGGCGCAGCGCTGTTGGCACCGGCGCGCAGCACCTCGATGTAGTACCAGCTTTCGATGCCGCCAAGGCTGTCCTCTACCCCGTTCATGCCGCTGAGCAAGCCCCGGCGGCAGTCCTCAAATTCCTCGTCGGTGATAGGGCCGGTGCACAGGTCGGCAAGTTCCTTCAAAATTGCCTGCTCTGCGCGGGCGGCATCGGCGTGCTCCACACCGCTGTTCACCGCCATGCTGCCGGTAAAGCTTTGGAAGGAGGAGGAGCAGTAGTAGCACAGATGGTCCCGTTCCCGCACGTTGAGGAACAGGCGGCTGGTCACGCTGCCGCCGTACAGCGCCATGGCAAGGCGCACTGCTGCCAGCTGCTGCGGCTGCATGGGCTGCCCCAGTGTGAACAGCATACACAGCTTTGCCTGCACCATATCGTAGTTTTCGGTCTTATGCACCGGTGCAATGGCAGGCATGGCCATGTTTTCCACCAGCGGCAGCGGGGCGCGGTCGATACAGACAAGCTCTGCCAGCAAAGCATCCCGGATGGCGGCGGTCTGGGCGGCGTCGCAGCCCAGCACCAACAGCTCGATGTTGGCGGTGCGCAGCATCTGCTGATAAGCGGCGGTCAGCATGGCCGGGGTAAGACCGTCCACCTCTTCCAGATAGCCCTCCTGCCGCACGCCTGCCGGGCTGTCACCAAAAAACTCCCGGTTGGCCTGATGCAGACAGTAGATGCGTTTATCGTTGATTTCATCCTCAAGGCCCTTTTTCAGCATCTGCTTTTCAATGCTGACGGCCTGCGGGTCAAAGCAGCCGTCCACAAAATACGGATGGAAGGCCGCACCCAGCGCGATTTTGGTATACTCGGCGGTCAGTGCCTCGCCCTCCAGCGCAAAGGCATCCTTGATGCCGGTCACGCTGACGCAGAGGTTGTGGTTGCAGCCCATGGGGCGGGCGTCCACGGTCAGGTCTGCGCCGTAGAGCTTTGCCAGCTTTTTGGTCAGCCGGGTCATATCCGGGCAGTCCGCATAGCCGCGCTCCATCACCAGCGGCAAAAGCGCATGGGCAGTGGCCGTTTTACGCTCTGCCGGGAAAGCAAAATGGATGCTGATGCGGCAGCGGTTGAATTTTGAAGCCGGGTCGCAGGAAAGATGCACACCCGGTGCAATGAGAGTACGTTCCAATGATAGTTCCCTTCTCTCTGTGCCGCAGCACAGAGCATTTGATTCAGTCTGCCCGCTGCAGGGCGATGAACTCTTCCAGGCTCAGGCCGCTGGCGCGGATGGCAAGGGCGTTTTCCACCCCCACATAGCGCCAGTGCCACGGCTCGAACACGATGCCGGTGGCGGCCTGCCGGTCCTGCGGGTAGCGCAGGATAAAGCCGTATTCCGCCGCGTAGGCCGTAAGCCACTCGTAGGCGCGGGTCTCGGCAAAACCGGTGTCCTGCTGCGGATTGTCCGCGCTGAGGATATCTGCCGCGTAGCCGGTGCCGTGCTCGTTGGCGTTGGCGACGGGCTGGATGGTAGCCGCCAGACGGGCGGCTTCCTCCTCGCTCTTGCGCTTATCGCGGTAGGTCTGCACCCGGGCCTCGTAGGCGGCCTGACGGGTGTCGGCGTCCTGATAACCGGCCACAAGGATCAGGCTAACCCCATCCGCCTGCGCGGCGGCGGCCATACTGCGATACTGCATGGCTGCTTCGGCCTCCAGCTGCTGGCCGGTGACCTCGTCGGCGGTATCCAGCAGCGGAGCAGGCTCAGCGGTATAGGGCAGGTTGGCGTTCACCAGTACCAGCCGGGCATCTGCGGCGTTAAATACATAGTCTGTGCCGTCGTACACGCTGGCTGCAAATACTTTTGGCCCGGCCAGCAGGCCGTGCACCTTGGGCAGCAGCCACAGGATGCCGCCGGTCAGCAGCGCTACCACCGCAGCGCAACCGGCCAGAAACAGCACCCAGTTGCGGGCCAGCCGCAGCATTTTGCGGCGCTTCCATTGTTGATAGGTCAGGCGCTTCTCGGCAGGCGCTCTGGAGGTACGGGTGGATTCACTCATGCGGCGGGGCTCCTTTTCGGCATTGTTGCAGCGCCGGTGCGCCGCACAGATTCAAACTATATTATACACCCCTTTGCAATTTGTGTAAACGCCGCCGTGTGTAAAAAAATTATGACCCGCCCGCCCCCGGCAGGGAGCAGACAGGCCACAATTAAAAATTTTACGCAGATCAGTCAAACAGCATATCGTGGATGGCGCCGACAGCCTTGTCGGCGTCTGCACGGTCGATGATGCAGGAGATCTTGATCTCGCTGGTGGAGATCATTTTGATGTTGATATTGTTGTTGGACATTGCCTCGAACATCTTGGAGGCAACGCCGCTATGGCTCTGCATACCGGCACCCACGATGGAGACCTTGGCGCAGGTGGTGTCCACACTGACATCGTTGAAGTGTGCACTTTCCTTCAGCACACGCATGGCCAGCTCGGCTTCGCCTTCGGCACAGGTAAAGCTGATGTCCTTCTTGCCGTCGCGGCCGGTGGACTGCAGAATGATGTCCACGTTGATGTTCTTCTGTGCCAGCAGACCGAAGATCCTAAAGCTCATGCCCGGCTCATCGGGAACGTTGAGAATCGTGATAACGGCAACATCGGTGTCCTTGGCGACACCCTTGATCAGCATACCTTCCATGTCCTTTGTAACCTCCTTAACCACCGTACCCGGGATGGGGTTCAGGCTGGAGAGCACCTCCAGCTCCACATTGTACTTTTTAGCCAGCTCCACGCTGCGGTTGTTCAGCACCTGTGCGCCCAGAGATGCCAGTTCCAGCATCTCGTCAAAGGTGATCTCCTCCAGCTTACGGGTGTTGCTCACTTTGCGCGGGTCGGCGGTATAAACGCCCTCCACATCCGTGTAGATCTGGCAGCGGTCAGCGTGCAGGGCAGCGGCAATCGCTACAGCACTGGTGTCGGAGCCGCCGCGTCCCAGAGTGGTGATGTCATCCAGCTTGTTCAAGCCCTGGAAGCCTGCCACCACCACCACGCGGTTGCGCTCCAGCTCGGAGGAAATCCGCTCGGTCTCCAGCCGGGTGATGCGCGCCTTGGTGTAGGCACGGTCGGTACGGAAGCCCGCCTGCCAGCCGGTCAGGCTGATGGCATGGCAGCCCAGCTCGTTCAGCGCCATGGCCAGCAGTGCGATGCTGATCTGCTCGCCGGAGGCCAGCAGCATATCCATCTCACGCGCCGAGGGGTTATGGGTGATCTCCCCTGCCTTGGCGATCAGGTCATCGGTGGTGTCGCCCTGTGCGGAGACTACCACCACTACGTCATTGCCCGCGTTGTGGGTGTTGGCCACGATCCGCGCAACGTTGAAGATACGGTCACGGTCCTTTACGGAAGAACCGCCGAATTTCTGTACGATCAACGCCATATCTTGTCACTCTCCTCTTTAACGCCCCGCGCTTGCGGGGGGCTTGCCGGGCGGAAGCGTTCTTGCACTTCCCTTACCCATTTATCATTCCACGGTTGCGCCGGTGTTATCGGCATCCAGCTGCAACAGTGTAAATGCTTCACATCCGTCCAGACCTTCCAGCAGCTCCAGACCTTTTTCCAGCTTGGAATAGAACTTTTCGGCCTCGGCCTTTTCTGCCACAGCCATGACCGTGCTGCCTGCACCGGACACATACACGGCCTTTGCGCCGCACAGCCGCGCCATATCGAACACCTCGCGGGAGCCGGGCATCAAGGGCATGCGATACTGCTGGTGCAGCTTATCCTCGGTGGCAATGGCCAGCAGGTCGTGCCGCCCCTCGCAGAAGGCTGCGGGCACCAGCGCCGCACGGGACAGGTTATACACCGCGTCCTTATGGGATACCTCTTTAGGCAGGGCTGCGCGGGCTGCCTCGGTCAGCAGCTTGTAGTCCGGCACGATGGCAGCAAAGCAGAGGCTTTCGTCCACATTCCGCTTGACCGAATACACCTTGCCGTCCTCGAACACGCTGCTGGTCAGGCCGCCCAGTAGTGCCGGAGCCACGTTATCGGGGTGTCCCTCAATGGCAGTTGCCAGCGTGAGCAGCTCCTGCGTGTTGAGCACATCGCCCAGCATCCGGTTTGCGCCCAGCAGACCCGCAATGATGCAGGCCGAAGAAGAGCCCAGACCCCGTGCCATGGGGATGGGGTTCGTCTGGGTGATCTTGAGGGGCGGGATCTGCTTGCCAACCTTTTCGAACAGGCCCTTGGCGGAGCGGTACACGAGATTCGACTCGCCCCGGGGGATGCGTGTGCCGTCCGATGCCGAGATCTCCAGCACCTCGCTGTCCTCAAAGGTGACCGTGTTGTACAACGTAACTGCCAGACCCAGCGCATCGAAGCCGGAGCCCACGTTGGCGCTGGTGGCAGGGACCGAAACCTTGATCTTCATTGCCGCAGTTCCTTTCCGTTACACTTCCTCGGGCAGACGCTTGAGCACCAGCTTCACGCTGCCGCCCACGGCCTCCACCTTGCGCGCGGCCTCTGCCAGCGCACGTTCATCGGCGCGCTTCACAAAGTAGGCGCAGCCCTCGTACCGCTCATCCACCACCTTGCCGTAGCCGTAGATGGCCTCCACCACAGCGGGTGCAATGCCCGCCACACGCACATAATATGCAGCAGGAGCCGGGTCGGTGAGCATGCCGTCCACCGGGTCCGCAGGCTGCCAGAACAGGCTGTCGTGCACCTGTGCGCCGTTTTTCAGCGCATCCACCACGTCTGCCACCACAGCGCTGGCGGTAGGCAGCTTGCCTGCGCCCTTGCCGTAGAACACCACATCGCCCAGCATATCGCCCTTGACCAGCACCGCGTTGAACACATCGTCCACGCTGGCCAGGGGCTGCTCCTCCGGGATCAGATGGGGTGCCACATAGGCGGTACGGCCGCCGGGCAGGCGCACCGCCCGGCCCAGCAGCTTGACGCGGTAGCCCGCCCGCTGGGCGATCTTCACGTCCCGGAGAGACAGCCGGCTGATCCCCTCCATGGGCACATCCGCCGGGTCCACCTGACAGCCGAAGGCCAGATCCGCCAGGATACAGATCTTCCGCCCGGCGTCGACGCCCTCCACGTCTGCGGTGGGGTCTGCCTCCGCATAGCCCTTCTCCTGCGCCTCTTTCAGGGCGTCTGCAAAGGTGGTGCCGGCCCGGACCATCCGGGTAAGGATATAATTGGTGGTGCCGTTTAGGATGCCGTACACCTCGTCGATCCGGTTGGCAGCCATGCACTGGGTCAGGGGATGCAGCACTGGGATACCGCCGCCCACGCTGGCCTCGAACAAATAGTTCACGCCCCGCTTTTTGGCCAGGGCCAGCAGCTCTGCGCCCTTCTCCGCCACCAGCTGCTTGTTGGCGGTGACCACGTGCTTGCCGGCGTTCAGGGCCCGCTTCGTGTACTCGTAGGCCGCCTCCACGCCGCCGATGGTCTCCACCACCACCCGGATAGCATGGTCCTCCTCGATCTTCGTGAAGTCATCCGTCATCAGCTGACGGTAGGGCCCGTCCTTGAAATGCCGCACCAGAATGGTCTTCACCTGCAGGGGCTCGCCCAGCTTTCGCTCGATCTGCCGGGCGTTTTCCGCCACTACCTTGGCCACGCCGGTGCCCACCGTACCAAGGCCCATAATCGCAATCTGTATCATGCGTCCGTTTCCTCTCTCTTTATCCTGCCAGGACTTCCACCCGTACCACGCCGTCCACGGCGGCCACGTCTGCCATCAGCTTCTCCAGGGTCTCCGCCAGTCCGCTGGTCTCTGCGGAAATCGTCACCGCCGCGCAGCCGTTGGTGGGAATGCTCTGGTTGATGGTGAGGATGTTGGCCCCAGAAGTGGCAAACACGGACAGCACGCTGGAGAGCACGCCGGTGTTGTCCTTGAGCATACAGTAAAAGGTGATGATGTGCTCCGCCTTCATATCGTTGAACGGCTGCACCGCATCCTTGTACTTGTAGAACGCGCTGCGGCTGATCCCCACCTGCTTCGTGGCAGCGCCCACGGTGTCCGCCTCGCCGGTCTGCATCATCCGCTTGGCCTCCGCCACCTTCACGAAGATCTCCGGCAGGGCGTTCGCGGCCACAATGTAATACTTGATCTCTCTCGCCATCTCGTCCGCCTCCTATGGCCATTTGTCTTTACACGCAAAGCATCTTACCATATTTCCGTAGGCAATGCAACCAAATTCGCCGAAATTCTTTTGACGAAAACAGGAAAAGTTCCCCCGGTTTTCTCCCCCTCACCTGAGCAGAATGCCGGATAGAAACAGGCGCCCCGGTTTTCACCGGGGCGCCTGTTTCCTGATCTCAGCCGATTCACTTCTCCGCCTGGAATACGGCCTTCATGCCCTTATAGGTCTCGTAGCAGTCCAGCTTGGACACCGTCTCAAAGGGCGCGTGCATGGACAGGACCGGCACGCCCGCGTCCAGCGTGGTGATGTTCCGGTTGGCCATATACATGGCCACAGTGCCGCCGCCGCCGGCGTCCACCTTGCCCAGCTCTGCGATCTGCCAGATGACCCCCGCCTCGTCAAAGAGGTTGCGGATATAGGCCACCGTCTCCGCGTCCGCGTCGGAGGCACCAGACTTGCCCCGGGCGCCGGTGTACTTGCACAGGCCGATGCCGTAGTTCAGATAGGCGGCGTTGCGCTTCTCATACACGTCGGAGAAGTTAGGGTCGTAGGCCGCCGTCACGTCGGCGCTGAGGCAGAAGGACTTCTCGAAACACACCCGCACAGCCGCGCCCTGGCTCTCGCACAGGTCCTCCATAAATGTGTCGAAAGCGGCGGACTGCATGCCCGTCACACCGTCGGAGCCGATCTCCTCCTTATCCGCCAGAACGCACACCGCCGTCTTGGCAGGGGTCCCCTCCAGATCCAGCAGGGCCCGCAGGGCGGCGTAGGCACACACCCGGTCATCATGGCCGTAGGCGCCGATCATGCTGCGATCCAGGCCGATGTCCGTTGCCTTTACCGCCGGCACCGCCTCCAGCTCCGCGGAGGTGAAGTCATCCTCTGTGATGCCGTACTTTTCGTTCAGCAGCTTCATCACCGCCAGCTTCACACGGCCGGACTCCTCCGCGTCCCCGATCGGCTCGCTGCCCAGCAGCAGGTTCAGGGTCTCAGCGGGGATGGCCTCCGCCAGCGGCTTCTTGTTCTGCTCCGCGCCCAGGTGGGGCAGCAGGTCCGTGATCACCAGCCGGGGATCGTCCGCGCCCCCGCCGATGTTCACCTGTACGCTGGCGCCGTCCCGCAGGGCCACCACGCCGTGGAGCTCCAGGGGAATGGTCACCCACTGGTACTTGCGGATGCCGCCGTAGTAGTGGGTCTTGAAATAGGCCAGTTCCCCGTCCTCATACAGGGGGTTGGGCTTCAGGTCCAGCCGGGGGGAGTCTATGTGGGCGGCAGCGATCTGAACACCCTCTGTCAGCGGCTTCTCCCCGATGTGGGCCAGCAGCACGCTCTTGCCCCGGTTGCAGAGATAGACCTTGTCTCCCGGCTTCACCGCCGCGCCCCGGACATAGGGCCGGTAGCCGGCCTGCTCTGCCAGGCGGACGACCTCTCCTGCGCAGAGCCGCTCGGTCTTGCTAGTGTCCAGAAATGCCTTGTAGTCCGTGCAGTACGATTCCATGGCGCTCCGCTCCGCCGCGTCCATCCGGTCGAAGCCGTTGCGGCGGCAGGAGAGCAGCTGCTCCTTCAGCGCCTTAAATTCCTTGCTTTCCATGTGCTTTTTCCTCCTTGATGGTGTCGATCAGCCGCTGGAAAAACTCCCGGGCCTCCATTTCAAAGGCCGCGGCGGTATCGGCGGCGTTATTCAGCTCACAGTCGCACTTGCCCCGGTAGTACTCGTCCGGCTGCTGGGCGGAGATCCGCAGGCGGGCGTACTGCTCTGTGATGTTGTCCCGGGCCATGATCCGCCGGACCCGCAGCTCCAGGGGCGCGGTGACGGCTATCGTCCGGTCGCACAGCTGGTCCAGCCCGCCCTCCAGCAGGTTGATGGCATCGATGGCGAAGATCTTGCTCTCCGACGCTGCCAAGCGCCGCCGCACCTCCGGCACCAGATGGCGGGCCACAATGCCGTTGAGCTGCTCCAGCCGGTCCTTGTGGGAGAAGACCTCCTGTCCCAGCTTGCGCCGGTCCAGTTGGCCGGCTGCGTCAAACGCGCCGGGGAAGGAGACACCGATCTCATCCCGCAGGGGAGCGCAGGTCTCCAACATCTCATGGTACAGGGCGTCGCAGTCGATGACCTCGCCCCCCAGGGAGCGGATGGCCCGCAGGGCGCTGGACTTGCCCGCGCCGGTGCCGCCGGTGAGGCCCAGCACCACCCGCTCACTGTCCGCCTCCACCACATGGAAGCCGGCGGCCTTTTTCAGCCGGTTGCCGATGGCCAGACCCAATCCCCGGTTGTCCGGGCACTGGGCGAAGATCTCCGTCACATCGCTGGTGTCAAAGGTCCGCAGGGCGTCGAACACCCGCTGGGCCTGGACCAGCTTGTCGCCTACAGGCCCCAGGGTGTGGACCTCCTGCTCCCGGAACAGATCCGCAAACTCCTCGAAGCAGATGACGCCGGAAGTGGGCCCCACCCGCCGCAGGATCTCCTGGGCGGACTTCTCCGGCGCGCCGGTGATGACGGTGACCGGCGCCTTGGGGGCGTAGTGGCGGTACTTCATGCCGGGGGCTTTGGGCTTCTCGCCCTCCGCCAGGGCGCCGTTGACGGCCTTATCCACGTCGATCTTGCCGATGAGCCGCTCCAGGTCCTCCAGGGGCAGTCCGCCGGGACGCAGCAGCCTGGGCGGGTCGCAGGTCAGGTCCAGAATCGTGGACTCCACACCCACCGCACAGGGACCGCCGTCCACCACGCCGCTGATCCGGCCGTCCATATCCTCCAGCACGTCCTGGGCAGTCGTGCAGCTGGGCCGGCCGGAGAGGTTGGCGCTGGGGGCCGCGATGGGGATGCCCGCCTCCCGGATGATCGCCAGCGTCACCGGGTGGTTGGGGCAGCGCACCGCCACCGTGTCCAGCCCGGCGGTGGTCTCGTCCGGGATGATGGGCCGCCGCTTCAGGATCATAGTCAGGGGGCCGGGCCAGAATTTCCGGGCCAGCACATAGGCCAGGGGCGGCACGTCGGCGCAGTAGCGGGGCAGCCACTGGGCGCCGGTCACATGGATGATGAGGGGATTATCCTGCGGACG
>ERZ773106.2343-NODE-2343-length-11028-cov-4.299553_pt1 | contig 11028 bp, 9 predicted proteins | sample MGYA00580572_ERZ773106 | MGnify/ENA primary metagenome ERZ773106 (study PRJEB29015, sample SAMEA2737868) | human gut metagenome | biome: human gut; feature: human-associated habitat; material: faeces | place: China | collected 2012 ... | reverse complement strand
GCCAGAGGCATCCGGGCGAGGGCGACGGCGACTGCCGCGTCGTGGCCGTGGGCGCGGCGTCCGGCAACGGGTCCACCACCAGCGTGTGGAACGGGTCCGGCGTCTACGACGCGAAGATATGGAAGGACAACTGGTACAAGAACATCGCGCCAAATGAATACCTTTATGCAGGCTCTCAGCACTACCATACCGGCGATGGCTTCAGCGACGATCCGTCGAACAGCGTCGACAAGATCATGGAACGCCATGTCGACTCGACCCGCAGCATCGTCGTGATCGTGCTCGACAAATACCAGCCCGCCCCACCGAACTACACGCTGAGCGTGGCCACGAAGGCATCCGGCACGACCACCAAGGCCGGCGACACGCAGAACGTGGCGGACACGGTCACCACCAGCCGTAACGGCAGCTCGATCAGCGAGAACGTGACCGGCACCAGCACGCTCCGCTGGGCCGGCGTGGACGGCACCACCCACAACACATGGAACGGTGATACCGAAGTCACCGCCGAAGGCTACTACTACGCATCCGAGGACGAAACCATCCTCCAGCCCGTCGCACGCAAAGACGGCGAAACCGTCGACCAGATCACCAGCACGCTGAGGTGACTGTGAACGTCCCGAATCTTCCAGCTACTGGAAGATTCTTCCCGCTGACGAGCACATGAGCGCACCAAATTCTCCAGTGGGTGGAGGAATCTGCCCATTAACGGTTACGATCGCATGGTCGGCACATGCGAGAAGAATCAGTGGCATGACTGAAGCCGCACATGATGATTATCAGTTGCCCGAAGAATTCGAACACTGTTTGAAACTTGCCCCTGTACGCGATGCGCCTAGCGCGTTGGACCGTGTCAAGCAGGTCGTACGCATTCTGCACGAACCAGGCGGATGCCCTTGGGACGGCGAGCAGACCAATACAAGCCTGCTTAAACCACTGTTGGAAGAAACCTACGAATACATCGACGCCGTGGAAACGAACGATCGCGACAACATGCGTGAAGAACTCGGCGACATGCTGCTGCAATCCGTTTTCCAAGCGCAAGTGTGCGCCGTGGATGCGCAGGATCCGTTCGGCATCGACGAAGTGTGCAATCGTCTCGTCGACAAGCTCATCACCCGACATCCGCACGTCTTCCAATCAGACGACGCTGCCAACGCTTCCGCGCCAGCACCGGAAAATGCGCAAGATACGTTGAAACTGTGGGAAGCGATGAAACAGAAAGAAAAGCATCGCAAGTCCATGCTCGAAGGCATCTCCCACGCGCAAGGCGCATTGCCGCGCGCCACGAAAATCGTATCGAGAGTACACAAATCGCAGTATTGCGATCAGCTTGAAACAGCATTCACAACAAGCGCAAGTCAAATGGACGAACAGCATGATGGCGATCATCCTTACGCTGACGAAATCATCGCCATCATCCGCAAAGCGCAACGTGACGGCGTAGACGTGGAATCCGACCTGCGTTGCCGCCTGCGCGACATAGAATCCGAAATCGAACATATCGAAAGGACCATGAACCATGAGTGACGTCAAAGCACTCGACCCTGCGCTGCTCAAACAGTATTCCACAGACTTCAACGCTGACCGCGCCAATCTGGTGGCAGCCAACGCGGCAGTATCATCCGGTGTGCTCGCCGCAGCCACCGACTATAAGGGCGAGCGCGTGCTGCAGAATGATTTCTCCATCGAGCTGAAGCAGGGGAGTATCACCAATCAGCGTAGTTCGGGGCGTTGTTGGATGTTTGCGGCGCTTAATACGTTGCGTTATGAGTTGATGCATCGTTGGAATTTGGAGGATTTCGAGTTTTCGGAAACCTACCTGTTTTTCTGGGATGCGATGGAGAAGTCGAACACGTATTTGGAGAATGTGCTTGCCACGTTGGATGAGCCGCTGGATAGTCGTGTGTTCGAGGCGATTAATTATGGTCCGGCCGATGATGGTGGTTGGTGGCAGATGTTCGCTGATTTGGTGAACAAGTATGGTTTGGTGCCGAAGAGTGCTTATCCGGAGTCGGCTAATTCGAAGAGTTCGGATGCGTTCAAGCAGTATTTGAATACGAAGCTACGTGAGTTCGCGTCCGATTTGCGTGACCGTCATATAGCTGGAACGTCGTTGGATGAGTTGCGTGCGTTGAAGAATGAGGATATGGCCACGGTGTATCGCATGTGTGCGATTGCATTGGGTGAGCCTCCGGAGCGTTTTGATTTTCTTGCGCGTATGAGCGATGACAAAGATGATGGCAAGAAGAAAACCGCGGGGGAGGGTTCGTCTGAAAAGGCTGCGAAAACCGGTAAGGATGAGCGTCCGCAGATTCGTGAATTCGGTATCACTCCGATGGAGTTTTATAAGAAGTACGTGCCGGTGGATGTGAACGATCTGGTCACGTTATGCAATGTGCCGATGGAGAGTCGTCCGTTTGGCAAGCGGTATCGTATTCGTTTTTCCGCCAATGTGGCGGAAGCGGGTGATATGGAGTTTGTGAACGTGCCTCTTGACGTGTTCAAGAAGGCTGCTGTGGACCAGATCAGTGACGGTCATCCGATTTGGTTCGCTTGTGATTGCATGCAGTTCTCGTTGCGTGGCGATGGCTATTTTGATTGCGATACCGTGCGCGTTGACCAGCTTTTCGGTACGGAATTCACGTTCGACAAGGCCAAGGGATTGGAGTATGGCGATTGCCCAAGCAATCATGCCATGACGTTGACTGGCGTGAATTTGGATGCTGACGGGCGTCCAAACCGTTGGAAGGTGGAGAACAGTTGGGGCAAGGATAATGGTCAGGATGGCTATTATGTGGCGTCCGATGCTTGGTTTGACCGTTATGTTACCGAACTGATCATTCGCAAGGAGTATCTCGATGAGACCACACGCGAAATACTGGCCGATCAGCCGGTCGAGCTTGAACCTTGGGAGCCGCTCACCAAGCGAAGCCGGTGAAGGCTTGCGCATATCGCGCATGATTCGGTTTGATTGCAATAAGGAATGAGATAAACAGTGGAGGGCGTCGATTGACAGATTCGGCGCCCTCCACTTATTGCAGTATTTAGTCATTATTTAATTGCTATTCGGCAGTACCAAGGCATGCTTCGAAGGAACGGCGGGTGAGGCGTCCACGGTTGACGACGCCCACGAGCTTGCCTTGTTCAACCACCGGCACTTTCTTGTACTGTTGATAGCCGAACATCTGGCAGACTTGCGCGATATTGGCATCCGATTGCACGGTGACGGCCGGCTTTGCGGCAATAACCATGACGTTCATATCAAGCAGTTCTGCGTGAGACAGTTCCGGGAATTCGCCGCGGGCCATGCCAGTGACCAGCGTGGAAATGTCGGAAACCGGCGCGTTGTCTTGTGCGAAGCGGCGCAGTACGTCGCTATCGGAGATGAAGCCGACCACGTGGCGTTCGTCATCGACGATAGGCATGCCGCTGATGTTCTTTTCCAACATCATGCGCACTGCGTCACGTACCTCGGCATCCGAGGCTACCGTGTAAACGTCATGCTGCATCACATCGGCAACGGTCTTGACATCCAAAGCGGGAACATGCTGTTGCGCGGACTTGTTCCATCCGGCGGCATCGCCGATGGCGTGAACTATCTTGCCGGACAATGGTGCGACGATCAGCATCTGAATCGGCAACGCGATGGTGAAATTGTAGGGGAACATGCGCCAGAATCCCGTGAACGCGCCGAATGTGAAACCGAATGCCATGATGGCGCCGAATACGGTCATCAGCACCACCATGAGGAATTTGACCGTGATGCCTTTCCATACCGCACGGTCGGTTGCCGCGCAGAATGTATTCATAATCGCGCGGGAGCTTGGCGTGCAGATGCACAAATCGCAAATCATGCCGACCACGTAGGCCAACGGCCAGTCGAACAATGCGTAGCTCCACGCCGCCGCACCGACGTCACCGATACGTACGCCGTAATTGAGTGCCGCCATCACATAAATCATGATCGCGGACATGATGAAACTGAAGAGAATGCCCTCCTTGCCGTTACGTGGCATGGAACTTCCTTTCGCTATGCGTTCGATGTGTTGCTGCATCGGCCCCTCTGGTCTGTTCCGCACGTCATGTTCCAACAGGAGCGCGGAAGGCTAGGGGCGCATAACGAAATCCGAAAAGGTTCGGACGATCGCAATGGCGACTTCCTGGCAAACGAATCGGCTCAAGCCCTCAATGGGCATGCAAGATGCGATTCATGAGTCGGGGCCGCTTGCAAATCACAGATTGTTCGCAGACCACAAGACAAATACGGAAATACCGAACGTGCTCGAAACGCATGTGGAAAGAAAAAGCCGGACGTTTTCGCGTCCGGCATAAATACAATCCGAATAAAACTCGAATTACTCGGCTTACTCTTCGGCGACCAATTCCAGATAGGAATCGTTCCATAGGTCTTCGTCGCCGTCGGGCATGAGCAGCACGCGTTCCGGGTTCAATGCCTGCACCGCGCCCTCATCGTGGGTGACGAGCACAATGGCACCCTCATACTTGGCGATGGCCTTGAGAATCTCATCTCGTGAGGCCGGATCAAGATTGTTGGTCGGTTCGTCGAGCAGCAGCACGTTCGCACGGCTGGTCACCAAAGTAGCCAACGCCAGTCGAGTCTTCTCACCACCGGAAAGCACGCGAGCCGGCTTCAACGCATCATCCCCGGAAAACAGGAACGAGCCGAGAATCGAACGCGCCTGCGTATCATTCAGTTCCGGAGCCACATGAATGAGGTTTTCCAACACTGTGGCATTCAGGTCAAGCGTGTCATGTTCCTGCGCGAAATAGCCGATTTTGCAGCCGTGACCGTAATCCACGGAACCGGTGTCCGGCTCTTCCAAATGCGCGAGCAGACGCAGGGTGGTGGTCTTACCAGCACCGTTGTATCCCAAAATCACCACACGCGAGCCCTTGTCAATAGCCAGATTCACGCCGGCGAACACAATGTTCGAACCATAGGCTTTCGAAACGTCCTTCGCCATGATCGGCGTGCGACCGCACGGAGCCGGCTCCGGGAACCGGATATCCGCCACTTTCTCCTGCTTTTGTGCCTCGGACGTGTTCTCGAGAAGTTTCTCCGCACGACGCATCATGTTCTGCGCGGCCACGGCCTTGGTCGCCTTCGCATGCAGGCGGATACCCTGCTGCATGAGGCGTTCCGCCTTCTTCTCGGCCACTTCACGTTCGCGACGGCGACGTTCCTCATCAACCGCGCGCTGATGCAGGTAGGCTTTCCAACCGAGGGAATACATGTCGATCTGTCCGAGCTGCGCATCCAGATGCCATACCTTGTTCACCACTTCGTCCAACAGTTCGGTGGAGTGGGAGATGACCAGGAATCCACCCTCGTATTTCTTCAGGTATCCGCGTAACCATTCGATGGAGTCGGCGTCCAAATGGTTGGTCGGTTCGTCAAGGATTAGTGTGTCCGCATCAGAGAACAGGATGCGGGCCAATTCGATACGACGACGCTGGCCGCCGGAAAGCGTACCCAATTGCTGGCCCATGACCTCCTGCGGCAGGCCAAGGCTTGCCGCCATCGCAGTTGCCTCGGACTGAGCCGCATAGCCGCCGGCCTTTTCGAAATCCTGCATAGCCTTGTCGTAACGGTTCATCGCTCGGGTCATGACGTCCGGATCCGGGTCGGTCATTTCCTTTTCGGCCTTGCGGATACGACTGATGATGGAAGCGATGTCTCGCGCGCTCATCATGCGGTCGAGCGCGGTCTGTTCCGGATCGGCAGCATGCGTGTCCTGCGGCAGATAGCCGAGCTTGCCCGATACACGCACTTTGCCGGCGGTGGGCAGCATGTCGCCGGTGATCACGCGGGTGAGCGTGGTCTTGCCGGCGCCGTTACGTCCGACCAGACCGATCTTGTCGCCCTTGGCGACGTGGAAATTCGTGGGATGCAGCAACGTGCGCGCGCCGATCTGAATCTCAAGCTCCTGCGCTTCAATTGCCATGCCTCAACACCTCTGCACTTTCGTTACTGTCGTTCCAAACTGGCTGTGCCGCACATAACGGCCTGCCCATCATTTCATAAGGCCAAACGCCAATCGAACATCATACCGAACGCCTGTAACCACGTGAATCCCACCGCGTGGTACGCAATCGCAAATGGAATAGATTGCGCGGAAGCGTAACAATCAGATTATTCTGGTGAGCAGGCAAATTCGGAAGGGAGCAAACATGAAGAAAGCTTTGATCATTGTGGATGTGCAGCCGACATTTTGCGAAGGCGGCGAACTGGGTGTAGCCGGTGGCAATGCCGTCGCGGAACGTATCGCGGATTACGTGAATGCGCATCGCGGCGAGTACGAATACATCGCAACCACGCAGGATTGGCATATCGAGCCCGGCTCACACTGGTCGGAGCAACCCGACTATGTGGATACGTGGCCCGTGCACGGCAAGGCCGGCACTCCCGGCGCCGAACTTCATCCAGCGATCGCCGCGCTGCATGTAGAGCATCATTTCAAGAAGGGACAGTATTCGCCGTCATATTCGGGGTTCGAAGGATACGAGGATAATACGGATTCGATTCCTTCCCGCGAACAGGTCGCCTCTGACATGGCTACAGGGCGTACGCTTGCCGTTGCATTGGAATCCACGGGTATCGAATGCGTCGACGTGGTTGGCTTGGCCGAATCGCACTGTGTCAAGGAAACCGCGCTGGACGCCCGTAAGCTTGGACTTGAAGTGCATGTCATCGAAAACCTGACCGAACCGGTCAGTGAAGAACTCGGCATCGCAGCCCGCCGGCAAATGCTCTCCGCCGGCGTCATCCTCGACTAGTTTCTTGAGGAATGGGACAACGAATGGAGAAGGGATTGTTCAGCAGGCGTGTTTATGAGGTGGTGCGGCGCATTCCGAAGGGTAAAGTCGCCACCTATGGGCAGGTTGCGGCTTTGGCCGGAGCGCCACGCAACGCGCGTTTTGTCGGCTATGCCCTGCATTCGAATCCTGAGCCGGGTGTGATTCCATGTCATCGTGTGGTGTTCCGAGACGGCTCGTTGGCACCCGGATTCGCGTTCGGCGGTCCGGAAAGACAGCGGCTTCTGCTCGAAGAGGAAGGCGTTGTCTTCATCTCTCCGAAAGGTATGCCCGAACTAAGCGAGTCAGGCAAGATGAAAGACTCGAACGCCGGAGCTTCCGGACTGCGAGTCGATCTCGCCCGTTGTCAGTGGGACGCCTAGTCGCTTTCAATCCGTGTCAACCGCTTACGCCCCCAACGACATTTGCTTTATCCGCCGTGGTTGGATAATGGGTGCCTGCCATAAGGCGAAGAAAGCAACGGGGACGCAAAGGTGGAACGGCAAGGCATGTGGCAACAGGACGCACCAGGTGCGATATCGGTCGGAATGCCGGTTGTATCGTTGGCACCGGCTCCGCGAACCATGGCATAACATCGGCTTAAGTCGTTGGAAAATAGCGCGACACGCCGCGATTTGCGGAGTTGGCATGCTTCATGTATATTTTCTATTCGTTGCCCACCACGGTGGAAACAACTTGCGGACATAGCTTAGTTGGTAAAGCGCAACCTTGCCAAGGTTGAGACCGCGGGTTCGAGTCCCGTTGTCCGCTCCATTCGAAAGCTTCCGGAAGGAAGCTTTTTTCATATCCGATCGCAAATCCGGGCGTCATCCTCAATTCATCCCGACCGAAATCCGAACTGGAATCCTCCTCTGTTGAGAAAACGTTTGACCACAATGTGAACGTTCTCTTGAAAAGAGATAATCCATGCGAGAGGCTAGGAGAAGTTCCGCCAAAACAGGCAACGATGCCGGGGGAGAGCGGAACGGACGGAGGTAAAACAAATGAACGAGAACAGCGACATTATTTTCGTGCCGGACGATTCCGCCAGCCACGAGTGGACGGAACGGGACAGCGAACTCGTGGAGGAGTATGCGGCCCAGCTTATGAGCATGAGCATCTAGCCGGAAATTAGATGGGGCCGGGTTCCCTCTTCCATGACAGGAAAAGACGTCGCATTCGTACTGTAACTGCGGCGTCTTTTCCTTGTTTTCGTTTAGAATGGAGACTTGCCGCCAAGGCATCGAACACATGGAAAGGCGTATTGTTGGCTGAGATCAGACGGGAGATGGAACGGCTTCGACCCGTATACGAAACCGGTGTCCTACGGTTGCTGCTGCGTAACAATTCCATGCTGTACGTCGCGTTGTTGCGTTCCACGTTCGACCCGCTGACGGGGGAGCTGCCGCGCGAAATCGTCGAAGAACGGTTCGCGCGCAGTCTCAACCGGCTCATCGAAACCGGCGATTACACGCTGAAAGACGGGCAGACTGCGCGCGAGGCCGCGCATTCGGTCCTGCTTGACCTCGCCCGCGAAGGGGAAGGCGACTACGCCTGGCTCGCCAATTCCATGGACGTGGCCTCGCACCGCTACCTGTACCGTCTCACAGCGCGAGCGCACCGTGCCATCGAAGCGCTCGACCGGCTTGAGGACACCACGAAAGCGCTGTCCGGCGCGCAGGCCAACAGCATCATCATGGAAATCGAGCATGCTCGCATGCAGTTGACCGCCGATCCGCGCGAGCGCATCCGCCTGCTGAAGAGGGACATTGAGGAACGACAGAAGGAAATCGACGAGCTGGAACATAGCGAGGCCTTGGAAAAGCTCACGTCCGAACAGGTCGGCGACATCATCGGCGTGATTCACAACACTCTGCGAGGAGTGCCCATCGACCTGCGCGAGCTCGCCCTTTCCGAACGGGACAACGGCGACGCGCTCCGACGGCGCATGCAGGCCGGCGCCATGAGCGTGGAAAGCATCCTCACCGCATACCATGACGAATACCGACGTGCGTTCCGCGAATCCGACAGCGGACGTCGTTTCGAAGACGCGTTCCAAGTCATCGTCACCGACGAAGGCCGGCGCGAGATCGACGACGCGGTGCGGGACATCGCCAGAAACCCCTATTTGGATGGCGAGCCGAGCGTGCTGCTCAACCAGGTGCGTTCCGAACTCAAACGCATCTATGAAGGCATCGAGGACGTGCGCCGGCAGATCCGCACGTCCGACGAGGCGGTCAGCCGTCTCGTACGCCAGCAGACCGACACGAGCTACCGGACCATGCTCGCCAAACTCAACCAGCTGTTCGCAAAGACCAGCGCCGAAGCCAAAGCCCATCCCAATGACCAAAGCCGGCCCTACCATACGGACGCCGGGCAGGCGAAATTCCCGACATTGCCATCTCGTCCGGCCAGATCAATGGCGCGCGCCGCATCATCCAGCCTGAACGACGCCCCAGCGGCGACCATCGAAGCGCCGGACCTCAAGAACATGGTCGAAATATGCGGGCCGCGGCTGACGCGCATGATCAGGCTTATCCGCAGCAATCCGGTGACGACATCGGACGGCATGTTCGTGGACCTCGCGGCAAGCTTCAACCAGCTGTCGAAAGCCGAACGGAGGGAAAGCGAACTGGTCGGCTTCCTCAGCGCCCTGCGCACGCAGGACGACTCGTCATACGTGACATGGCGCTGCATATCGATCGACGGCAGCGAACGCGTATGGCGCACCAAACCCATTCTCACCACCGAAACGACGCTCGACGACATCATCGAGGAGAGATAAGCATGACGGACTATATCGAAGCCAACATCGAGGAAACGATCCTGACAGAAGGGGAGCCGGTATTGGAAGAGGCCGGCAGCCAGCAGGCCTCGACCGCGCTGTTCAACGGCGACACCGGCGACATGCCCGTCGAAGCGCGCATGGCCGCGATCGCGCTCAAACGCGAACGCTACATCGACGGCAGCCTGTATGACCTCGTCTGCGAGAACCGTGAGGTCGTGGAACGTTCGCTCAACAACGACATGCTCAGACTGGTCGACAACACGAAATACCGCATCATGTACGCGTCGCCGGTCACCGACTCGGAGACATGCATCCGTTCGTTGAAAACACGTATGAGCCTCACCCGCGAGGAGGCCGCCACGCTTGCCGCGCTACGCATCAAAGCGTTGGAATACGAAAACCAGAACGCCGAACCATGCGACTGGCTTATCAGCTTCGACGACATCCGCGCATTGCTCGCCACCGGCGCGGGATTCCTCACCGCCAGCAACGATGAGGAAGGCACTGCGAAGAAAATCACGTCCATCATCTCACGCATGCGCACCTACGGGTATCTCGCGCCGATCGAAGACGACGACATGTACGTCCTCACGCCACTGGTGCCCATGGTGCTCGACCGCGGCCTCGCCGACCAGTGGCTCGGATCCGAAACCACGGACGAGAACGCATCCGCCGACGGCCGCACCGACGCCGGCCCGGACGACAGGCCCATGGAAGACATAGAACAAGACGCATTCGATTTCAACACCGACGACAACCGTTTCGACGAGGAGGAACACTGATGGCAGACGGCATGAAGATCGTTTCCGACAAGTGGATGCTACAAAGCCGACAAATCGTCAACTGGGGCTCATACGGCGGCTGGCACGAATTCCGCCCATCCATGGACGAAACCATGCCGGTGACCCTGCTCGCCGGCGCCAGCGAATCAGGCAAATCCACACTCGTCGACGCGCAAATCTCACTCCTCTACCCATCCGGAACCCCTTACAATAAGGCGTCGAACTCCGGACGTTCGGAACGCAACGACTACACCTACCTGCGTGGCATGATCGGCGTAAGCGATAGCGAAAACGGCGAAACGCCGATCTTCCTGCGCGGCAAAGACGCCGACGGCACCCCACAGAACATCTGGGGCGCAATCGTCGACACCTACGTGAATAAAACCGACGGAGGACTGCTCTCCTGCGGCAAATTCCTCTACCTGAACGCCGGAGACGGACAAGACGGACTACGCCGCCGCTACATCACCTGGAACCGAACCATCGACCCACGACTCATGGACCAGTACCGCAACACACCATTCACCCGGTCCATGTTCGAAAAAACCTATCCGGAATGCACCACGCACACCAACGCCGCGGCATTCCACGCCTCCATCTGGCAGGACATGGGCCTAAGCGCCGACGCCTGCCGCCTCC
>ERZ773106.2326-NODE-2326-length-11088-cov-3.427354_pt1 | contig 11088 bp, 10 predicted proteins | sample MGYA00580572_ERZ773106 | MGnify/ENA primary metagenome ERZ773106 (study PRJEB29015, sample SAMEA2737868) | human gut metagenome | biome: human gut; feature: human-associated habitat; material: faeces | place: China | collected 2012 ... | reverse complement strand
ACCCGGTCAAAGTCCTCCGGCTGCAGCAGGCGCAGATGGCGGCGGGCCTCCCCGTCGGGCTTGGGCAGCACGGCGGTGGGCAGGTGGTACTCGTAGAGTTTCCCCGCAAAGCCATAGCCCATGCGGCGGTAAAAGGAGATCTGGAAGGGCAGCAGCAGCGTCAGCAGAGCGCCGTGGCGGCGGGCGTAGTCCTCGAAGTAGCGGATCATCTCCAGCGCCGCCCCTTGCTTTTTATGGAGGGGGTGTACCTCCAGCGCCATCAGGCCGCAGGCCGTCTGCATCCGGCCGAAGCAGTTCATGGAAAAGAGGATCAGCTTCATGGTGGCAATGAGTACGTCCCCTTCAAACAGGCCCACCGTCTGCACCTGACGGTCCTCCCGCAGCTCCAGACGGTGCTTCTCCCGGTAGTGCTCCCGGCACGCTTCGTCCAGCGTTTTATAGGCCGGGTAGGCGTTGAGGTAGATGTCCAGATAGGCCTCCAGATCCTGCTGGGTCAAGGGGCGGATGGTGCGGTTGGTGTGTTCCATGGCGGCGGGCTCCTTTCACATGATCAGATGAAGCTATTGTACCGTGTTTTGCCGGTTCCGTCAACGATGGGTAAGAAAAAAGCCCATCCGCTCAGGCGGATAGACTTTCAAGGGAAACTACTTTACAGGGGCAGGCTCTTCGCCCACGCAGAGACCTCCTGTGCGGAGGCATGGCTGGATAGGCGCCTGCCCTCGTTCCAGCGGGTATCGGGGGCGCAGGAGGATCGCAGGAGCTCCACGGTCTTGCCCATGCCGCTGCCGCCGGAGGTAGCGAAGGGGATCACGGTCTTGCCGGAGAAATCGGCGCTCTCCAGAAAGGTCTGGATGATGCGGGGCGCCTGATACCACCAGATGGGAAAGCCCACGAACACCGTGTCATAACCCGCCAACCGAGGGGGCTCCGCCATGGCCGGGCGGCTCTTGGGGTCGTTCATCTCCACGCTGCTGCGGCTTTTGGCGTTGTTCCAGTCCAGATCGGCTGCAGTGTAGGCCGTCTGGGGACGAATTTCGAAGAGATCGCCGCCGATAACACCCGCCAGCGTCTTGGCCAGACGGGCCGTTTCGCCGCTGGCAGAAAAATAGGCAACCAGAATTTTGCTCATGTGTATGCTCCTTTCAACATTTCTCCGGGATCGCTCCGGGCGGCGGGACATCCCACTCTCCCCCCCATTGTATCAGCCGAGGGCGGCGGATGCAAGGCACTTTTCCCGGAAATGGGTGCTTATCGGACGGTGAAGCCCAGCCCCGTCAGCCAGTCCGCCACGTCGCTCCGGGCGGCGCTGCTGCCGAAGCGCTGGCCCTCCTGCCAGTCGCCGGTGCCGGCCAGCTGAGCCAGCGTCTCCCCGCTCTGGCCGAGGGCGGAGGATGCGGAGGTACAGAAGGGGATCACCGTCTTCCCTGTGAAGTCATTTACCTTCACAAATCCGTTGACAGGCCATGCGCTGCCGCCCCACCAGATGGGATAGCCCACAAACACCGTGTCGTATCGTTCCCAGCTCTCCACAGCTGTAGAGGTGAGGGCCACATCCTGCAGGGCGGGGTCAGCGTGCTCCTGGCAGACACGGCTCCCGCTGTTGTTGTAGTCCAGATCCGCCGCCAGATAGGGCTCCTGCGGTGTCAGCTCAAAGGTATCGGCTCCCAGTGTCTCGGCGATGTATCCCGCCACAGCCTTGGTGCTGCCGGTGGCGGAGAAATACACCACCATAGCTTGTTCTCTCGACTCCATACCTGACCGAACAGGACATCGTCATTGAGCTCTGCGAATTTCGGGGCGAACACCCCCAGGGCGTCCCGCCCCGCCGTCTGTTTGACTGCCATATGGCTCTCCTCCTTACAGTTTGCTGTATGCTTCGTCGCTGACCGGCTCCGAAAAACGGAGTCTTGACAGCAGCGCTTCTGCGCTGTATGATGCTCTTAAAGCTTATCTATACTCTAAAACTGAAAGTACACTTTAAGTCAAGGGGTTTTGCAAAATTTTTTCGGAGGAATTGGAAAATGGTCTATACCGTGGGTGAAATGGCGAAGCTGCTGGATATCCCGGCATCCACGCTGCGCTACTATGACAAGGAGGGGCTGCTGCCCTTTGTGGAGCGCTCCTCCGGCGGAATCCGTCTGTTCCGGGAGTCGGACTTCGAGTGGCTGCAGGTCATCGGGTGCATGAAAAAGGCCGGAATGTCCATCCGTGACATCCGGCAATACATCCAGCTGGCCATGCAGGGAGACGACACCATCGACACCCGACTGCAGATGTTCCACCACCAGCGGCAGGTTCTGCTGGATCAGATCCGGGAGATGCAGCACACGCTGGAGACGGTGGAATACAAGTGCTGGTTTTACGAGACGGCGCAGGCCGCCGGCACCACGGACGTCCCCATCCGCATGGCGGAGGAGGAGGTTCCCCAGCGCTTCCGGGCCATCCGGCGGGAGCTTCACGGCGAGGAGCCGGTGAAGGACGATGCGTCGGCGTGAGATTTTCCCTCTTGACAAGTTCTTTACGGGATGGTATGATGTCCGTGACAAGTGAACATCAAAAGCGATGACGAAGACGGAGCTGGCAGCACGTCGCATAGAGAGCCGGGGACGGTGGAAGCCCGGCGGACAGCGCCAGAACTCTTATCCCTTCCGAGCTGAGTCCCCCAACACATCTGTCAGTAGGAGACTCCGTGCAGGCTACGTGAGTGCATAGGGCTTGATAGAGCCTGAAGTGGCAGGACGTTTTTCGTCGTGCAATTTGAGTGGTACCGCGGGTATTGTATAGCAAGACTCGTCTCAAAGGAATTTGGGACGGGTCTTTTTTTGCGGAAATTTTGAAAAAAACAAGGAGTATCGACATGAAATTGAGTAGGAACAAAATGCTGCTGGTGAGCTTTATGCTGTTTTCCCTGTTCTTCGGAGCGGGGAACCTCATCTTCCCGCCCTTTCTGGGGCAGAACGCCGGGAGCCACACCCTGCCGGCCATGCTGGGCTTTCTGGCCACGGCGGTGGTGCTGCCGGTGCTGGGTGTGGTAGTGGTAGCCCGCTTCGACGGGCTGGACCGGTTGGGGCAACAGGTGGGCAAGCGCTTCGCCATCGTCTTCACCCTGCTGATCTATCTCTCCATCGGGCCCGGTCTTGGCATCCCCCGTGCCGCCTCTGTTCCCTTCGAGATGGCGGTGGCCCCCTATCTGCCGGAGAGTGCCAATACCACCGTGTGGATGCTGGTGTACTCGCTGGTGTTCTTTCTGGTGGCTCTGTGGCTGTGTATGACACCGGGGAAGCTGGTGAACCGCATCGGCCACTTCCTGACCCCCAGTCTGCTGGTGCTGCTGGTGTTCCTGTTCGTTTGCTTTCTGTTCCGGGGAGAGGTGAACGTGGCCCCGTCACAGACGGCCTATGACGCCGCCCCCTTCCTGAAGGGCTTTTCCGAGGGCTACCAGACCATGGACACCATCGCCGCCCTGAACTTCGGATTGGTCATTGCTACCACGCTGGGTTCCTTCGGCATGACGGAAAAGCGCGATCGGATGCGCCACACCGTTCTGGCAGGTATCTTCGCCGGAACCATTCTGGCGCTGGTGTATGCCATGCTGTCCTACATGGGGATGTGCAGCTCCGGAGTCTATGCCATTCAGGAAAACGGCGCATGGACCCTGCGGTGCATCGTCTACCAGCTGTTCGGCGCACCGGGAGCCGTGCTGCTGGCGGCCATCTTCACGCTGGCCTGTCTCACCACCTGCGTGGGGCTTATCAACTCCATCTCCCAGTATTTCTCCACCCTTTTCGGAAAGCTCTCCTACCGCCAGTGGGTGCTGGTGATGACGGGCTTCTCCTTTTTGGTGTGCAATCTGGGACTGAACGCCATCCTCAGCATCTCCATCCCCATTCTCAACGCCATCTACCCCGTGGCCATTGTGCTGATCCTGCTGGGGCTGACCCACAGCCTGTGGGTCAAGAATCGTTGGGTCTACTCTCTGGTGGTGGCAGGCACCGGAATCGTCAGCGTCATCTATGCGTTGGATGCCGCACAGCTATCGCTGGGCGCTGTGACGGAGCTTTGCCGGAAGCTGCCCCTGTACGATATGGGCTTCTGCTGGGTCAGTGTGGCAGCGGTGATGCTGGCAGTGAGCCTGCTGCTGGGTCTTGTGCGGCGGGAACGGGCGTAAGGGGCAGAAAAAGCTTGCCCTTCTCCTCCAAGGCTGGTAGAATGAGACATATTCTCCACCGAAAGGAGTTTTTCTCATGAAAAAAATCATTTCCCTGCTGGCAGCCTGCACGCTATTCGCTGTCTGCTTGCCAGTATCCGCAGCAGATGCTGTTACAGAGGATTCTGCCTTGCTGCAAAACTCGGTTGTCGAACAGACTGACCCGTATACATTCTATTTTGTCCCAGAACGAACCTATGTTTCTGCGGAAGAAGTACAAGCTGGCGATGTCCACATTCCAACCAAAGTTTACATCAAGGGCAACACCCAACCAATCAAGCAAATTACCGGTGCACGCATTCGCTATCAGAGCGATTCCAGCAGCCTTTATTTCTCCAACAGCAGCAACATTCTCAGCACAACGGATATGTACAAGCAATCCTACAGTGGCGGTTCTTTCTTCTCAGAATATGCGATGCCGACCTGCTTCGGGGAAATTACCTCTTCCGGCACTTACACCCCTTACAGCTGTGCACCGCTGACCAGTGCCCTGCTGACAGAACCGTTCAGCGGTTCTTCCATCCGAAGCGATGGGGCTGGCGGCATCTATTTCACTCGCTCCTATAACAAATTAGTGGACGGCGTGAAAACTTGGATTTCCAATGAGAAAATTGAAATTCCGGCTTCTGACCTGCAACAAAATGCAGACGGAACAGTTTCCTTTACTTATTCCTATTATAAACAGAGTGCAGAGGAGCAATATCCGCTGGAAACAAACACCTGCACGATTCCCCATTATGATGCAACGCTTCCGGCTGGAACGGTACTCAGCGGCTACCACGATGCCTATAGCTGGATTTTAACCGGAACGCATGCACAGGAAGGCGTTTCCTTCTTGGGATATGCAGATGAATTCCCGTTCTTCTCTTTTGATATTGTCATCCGGCAAGGAACGCCTAACGATGTCTATACTGTTTCCTTCTCGGAAACCGATTGCAGCTTGAGCACGGCTGCTCATACTCGCCTGCCGTTGTCTTTTGTCAGCACTTCGATTACGGTTGGAGCATCCTCCGCAACCATCACCAATGACACTTCCAAATTGTCTACCATCTGTGCATTTGCAGAGAATGACCGTCCGTTGACCCTCTCTCAGTATTCCAACGCTGCCATTACAGGACGGGTTACCTATACCGACAATGTTACAAAAAATGAATCTCTGCTGGATGCCTTGACGGCACAGACCACACCGGCTGCATTATATGCCGCTGCAACAACAACGGGATATGCCATTGCAGATGTGCCGTTTTATTGCGGTGATGCAGCTGCTCCGGTTTATCAGTTCAATGCAGCCCCCTACACCAAAAAAGTATTGGTTGGGAAAAAGGGCGACAGCAATTTAGATGGTATCGTAGATGTCAATGATTCTGTTTGTATTTTGACCTACTATGCAAAAAAAGCAGCTGGCAATACCGCAAAACTCAACAATTCCTTTACAGACGACCAAGAAACTTTAGCCTACTTCTTATCCGATATCGATACCTGCTCACAGAATCAAGGTGCAGATGGCGGTGTTTTAGGTGTCGAAGATGCCGTGCAGATTCTCACACACTATGCAAAATCTGCCTCCGGAAATACACCAATCTGGAATAACCGGTGGTAAGATGTAAATACTACCATTATAAAATCAAAAAGCCGATGCAGCATCTCATAACTGCATCGGTTTTTTTGATATCGGAAAACAAAATCAGCAGGCTGCCGGGGCTGGCTGTGCAAGCTGCACCTTCAGACTCTTCATCTTGACGAAGTAAACCGTTACTAGCAAGGTATCTGCAAAAATCCATGCAACCGGACTTGCCATACAAGCGGCAGTATAGCCAAAATCCGGAACAAATGCCACACAGACCAGAACCCGTGCAATCAGTTCCGTAACCCCTGCCATCATCGGCAAGAAGCTGTAACTCATACCCTGCAAACCGTTCCGCAGGATAAACAGCAAACCCAATGTCGGATAGAAATACGCATTCAACCGCAGGTATTCTTTTACCTGTGCCATGACTTCTGTTTCAGAGGCATCCAAAAACAGCAGTGCCATCCATCCGCCCAATACAATGATAATTACGGCAGATACCACACAATAAATCATGGAAACAACCACACTTGTCCGAATACCGCTCCGAATCCGTTCAAATTCCCGTGCACCCCGATTCTGTCCGCAGTAGGTTGCCATGGTGATGCCCAAGCATTCCATCGGACCTGTCAGAATCATCTGCAACTTAGAAGCAGCTGTTACAGCGGTAACGGAAACCGTTCCCAAAGTGTTTACAGCTGTTTGCAGGATAATCGAACCGATTGCAGTAATGGAAAACTGCAACGCCATCGGCAGACCAATGGAAACCAACCGTCCGCAGCAAGAAAGCGATAACTTCCATTCCTCTTTCCGAATCCGGAAAATTTCATACTTCTTGAACATATAAATCAGGCACAGGATACCGGAAATGCCCTGCGAGAGAACACTTGCATAACCTGCTCCGGCAACACCCGTATGGAATCCCAAAATAAAGAGGAAATCCAAACCAATATTCAACGCTGCTGCAATTGCAAGGAAAATCAACGGTGTTCGGCTATCTCCAATGGAACGCAGCATGGAAGAAAGCAGGTTGTACAGAATTGTGGCACTGATACCAGCAAACACGGTAAAGATATAATCATACGCAAAGTCATACAGTTCTTCTGGTGTTTTCATCAGGCGGAGCAGGTCGCCCGTAAAAATTATCGTTCCGACTGTCATCACAATGGAAATCAATGCAGACAGGTAGAATGAATTCGCAAGATACTTTCGGAGCTTTTGGTAATCCCCTGCCCCGAATGCCTGTGCAACCGGAATCGACATACCTGTGCACATCCCTGTTGCAAATCCGACCACTAAAAAGCTGACTGCTCCGGTAGACCCGACAGCAGCCAGCTCGTTGACACCAAGACAGCGTCCAACGATGACCGTATCACAGAGACTGTAAAGTTGCTGCAGCATATAGCCCAGAATCAATGGGAATGCAAACTGCAAAATCAACGGCAATGGTTTTCCATGAGTGAGTTCTTTTGTCATAAGCAAACATCCTTTCGTTTTTGGTTTTCCCTTTTTGTTTCATCATTCATTTGCCGCTTTTTCCGGAAGTTTCCGCTCCAAAACGACTTCATCTATTATAGCAGCATGCAACTCAATTTTCTATTGCTATTTTGGACGAATTTCAAGCTTTCTTTTTTTGCAGATTGTATAGCGTGTCGAATTTTGTGAATGCTGTTTCAAATATGACGAACGCAGCAGTTTCAAAAAGAAACTTTGCAAAACAGACATTTCCCTGCTTTTCCGCTCTTTCCTTTTTCTTTCGTTTGTGCTATGGTTTTAAAAGATTCGTTTTGTACTTTCATCAAAGGAGGATGTCCCTATGAAATCGTCCAGCCGCAGCCGCTCCAAACAAGCCGTCACCTATATGGAAGTGTACGGAGCAAACCGGGTGCTCTATCGGGTGACTGCCAGCAACACCCACCGCAATCAAAAACTTTCTGTCGTTTATGGTATTTTCCTGCAAGACCTCCGCTCTGGAGAAACCGCCGAAATTCATGCCTTTTCCAACAGCTTGGAAAAAACCGTCTGCTTTGTCAATGACCTGATTCAAAAACAGGTGCAGCCCTATCAAGTTTATAACGCTGCTCTCCGGCAACTCAGCCTTGAAGTTCCCTTTCTGCAAAATGGTTCAATTCTTGGTTCTTAACCATATCACTATGAAAAAAATGAGTTACTCATAAATTTATGGATTACTTGTTTTTCCACAGTCATTCTGTTATCATAGAGTCAACATCCAAGTTGGATGCATCAAATTAGGAGGTCTGAAAGAATGTTAACAGAAGCTGTCAAAAAAGTACTCGCCGAAAATTTGCAGGCAAACGGTGGAAAAATTGCCATTTCCGTTTACAATGCAACTTCGTTAGAGGGCTATCAAATCAAAGGTACAGCGAAATATGTCACTTCGGGGGAACTGGTCGAAACTTTTAAGAAAGCAGTAGAAACCATGTTTCACGGTGCTGCAACTGCAAAGGGAGCTTTGATTGTAACACCGGAACAGGTCATTGTCACCACGCCGGAAGCAGAAAACAAAACTGTTTTGTAAGCATCACTCTGCGAAAATCATACGAAAAACCGCTACGGAAACGAATGGCTTCCGCAGCGGTTTTTGTAATCTCTTATTTTAATAGTATATGGGTTTTACTTCTGCTGTTCACTCATCATCCGATTCAATGCACTTACCAATGCACTAATCGAAGAACGGATAATATCAGAATGAATGCCAACGCCCCAATACAAATCCTTACCTTTCTGCAATGCAACATAGGAAACTGCCTTCGAGCTAGAACGCACTTCCAATGCGTGTTCGGTATAGGTCACCAATGCATAATCAGAACCTAAATATGCCTTCAATGCGTTGCTAACTGCATCCAAACGACCGTTGCCGTCTGCGGTGACCACTTCCTTTCTGCCATCATAATCAATGGTAACAGAAGCAGTGATTTCATCGTTTGCCTTCTGAACATAGTGAATTTCCGGCAGAGAAACCGGTGTTTCGATGTTCACATAGGAATCGGTAAAGATTTTCAATACTTCATCCGGCTGCAATTCCTTGTGTGCATGGTCGGAAACACCCTTGACCAGATAGCCAAACGATTCCCGCATACCTGCCGGAATATTGAATCCATAACGCGTTTCCATCAAGTAACCAATGCCGCCCTTGCCAGACTGGCTGTTGATACGAATGACATCTGCTTCGTAAACTCTGCCGACATCGTGTGGGTCTAACGGCAGATACGGAACATTCCAGTGTTCGCAGTCATGCTGCTCTCTCCACTTCATACCCTTTGCAATGGCATCCTGATGCGAGCCGCTGAACGCTGCAAAGACCAGCTGACCGCTGTACGGAGAGCGTTCGTAAACGTGCATTCTGGTAACCCGTTCGTATACTTCCGTGATGGCTGGCAAGTTGCTGAAGTCCAACTGCGGGTCAATGCCCTGCGAATACATATTCAATGCAACGGTAATGATGTCTACGTTGCCTGTCCGCTCGCCGTTTCCGAACAGCGTTCCTTCTACACGGTCACCGCCTGCCAGCAAGCCCATTTCGGTATCTGCAACGGCACAGCCACGGTCATTGTGCGGATGGAGCGAAACATAAACATTTTCCCGATACTTTAAGTTGTCGCTCATGAACTCTACCTGATTGGCATAAACGTGCGGCATGGAATGAGAAACGGTTACCGGCAAGTTGATAATCACCTTGTCGTCCGGTGTCGGCTGCCAAACGTCCAAAACGGCATTGCACACTTCCAGTGCATATTCCGGTTCTGTTCCGGTAAAGCTTTCCGGAGAATATTCAAAAGTAAAATGTCCCGGTGTCATGGCACGATATTTCTTGCAGAGTTCTGCACCCGTTACAGCCAGGTTCAAAACTTCTTCCTTGCTCTTCTTGAACACCTGTTCCCGCTGTGCCACAGAAGTGGAGTTATACAGATGGACAATCGCATGCTTAACACCCTGCAATGCTTCAAAGGTCTTTGCAATGATGTGTTCTCTTGCCTGCGTCAAAACCTGAATGGTGACATCATCCGGAATGAGATTCTGTTCAATCAAAGTACGGCAGAATTCATATTCGGTTTCGGAGGCTGCCGGAAAACCAACTTCGATTTCCTTAAAGCCAATATCGACTAAAACCTTGAAAAATTCCAACTTTTCTTCCAGACTCATCGGGGTAATCAATGCTTGATTGCCGTCCCGCAAATCCACGCTGCACCAAATCGGCGGCTTATCCAGATAATTCTTGGTTGCCCACCGCATCGGCGGATGGTTCACCGGAAAAAACTGTCGGGTATATTTGTTTGCATTTTTCATCATGATACTCGTTCCTTTCTCCCAAAAAATCATAATTGGTTTTTGTTCTGCTTCTCATGTGATGGGCGAATCGGGATACAAAAAAAGTCCCTTTCTCCTGCCGCAATTCGGCTGGAAAAAGAGACGAAGAAGATGATTTCTCCGTGGTACCACTCTTTCTTGGTGCAAAGTCTGCACCCGCTCTGTCACATCTCTGCAATAATGTGCTTCTCTATAACGGGAGAATCCCGTCAATGCTTACTTTGCCCATGAGCAGTTCTGCACTGCGGCTCAGGGAGGAGGTATCCTGCTTTTCTTCGACTGTCTCACACCAACCGACAGCTCTCTGCAACGAACGAACCGCATCTTTTTTCCCGTCAACGCCTTTTTCTTGATACGGACAGCAAATCAAATTCCGCTGTCTTTTCTTTATTCTATCGAATTTTTCCGGATTTGTCAAGTGTTTTTTTGATTTTCCCTCATTTTTTTCTGTCCGGTCGAATTTTTAGCGGAAATAGGGGAAAACCATACACTTTTTTTGTACAAACTGTAAAAATCAGAACAGAATGCTTGATTTTATCGTAACAAGGTGCTATACTAAAATGCAGATATATTTTTTTGTATCCGTGTCCCGAAGGAGTTTGCCATGTATATCAGTCGTATTTTTCAAATTGCAGAACTTCCGTTTCTGCTCATCGGACTGTTTCCCCGAGTCATTGGCTTCGGGGCATGTGGCATGGCTGCAAACCAATCGGTATCAGCGGATTGACAAAGCAAACAAGAGACATTCTTTTTTATCTGGAATTGCTTTTTCAAAATGCCTCCGGTGCGTTTGCTGCCGAAGGCTTTTTTTACAAACCGCTGCCGGCAAACGGCGGTTTCGGAAAAGGGCAGCAAACGAATCTCACAAGAAGAAATCAAAAAGGTGGAAACTATGAAATTAAACGGTGCACAAATTGTCATTGAAACACTGATTGAACAAGGTACGACAACCGTTTTCGGTTATCCGGGCGGTCAGGTAATTCCC
>ERZ773106.2317-NODE-2317-length-11126-cov-4.486767_pt1 | contig 11126 bp, 9 predicted proteins | sample MGYA00580572_ERZ773106 | MGnify/ENA primary metagenome ERZ773106 (study PRJEB29015, sample SAMEA2737868) | human gut metagenome | biome: human gut; feature: human-associated habitat; material: faeces | place: China | collected 2012 ... | reverse complement strand
CAGCCCTGCGCTTCGTCCCCTATGAAAAAATGGAGGCCGAGGGGTACGGGTATCTCCTGTATCTGTTTGAGAAATGATTTCAGGTGCATACACATCAAGCGAAAAAGCAGGACGGCTGTTCTTCAAAAGAACAGCCGTTTTTTTCTGGGAAGACAGCGAATGGGGCGCGGGTCTATTTGCCCGCGCCCCTAAAGGTGAGCCTGTTTACTTTTCGATGATTTGCAGCGCTTCTTCCTCACGCCACCGCCTGATCTGCCATATGGTCAGCGCAAGGCATCCGGTAAGAGATGTACAGAGGGAGAACCCCCACAAGCCTAACACGCTACTGTCGCCGGTCTTTGGGATTTGCAGCCGCTTCGGGTCGATCCAGCCCATCAGGCCGCCGGGAGCCTTGCCCTGCACCAGCTCATACTTCTCAATGAAGCGGTGGAGCATGGCGGCGATCTCAGCGCGGGTCGCCGCCATGCGAGTCAAGCAGATTGCCGGATTTTCCCTTCACAAGACCGCTGCCGACCGCCCATTGCATGGCCGATGGTGATGATCCGATTCATATCGTGCTCCTTTCCGGCAAAAGCCTTTTAAGTGGGGCAATAATGACAGTACATAAGTGTGAGATGAAATATTATGAAACAATGGGTGAATGCCTGCATTCGCGAGTTTTTAATCCCTTTATTAAATTATATCATGGAATGCGTGTTGATGACAACTGAGATTGCGGAGCATATCAGTAGCATGCACAGCCTGCCCAAGGTGCTTTTTGTTGATGTGAGGTCACACTTCGTCCTTTCTCCTCTGCTCCAAAAGCCAGGCTGTCATGTCCCGCAAAGTCTCCTCCATCGGGCGCGGCTGATATGCAAAGCGTTCCGACGCAGCAGCATGGCTGAAGCGACCGTTTGAGGCAAGAACGGAAACGGAATATGGGGTGTAAAACAACGGCTTTCGATCCTTCAGACTCCGGCGTTCGTAGTACGGGGCGGCCAGCTTTGCAAGACCCAGAGGCAGGCAGATGGGTCGATACTTCAGCTTTGCAGTCTTTCCCACGAGCTGAAGCATCTTGCGGATGGTGACATAGTGGCCGGACAAAATGTAGCCTTTACCGAGCTCTCCGCTTTCGGAACAGGCGAGAAGGCCATTTGCCACATCCCGCACATCCACAAAGTCATATCCGCCGCGAACGGCTAAAGGCAGCTTCCCGGCAAGAAAGGATTTTGCCATTGAGGTGAAGCTCCCACCCTGTAAGTCGCCCGGCCCGATGATGCCGGAGGGGAAAACAATGCTGGCATTCAATCCGCGTTCCGCTGCAGCGAAGACCAACTCTGTTGCAGTTGCCTTGCTCTTGGCGTAATCTCCGTCCACAAGCCCCGGAGAGAATTCGCAATCCTCCGTAATGATGCAGCCCTTCGGCTTTTCCGGTATGGCATGGACGGAACTGACATAGACCATTTTGCCCACATCATGCTCCATACATTGCCGGAGAACTCTCCATATCCCCCCTACATTGACCTGATAGAGCCTCGAACCGGGTCTGGACGCGACGGAGACGATACCAGCACAGTGAATCACACAGGTACGGCCGTCGGCATCCGCGAAGAAGTCTGTCAGCGAGTTTTCCGCACACACATCACCGATGACGGTGTGGACTTCTTTGGGGAGCAAATTGATATAGGGGTCATCATGCAGCACAAGCGCATGCACCTGCGCCTTGCGGCGTACTAGCTCCTCCGCAACAGCCCTGCCGAGGAAGCCGGTAGCGCCTGTAACAAGATATTTATCAAACATTCAAAGAGCCTCCTCTCAAATAAGCATACAAGCGTTGATTATCTTTCACAAGTACAGTATACTTGAGGGGAAAGACAGAAACAATCAGCACTTGCCATGCGGCCGAAAGAAAAGCAACACTGTCTGCCCAAGTGTTGATAATCTTTGTAAACTTTTTTGGAGGGGTTCTATATGGAGAAGATGGATGCAAGGAAACGCTATACGCAAATGGTGCTCAAGCAGTCTTTTCTGAAGTTGCTGAAGGAAAAACCTGTAAACAGAATTACGGTGAAAGAGGTTTGTGCGCTGGCGCAGCTTAACCGTGCCACCTTCTATGCCCATTACAGCGATTGCTTTGCCCTGATGGAGAGCATTGAGAATGAACTCATCGACGCATTTGAGAAATCCCTTCGCTATGTCAATTCGTTTGATGTGACGGCGCTGATCGAAGCCATCTACGATATGGTCGATCAGAATCAAACGGCGTGCCGCGTCCTGATTTTGGGGAATACAAACTCAACGGTCCTCATGCGGATGATTGCCCTGGCCAAGGAGGACAGCATTGCCTACTGGCGGAAAGAGCTGCCCAATGCCAGCGAAACAGATCTTGAGATGATGTATACCCATCTGTCAAATGGTTTGATGCATGTCGTTGTGGAGGGCTATGACAAGTACAGCGAGGATGAGATAATCCGCTTTGTCAGCCGCGTGGTGAAAGCCAGCCTTTCGCTGTTCCGATCGCCCCAAAGACCTCTTGCTTAACATAGACCTTATGCTTGAATGGTATAATAAGCTTTGCAAAATGGTCGATGGTCAAAGGAAAGGATGGAGCAGATTATGAAATCATTTCGGCAGACAATGCTGGCTATATGTGTTATTCTTATCGCTTCTGCATTCGCGGGCTGCGGTGCGGATACTGATTTGCCGGATAAGCGTCCGGCATTGGGAAAAATCGAGTACACGAACCTGAACGACAGCGGATCGAGGGAGCTTTTGCAGGGGCTGCTCTCTGGCGCAGACGTATCAGACGGGCGTATTCAGAGCTTTTTCCGCCGTGTGGACCGCTTTAATGACAGCGTGAAGCAGGAATGGCTTACGGATGGCTTTGAGGAAGCAGAACTGCTGTATACGAAATATGACCCTTACGCTATGCAGGACGAATGGACGGCGAAGAACGGGACCTTTCCGGGCTATAACTGCCGGATCACCGCCATGAGCCTGTTTGGTGACTTCCTTTCCGTGAGCGCAGACTCTCAAATCAATGCTGGTGAAGATGTGCTGTTTGTGGACGAGGAAACGCTGAAAACAGATCCCGATGCGCTGGGCGGAAGCAGTCTTGCAGACTTCCGCGCACTGTATTCCTCCATGAAGGCGGAGGATACCACGGAGATCAAGCGTCATGTGCAAACCGTACAAGAGGAATGGGCTTCCCGCGGCGTTACCTTTCGGGAGAATGAACGGATCCGCCTCATCACAGTATTCTTCCACGATAAGCCGACCGAGGAGGAATCTCTGCTGTTTGTCGGACATGTTGGCGTACTTTTGACAGAGGAGGACGGGACGCTGTATTTCGTAGAAAAGGTTGCCTTTCAGGAGCCGTACCGGATGCTGCGCTTTGCGGACCGAACGGCACTGAGCGATTACCTTATGGGGAAATATGACACCTCATGGGGACAGGATACGGCAAGCCCCTTTATCATGGAGAACGACAAGCTCATGGACGGCTGGCGTCCAAACCCGAATAGAGGAAGCTCCACGCTCGACTAAGGACTGCGCGTTGCTGCCAATATAAAAATCCCCGACTCCGATCGGGGATTTCTTATATTATCCTCCGCTGAAGCTGTGGAGAAAACCAGATAAAGCGTATCAACGCTGCAAAGTGACTTCAAATCATAGAATGTTAATTTGCATTGCTTGCCGCAACGGCGATGTTCCTGCTAAAATATGCGTGAAATCTTTAGAGAAAGAAGGTGTTTCCGTGCTTCATGAAAATCTTCGGTTGAAGCGAAAAGAGCGAGGTCTTTCGCAGGAGGAATTGGCATCACGCCTTCATGTTGTCAGACAGACCATTTCAAAATGGGAAAAAGGAATTTCCCATAGTTAAAGATACCACACCAAACATAACAACGCCACGCTTATACATAGCTACAAAAGATAAGACGCTCGATGTAAGCGATTTATTGCAACATCGAGCGCCTTTTTTTGGGGGAATATATGTTCGCTGATCTAAAATAGAGAAAATCGCAACAGAATGCGAATTTAACTTGACGCAAATAGGCACTCACGATATAATATAAAAAATGAATACTCGAAACCATGAAAGAAAATGCTTAAAAAAGGAGAATAATGATGGCTGTATCATATGATAAGTTATGGAAATTATTAATAGATAAGAAAATGAGTGCAGCCGAATTGAGAAGAACCGCGGAAATCGCACCGAACACGATGACAAGGATGCGAAAAGACCAAGAAGTCACAATGTTCGTCTTGGAAAAAATATGTGATGTGCTGGATGCTGATTTTGGGGACATTGTTGAATATATAGGTCCACGGCAAACAAATAAACAGGAGGTGCGACGCAGTGCTGAAAAATAATACATTGACATATATATCGTTATTTAGTTCGGCTGGCGTCGGTTGCTACGGTTTCCATATGGAAGGCTACCAGTGTATAGCTACCAATGAGTTGCTTCCAAGGCGCTTAGATGTGCAGCGTATAAATCATAAGTGTAAATATGATTCTGGTTATATTGCTGGAGATATTACTAGTGATGAAGTAAAGCAGAGAATATACGATGAAATCCGTCGGTGGGAGAAAAGAGGCAATGACCGTGTTGATGTCGTTGTTGCAACTCCCCCTTGCCAAGGGATAAGTGTCATTAATCATAAGAAAAATAGCAAGGAAATCAATCGTAATAGTCTTGTGGTTGAGTCTGTTGAGATTATCACAAAAATCAAACCACGCTTTTTTATTTTTGAAAATGTGATGGCTTTTCAGAAGACGCTATGCATTACGCCCGATAATCGGACCATGCCTATAGGAGAGTATATAAGAGAAACTCTGGGTTCGGATTATATCATTTCAGGAAGAATTCTGAACTTCATGAATTATGGCTCCAATTCATCACGTACTCGTACTTTGGTAATTGGCGTAGACAAGAAGTACAGAAACAATATTACTCCGTATGATTTGTATCCGGTGTATAGACCGGAAAAGACCCTTCGAGATGTGATTTGTGAGTTCCCACAGTTGGAGTGGGGGGAAATTTGTGAGGATGATTTCTATCATGCGTTCAGAACCTATGACCAGAGAATGCGGAGTTGGATTCATGATTTGAAAGAGGGCGAGTCGGCATTTGATAATGAAGACCCAGCAAAGCGGCCACATAGGATTGTGAATGGGGAAATTGTTGAGAATATCCGTAAAAACCGAGATAAATATACTAGACAGCCTTGGGATAGGTTCATTCAGTGCGTCCACACCAGAAACGATCAGCTTGCAGCACAGAATACAATTCATCCTGAGCAGGATAGAGTTTTCAGCATTCGGGAACTTATGGAGATGATGACCATCCCTCATGATTTCAGATGGGTAGATTACAGCCTTGATGAACTGAATGCTTTGAGTGAAGCAGAAAAGAGAAAGCTGTATAAAGAAAATGAAGTTAATATTCGTCAATGCCTAGGCGAAGCTGTTCCGACAGAAATTATGCGGCAGCTTGCTGTTAATATAAGAGCATCCCTACAGATTAAAAGGAGTGATGCAGCAGAGATAAATAGAATCATTTCCGAAAGGAAACTTACGCAAAGAGATAATCTGATGGTTTTTCTTTCAGAAAATCCACTTGGTCTAGATATTGCTTCCATGATGCGGATTACGGAACTTTGTAATGCACATAGGGAAAAAAATGCGGCATTTTACACAAACAAATTTATTGTAAATGAAATTATGGGACAGCTCCCTACTTTCAGCAAAAATGAAATCCGCATTCTGGAGCCGTCGGTAGGAGCTGGAAGTTTTGTGCCGTTCCTATTTAAGTTGTACGAAAATGTTCCCCATGTCATTTTGGATGTGGTTGATATTGATCAGGAGAGCCTTGAGGCATTTGACTTGTTGCTTAATAAAATTGGGATAGCACACAACTTTACAGTAAATCGTATCTGTCACGATTTTCTGACATGGAAACCGGCATATCGGTATGATTTGGCTATTGGCAACCCGCCGTTTTCCAAACTAAAGAAAAAAACTCCTGAAATTACTGAAGCAACAAAAGACAATAGAAACCAGACTACAAATAATCTTGCAGCTCTTTTTCTGGAAAAGTGCATGAGATGCAGCGACTGTGTGGCACTTGTGCTAAACAAGAATATACTGTCGACAGATGAATATTCAGAAACAAGAAATCTGCTACGAACGGTAAAGATAGAGTCAATTGTGGATTTTGGCCGCTATGGTTTTACAGGCGTTTCCATAGAAACTATGTGCATGGTGGTGTATCCAAGGCAAAAGCCGAAAGAGACAACAGTATACAGCATGAAATATAACAAAAAGTATATTCACAATCAAGATTATATTACGGATGAGACATACCCGTCGTTCCTAATTTATAGGGACGAACAGTTCGATACTGTGGCGAAAAAGTTGAATTTCGATGTGTTTTCTGTATTCCGTGACCGACAGATTACGAAATCAATCACAACATCAACAAGAAATGATGATTGTCTTTGGGTAATAAAAGCAAGGAATATTAACGATGACGGTATGGGCGTTACCCATATCCCGAATTACGATGTCTTCCTTCCAAAACAGTTGGTACAGACCGTTTCTGTATCTAGGTTTGTAAATGATGACAGTGTTTATCTGACCCCAAATATGACTTACAATCCAAGAGTCATTGATAACTTACCGAATACGATTCCGGATGGTTCAGTTGCTGTGCTGATTCCCAAAAAGCCGATGAAACTTACTACCAGGCAGAAAGCGTTTTTCTCATCGGAAGAGTATAGACGGTTTTATGGAATTGCAAGGAATTTGTCCACTCAATCAATCAATGTGGACAATAATAGTGTATTTTACTATGGAGTGCTAAGGGATGAACAATAATTTGATTATGAAGTTCTTGGAAGAACAGCAATACGATATAAGAGTTTCCGGTAATGGCAGATGGATTGACCAGAAATGTGCATTTGATGCGATTTGCTTTGTCGCTGACTGCATCATGGACTATATTCAAAATGGCGGTCAGCAGCCGTTCCAATCGCCAGATATATGGCGTTCTGAGTATGCCATAACCAATGTGCAAAATATTTTTTGTAAACCCGACCCACTTCGAAGATCAACTCTGGATGAATATAACAAATTTTTCCGACAACCAATGAAAATGCTTGCGGCAGCGGGTATACTGCGCGAGGACGGTGTCGTACATAATACTATTCAGTTCAGCATTGGCAACATCGATATCTTACAGTATATTGCCCTTCGGGAGAGAAATGCGTTTGATTTTTTGTGTCTGTATATCGAAAAGACCTTAAAGGATAGTGGCTTGTGGGATAATTTTGAAACATTCTTTGATGAACAGACCGAAGATTCATTGCAGGAATTGAAAGCAAGATTTATTGACTTCTGCATCCGCTATACGCCGATGAATAAGAAGAAAGAACCGAGCAGAATATTTACAAAAGTTTTAAATCAATTGGCATGTAAATACCATAAAAAGGGGACAGAAAGAGGTCATCTTTCCTCGTCTATGATTACTTACAACAAAATTATGTATAACCAAACCAACTGGAGGGATGATGCGGCTGGGAAAGATAAAAATGTTGCCCGTGGAGATTATGTCCCGGTGGCACAGACAGATGACGAATATCAATATCGTGTATCCAGAGCAATTAAATATTTGCACCAGTTTAATGACAAATATAATGAAGGGCAGTCGGAAATCCTGGACCGTTTCTCGGTTGGAGAGAAAGCAACGCATATGCACCACATCTTCCCGAAGAGCAGATTCCGTATCATTGCAGAGTATTTGGAGAATCTGATTGCACTAACAAGTGGGCAGCATTTGCAAAAAGCCCATCCTAACGGCAATACATCTGTAATAGATAAGGATTATCAGTATACTTGTCTAATTGCGAAGACGGAAAGTATCCGAAAGAACATCATGAACAATCACGGTGAGCCTGTGATTTATGATTTTGATGATTTTATGTATGTCTTAGATGTAGGTTTGCAGACAGACTATTTTGAAGCTCTGCCGTCATGCGACTTCAATGCCGTATTAACTGGAATAGAGTTTAACTATTAATTCAACGTTAATGCAATAGCAATATGGCGACAAGTGCATCCTATGAAGTTTCAATCATTCATTAAAAGATAGATTTTAAAGGACAAAAGATCAGAGAATATGGATAACAATAATTTTTTAAAAGTAATATATTTTGATGAGGCGTTTGTAGCAGACTTTATGCAGATTATTGCTGGAGGCGAGTTAAAGAAAACTACGGAGTTTATAACCGAAGTCAATTCTGGCATTGAAGGGAATGCAAGTGCGGATGCCAGTATAGGAACAGAAAAGAACGGACTTTCTAAAATCTTTAGTTTTTTAAGTGGCGCGACAATTAATGTAGAAGCTGGCGTTAATGCAAATCTTTCAAAAAAGTCTGATAGAATTGCAAAGAACATTCTTGAAAATACGCTTCTTGCAGATTTTATTGCTCTGCTTGATGCCGATAAAAGAAGAAGTAAGAATAAACGTTGTGCTGGCATTAAAATCTTTCCCAATATGATTGTTAGACCAGAAGTAAATTCCTTTTCCTACATGATGTTAATTGCGCCTTTTCTTAGTATGATTGATGGAGAGCTGCCAATTAAAACTGATGATGGTAATGCAATGAAAATTGACATCACTAAGGTCGGAGAAGCAATAGAAAAAGGACGAGGTTATTATGAATTTATATCTACCATTGATGGTAAAGATGTTATTTTGAGATTTAATCGTAACGCGTTTAGAAACAGCTATACAATGTCTGATCTGCCTAAGATGCAACTTACATATTACGCTATTCGTGTAGGCCAAATCGATAAGACTGATTTACAGGTTCAAAAGGAATTTGAGTTTGGAACCACAAAAACGTCAAAACGTGTAGACTATGCTTCAATCTCCGATAATAGTGCCACCTCCGTAGGGATTGAAGTATATGATGTTGTATTAGCTGGAGTATTGGATGCCTAATGGATAAGATAGAAATTTATTGGGGTGCAGATAAAGATTTTGAGGAAGCAACGGAATCCTTAGAGAACATTAATTTTTTAGCCGATGTAGTAAATCACATTAATAAGACGGATTTAAAAATCGAAGGTGTCGGAGATCATAAGGATCCTCCCATGAACGTGGAAAACCTCCTAATACACACTGATGATTATGGTGGTATTAGAGAGTGGGCACTTCTTGGATTCTCAAATAATATCCTACGACATCTAAAGGTCCAAATTAAAAACTTGTGGCTGTGCAATCCTCCAACAAAAATTTATGAGGATATTAAAAAGAATTATGATAAAGAAATCATTACAGAGCATAGAACGCATTATCCAGATGTGACCATCGATGACATGCGAAAAATGGCAGACGGTTTTAATGAGATGGTAATTGGACAGCCTCATGTAATGAAACAAGCACTAGCCTCCATCTATTCCTTAAAAAGCAGTGAACGCAGGAGGCCAGTTACCCTTCTGTTTCTAGGCGATTCCGGCATTGGAAAAACTGAAACAGCAAAGTACATTAGTTCTTGTTTAGGCACAGATATGGTCAGGATTCAGTTTTCGATGCAACAAACTAATAGTGCCTATCAGTACATATTTGGCGCAGATCATGGCGAAGATAGTTTGGCTCGCGAACTGATTAGACGTAGCTCTAATGTCATTCTTTTAGATGAATTTGATAAGGTCTCGCCAGCGTTCTATAATGCCTTTTATCAAATGTTTGATGAAGGTATATTTGTTGACGCAAACTATTCTGTTGATGTTTCTAAATGTATCATTATATGTACTACCAATTACAGGACAGAGGAAGATGCAGAAAAATATTTGGGCACGCCAATTTATTCCCGATTTTCAAAAGTTGTGATTTTCAATCCGATTAGTGTAGATGACAAACTAAAAATTGCGGAAAAATGTTACGCAAGCCTGATGGAACATGTAGATACCGAGGATAAAAAGCTCATAGAGAATAATTCTGTTTTGAAACTGTTTGGAAGAGCTATTATAGCAGGCGCTTACCCCAATATGCGTATGTTAAAGAATGATATTGAAGATGCAATCAATTTTGAAATTTTAAAAGCACGGGGTATCATCAATTAGAATTGAGATTATTAATAATTAACCAGCTCCACAATAATATTACTCTGCTGATACAGCCAGTCCGTAAATTCTTTCGGGCTGGCTGTTCTTTCTTTTACAGCCCTTTTTCTCTGCAACGCTTCTTTCTTGAACGCTTCAAAAGCAGTCAGCATTTCTTCCAGCCGGTCAGCCGGGAAGCCCGCTGTCCTCTTTGCCTTGTTGATCTTGTTGCGCCAGTTCTGGCACTCATTTTTGTAGAGCAGATCGTAGTTGTTTTCCCTTGCCCTCTCGTCAAACTCCCTCTTGTTTTGAAGCGCCTGCTTTTTTCTGCACTTGTCGCCGCACAGTTCATACCGCTGGCTCTTTGCGAGGAAGATACGTCCACAGACTTTGCATTTTCGGAAGCACAGCCCCCAATCATTCAGCCGGTTCAAATAATAGGTTATCAGCGGATAGAACGTGGTATAGGCGGCGACACATTCTGTTGTGCGCCGGTTGTCTGGATACCAAAGGTCAAGCCGTGTTTCCGCTGCCGGTACGGAGCCGAATATCCGGCTGGAAATATGGAACGGCTGCGGCCTGCCGGTATCGCTGTCAAATTGAAGCGGGCTTCTCTGCTGAAAGGTCATGGTAAAATGGCTCATTTTATCCATGAAGCGGTCACAGGCTTCCGCACGTTTCGCCGGTTCCCTTGCCAGCAGATAGCCATTCCAGATACGGAACGCAGCATACATCCGCAGCGGATCGCCGGTATCAAACTTTGTTTTCAGAAATTCCCCTGCGGCCTGCTCTAAGGCTGGCTGCTTCCAGCGGTTCGAGTGCAGAGCTTCCCGCAGCGGAGACAGACCCAAACGGTTCCATTCCCCGTCAGGGTCATGTTCAAACTCTGCAAGGAACGTTCCAAGTGGGCGGGCTGTATCGCACAGCACATCCGCATCCATATCCCCCTGCAAACGGAAGCGCACCTGTAATTCTTCTCCAATCAAAATCCGCTCTTTCATTTTCTTCCTGTCCAGCGTCAGGACAAACAAAA
>ERZ773106.2311-NODE-2311-length-11140-cov-4.410825_pt1 | contig 11140 bp, 10 predicted proteins | sample MGYA00580572_ERZ773106 | MGnify/ENA primary metagenome ERZ773106 (study PRJEB29015, sample SAMEA2737868) | human gut metagenome | biome: human gut; feature: human-associated habitat; material: faeces | place: China | collected 2012 ... | reverse complement strand
GTACCATAACTGTTACAAGTCCGGATCCGATCTTCTCTGTTCCTACTAATGCTACGTTAGCAGCCTTGCACATCTGGTCTGCTGCTTCGATTGCTGCTGTAAGTCCTCTGGTTTCTACCATTCCTAATGCTTCCTGTGTCATAACTTTCTCCTCCTTATGAGATACTGTTTCCTTTATCTGTTCTTTCTGGGATTCTGTTTTATTTGCTGTTTCTGCCGCCGTATCTGCCGTCTGAGCTTTTACTTCCGGTTTTGAAGAAGTTTTTGCTTTCGTTCTTCTTGGAGCGGCTGCCTTTTTAGGGGCATTTTTATCTGCTTCCGGTTTCTTCTCTTCAGCCATTATTCATCCCCCTGATTGTTCTTCCAGCGACTTGCACTTAATTCCACCATTCTGACGATTTCTTCGTGGGGACGTGCAATTACTGCATAACTTACCGGTTTCTTGATCGCACCTGTCGCTGCTGCATTTACTGCTTCTGTAACGGCAGATACATCGCCTTCAACTATAATAGTAACCAGTCGTCCGCCCAGCTTACGTTCCCATGACGCCAGCTCAACGTCTGCAGTTTTGCACATGATGTCCAGTGCATCGATTGCTGCAACGACACCAGTGATTTCTATAAATCCATATGATTTACTCATGAGCGAACTCCTTTTTTACACTTCTCAATCTGCTGGTCAGATGCTTGGAAGGATTTTCTCTACGTCTGTATGAGGTCTCGGAATTACATGAGTAGCAACTAATTCGCCAAGTCTGGATGCTGCTGCGCTTCCGCTTTCTACTGCTGCCTTAACAGCTCCTACGTCTCCGCGTACCATAACTGTTACAAGTCCGGATCCGATCTTCTCTGTTCCTACTAATGCTACTTCAGCTGCTTTTGTCATTGCATCAGCTGCTTCAATTGCTGCTGTAAGTCCTCTGGTTTCTACCATTCCTAATGCTTCCTGTGCCATTTCTGCTTCCTCCTGAATCTACAAATAAATATCTGATTATATTTTAACTGATGCCCAATGGATATGCAACTGCTAATCCTTATCCAGGGCGCTGATCTTCAGCATTTTTTCCGTTCCCTCTTCCGGGTTCGGGATCACATAATGCTGTACCACACCAGTCATTCTGTTTGCAACTTCCATGCCTGCTTCCACAGCCGCTGTAACATCAGTTACACTTCCTCTGAATTTAATGCAGACAAGGAGCGGTACCGGCAGGCTGTCAGCATTGGCTGGTTTGTTTTTATCAAAAACCTCCAGGCGGACATTTGCTGCCTTACATCCGGCATCGCCTGCTACAAAGGCTGTCGCCAACCCGAATACCTCTAAAATTCCTACAGCTTCTGCCATTTCTTTTCTCCTCTATTGCCAGGCTTATTATTTGTTGCTACTGTTCACTCCATTCTCAGCAATACTCTTTGCGGGATATTACCGGTGAACAGTAACTATTTGTTTACAACTGCGATCTTAAGTCCTGTCATTGCCAGGTTTGTCTGAAGAGCTTCATTGATCTGCTCTAACGGGAATTTGTCTGTAATTAACTCAGACATTGGAAGACCGATTGCATTTGCTCTCTTAAGGAAATCAAATGTTGTAACATAATCTCTGAGAGTGTAAACCCAGGAACCAACCAGATTGATTTCTTTGGAGCAAAGATCAAAGTGCGGGTTAATTGTAGCATCTCCACCATTGATGAAGAAACCAAGTTCGCAAAGGCCGCCGCCGTTACGGATAAATTTATAAATATTTGCATGAGCTTTTGGATTTCCTGTACACTGGAATGCAAAATCTGCAAGGTGTCCACCCTGTGCTTCTTTTACAGCCTCTGTCAGTGCTTCGATTCCTTTGAAGTTCATGAAGTTAACGCTTGTATCTGCTCCCATTCTCTTCGCAAATTCAAGACGTTTCTCATTTCCGTCTACTGCGCAGATATGTTCTACGCCCATAGTACGAAGTACTGCAATGCAGATCAGACCGATTGGTCCGCAGCCCTGAACTACAACTCTGCTGTTGAAACGAAGGATTCCGGTTGTTTTTGCTCTCTCAACTGCATGTACAAGTACTGCACATGGCTCGATGAGGATTCGGGAATCTAGATCCAGATCACTTACATTAAAGAATGTAGTTCCGAAATTTCCACCTCTTAAGAAGATGTAATCGGAGAACCATCCGTTAAGATGTACATCATCATCCGGAAGAAGTCCATATACGTCAGCTCCACCTACGTTCTTCTTGTTCAGGTCGAACATTGTGATTTCCGGATCATCTTTAAAGATCATACAGGTAACGACTTTATCGCCAACCTTTACAGGTTTTCCTGCAGTATCTACTTTAACATTCTTACCCATAGCCACGATTTCACCTGTACCTTCATGTCCAAGTGCTACCGGGATCAGGCCAAATGGATCTCTTTTAAATTCATGTGCATCTGTACCACACACACCGCATCCTTCAACTTTAACCAGGATATCGTCATCTCCAATCGGAGGAATCGGATATTCTTTCAGTTCGAAATGTTCCTTTTCAGTTAATACAGCTACTCTGGCTGTCTTCGGGATTCCAGTTGTTGCTGCCGGTGCAGAAACTGTTGCTGCTGCCGGTGCATTTCCTGTCATGCCGGAGAGAACCTGTTTCACGATTTCTTCTATATTTACATTATTCATGTCCATGTTCTTTCTCTCCTTAACTCATCATCTTTAACGAATGCAAAGGCTGTCTGCCATTACGCAGCGTCTTCTCTTGGTAAATGTACTTGCGCAGGTAAGACCTTCACCTGTACGGCTTGCGATTGTAAATGTACAATAGCCTTCACCGCCAAATCCTAATGCAGCATAGGATGGTGCATTCTTTACAAGGATTGCTGTATCAATTGCTTTCGCATATTTTGTAATATTATCAATATTCTTTGAATGGATATGTGCAGAATGGCGATTTCCGTGTTCTAACCATACTGCCTGTTCCACTGCATCATCAAAATCTCTTGCTCTTACTACACCAAGGATCGGCATCATAAGCTCTGTTGTGATCAGCGGATGTTCCTTCGGTCCTTCAAATACGATACAGCGGATATTTGCCGGTGCATTGACACCGATCATGGAAAGAAGTGTTCTTGCGTCACGTCCGACACATTTACGGTTCAGTTTTCCGCCTGCCAGAACTACTTCTGTAAGTTTATCCTGTTCTTCTTTAGATGCAAGATAACAATCATTCTCAGCTACAAGATAATGCATCAACTCATCTACGATAGAAGAAACTGCTACGATCTCTTTCTCTGCGATACATGGAAGATTGTTATCAAATGTACATCCGTTTACAATGTCTGTTGCCGCTTTACGGATGTCAGCTGTTTCATCAACAAGTGCCGGAGGGTTTCCTGCACCTGCACCAATGCCACGTTTGCCGGAAGAAAGAACTGCAGTTACAACTCCAGGTCCCCCGGTTGCTGCAATAAGCGGGATGTCTTTATGTTTCATCATTACATTGCTAGTTTCAAGAGTAGGTTTCTCTACAGTAACCGCAATATTATCCGGTCCGCCGGACTCTAATGATGCTTCATTCAGAAGATTGATCGCATAAATGGAAGTCTTGATTGCTGCCGGATGAGGATTAAATACAACTGTATTTCCTCCTGCAAGCATTCCCATTGTATTACATAAAATTGTTTCACTTGGATTGGTACATGGAGTAATCGCACCGATCACACCGAAAGGTCCCATTTCAATAAGAGTTAATCCTCTGTCTCCTGACCATGCAGTTGTTGTAATAACTTCTGTTCCCGGTGTCTTATCAGCTACGAGATGATGTTTGAGAATCTTATCTCCTACATTTCCCATACCGGTCTCTTCCACACCCATGCGTGCCATTACTTCTGCATTTTCTTTTATTTTCTTACGAATGCAGGTAATAATTTTTTCTCTCTGATCCATGGACATTTTCTTTACAATAAGCTGTGATTTCTTGGCAGCTTCAATTGCATCATTCATTTCTTTAAAAATGCCATGTTTGCCAGTCGGAGCGTCTGCTATCTGCATTTTTGCCATAACTTCCTGTACAATTTCCTGTACCATATTCTCATTAATTGGCATGAGACTGTCCTCCTTGATTATCTATGCTCTTATTTCATTCCTAACTGAGCCATTACTTGTTTTGTAATCTCAGCAACTAACTGTGCATCAGATGCAGCATTATTCTCTGCCGGTTTTGAATCTCCACCTACGAAATCATACTGATATCCAGGGAATTTCTTGAATTCTCCGTCTTGACATGCTCCACCGCAGTTATGACAGTTCTTGCCGTCTTTGTTCAGGCAGAGGTTTGCCGGATGTTTACCAGCCATACCGAATTTACGACGAATTTCATAAAGTTTCTCAATGTTCTTCTCATCAAATTCCTTAGGTCCGCCAAGAACTTTTGACTGATACAGAAGCTGTGCGTAGAACTCAACAGATTCCATCTTCATGTAAGCTGCGTTTAAGTCTGTGCTCCATGTCAATGCTCCATGGTTCTCAAGAAGAACTGCATCGAAATATGGAAGGTATTTCTCAAGATTATCCGGAATCTCCATTGTAGATGGTGTACCGTATTCAGCGATCGGAACGCATCCAAGTGAGATAACTGCTTCAGGCATGATCGGCTGTGTCAGCGGAATACCTGCAATTGCAAAAGATGTTGCATAAATCGGATGAGCATGCACAACAGAACCTACGTCCGGTCTCTTCTCATAAACTCTCATATGCATTTTGATTTCAGAGGATGGTTTGAATCCCGGGTTAGCCTGGATCACATTTCCTTCTCTGTCTACTTTACAGATATACTCCGGTGTCATAAAACCTTTGGATACACCTGTAGGTGTGCAAAGAAATTCGTTGTCGTTCAGTTTTACAGAGATGTTACCATCGTTTGCAGCTACCATGTTGCGGCTGTAGATTCTTCTTCCGATGTCGCAGATCTGTTTTTTGATTTCATATTCGTTTACCATGCTCATTTTCCTCCTTAAGGCATTGATATAGTTTTTGACGTTTCTACCTGTGATTTTACACTATCGGTCATAAAAAGTCAATACATTTCCGTTGTTTTATGTTGTTTTTACGGGTTTTATCGTGTTGTTTTTGTTTGTTTTTTTCTTTTTTTATTCCAATAATCGTATCAGATGCAAAAAATACCTCATCCACCGATCTGACAGTCCAGACCGCAGACCGCATGTACTGCCTTTTTTAATGTTTCCATATGTTCTTTGGACGGTGGTTCCACATTTCCCATCAGATATGGTCTGCCAAGTCCCTCATATTTATCCTGTCCAAGTCTGTGATACGGAAGAAGATGAATCTTGTCCACTCCGGGAAGTGTGTCTGCAAACCTTGCAATCCCCTGGATTTCCTCCACTGTATCATTAAATGTGGGTATCACCGGTACACGGATTACCAGCCTGGTTTTACCGGAAAGCGCCACTTTTCTGGCATTTTCCATCATCAGTTCATTGGAACGTCCTGTAAATTCTTTATGTTTCGCAGGATTTGTATGTTTAATATCCATTAAATAAGTATCCAGATACGGTAAGATTGTCTCAATCGTCTCCCATTTTGCACATGCCATACTCTCGATCGCAGTAGAAATCCCTCTCTCTTTGGCAGCTCTCAGAAGTGCTCCTGCAAATTCCGGCTGACAGAGACATTCTCCGCCGGAAAGAGTCATACCTCCGCCCGAGCGGTAATAGTATACCCTGTCTTTCTCAACTTCTTCAATCATCTCCCTGACTGTCACATCACGTCCGATGACCTTGTCTTCTCCCTGCACTTTCATTGTCTGGATCTTATATTCCTGAGATTCCGGATTGCAGCACCATTTGCACCGCAGGACACAACCTTTCAGAAATACGATCGTCCTTATACCCGGTCCATCATGAATAGAATATTTCTGGACATCAAACACTCTGCCCTTTGTATCCAAATAGTCCATGCTTTTCCTTTCTTATTCTGTTATCCATACATCCTCTGCCTGTCACTTTTACTTCCTGCAAAAAACGTCTGAATCAGAAGCCCTGTTCTGTACGACGGATGATATCATCCTGAAGGGAACGGGAAAGTGTCGTAAACAGTGCACTGTAGCCTGCCACGCGTACTACCAGATGTTTATATTTCTCAGGATGTTCCTGTGCATCCAGCAGTGTCTGCCTGTCAACTACATTAAACTGCATGTGCATTCCCTTCTGGTCAAAGTATCCGCGGATCAGTGCAACGAATTTCTCCAGTCCCTCTCTTCCTGAAAGTGCGGATGGGTGAAATTTCTGATTAAAGAGTGTTCCGTTGGATACAATAAAATGATCCAGTCTGGATACGGAAGTTGCCGCTGCCGTAGGTCCCTTTACATCCTTGCCCGCAGATGGCGAAACGCCGTCTGCAACAGGTGTGTGTGCATATCTTCCATCCGGCGTCGCTCCTGTCTGTCCGCCCAGCGGTACATTTGCAGATACAGGATACAGACCTGCCTGGAACTTTCCGCCTCTTGGATTGTTATACTTCTGAAGCGGTTTGGAATATGTATAGGCAACTTCTCTTGCAAAATAATCAACTTCCGGAATATCATTTCCAAATTTCGGAACTTCATCGATCATATCGTGGATTTCTTTGAATCTCTGTGTCTTCTGTTCACCCGGTTTCATTCCCATGAAAGTTTTCAGAAGTCCTTCTGCAGTGGAAGCATCCACATTTCTGCCTGCTTTCTGCATTGCCTTCATGATCATCTCTGTCATATCACCGGCGGACTGCGCATCCAGTCCTTTATCATAGTTCCATGCAAGAGCTTCCTTAAGTTCTTTCATAGATACTTTCTTATCCTCATAGACCAGTTTGCGGATTGCAAAAAGTCCATCTGCCATATTGGCGATTCCAAATCCCTGAGGACCTGTAAAGTTGTAAACAGCTCCACCTTCCTGGACAGACTTGCCTTCTTTCAGACAGTCATCTATCATACAGGAAAGGAATGGTAACGGACAGCGTTCCGCATGAGCTACATCAATAGCATTATCTGCATTCACCAGCAGGGAAATGCAGTATTCCATCTGTTTCTTATATGCGTCAAAGAATTCATCAAAGGTCTTCATCTGAGTGACATCGCCGGTAGGGATTCCCACCATCTCACCTTTATCCATACCATTCGAAAAAACAAGTTCCAGAGGTCTGCACATATTAAAGAATGCGGCATCATGCCACCCTTCTGTCTTACCGGCTTTCTGCGGTTCCACACATCCGATGATATTGTACTCTCTGGCATCCTCCAGAGATAAGCCTCTGTTCTGCAGTGCCGGAATAATCACCTCATCATTGTAATATGCAGGAAGTCCGATTCCTGTTCTCGTAAGCTCGGCTGCCTTTATCAGGAATTCATGCGGAGAACCATTCCATACTCTCACAGAAAGTGATGGAGCCGGAAGATGCACATGCATGGATGCCTGAATACACATAACAGAAAGATCGTTAGTTACATCCTCTCCCTCTTTATTCTGACCACCCGCGATCAGATTCTGGAAAAGGCTATATCCTGCAAATCCTTCCGCTGAAGCCGCATCACGACATTTATTCAGGTCATTTAATTTAACCCAGATGCAATCCATCAATTCCTGTGCGAACTCTCGGGTAATAGTTCCTGCTTCCATATCCTTCTTATAATATGGATACATATACTGATCAAAGCGCCCCGGTGAAATAGAATGTCCACTGGATTCCATCTGAAGAAGCTGCTGTACAAACCAGAATGACTGACATGCCTCATAGAAATTCTGTGCACCCTTTGCCGGTACCCTGCTGCAGTTCTCTGCGATAACAAAAAGTTCCTGTTTTCTTACCGGATCACTTGTCTGTGCCGCCATTTCCTGCGCAAGTTTTGCATATCTGCCTGCATAATCGATCACCGCCTTACAGCTTAAAATCACTGCCTCAAGGAAGTGAGACTTTCTTGCATAATTACCGTCACCGACACTGCATCCATCCAGCTCTTTCTGAGCCTTCTCCATGATTCCCTCAAAACCGATTTCCAGTACTTCCCAGTATTTAACTGTTACATGTCCTACACCATTGTAAAAATAATTTCCAGGTGTAAAAATATTGTGTTCAATTGCCTTGATTGCTTCCGGTGCCATATAGGAAGTTGCAAGTTCACTGGTTGTTTTCCCTTTCCAGTACTTATCTGCCTCCTTAAGTTCGGCTTTGGTCTCCTCAGCAATCTCAAAAGGATCCGCAGTTCTGGTCGCAACTGTATCCAGTTCAGCTTCCAGCCACTCATAAGAGAACTCCGGAAATGTCTGACATCCCCTCGGCGCAATCGTACTGCTTCCGACAATCAGTTCATTGTCACGGATAATGATCGGAATGTTATGAAGAATATGCGCAAAAGCCTTTGCTCTGCGTGTGATGATCGGTTCTCCTTCTGTTTCCTTATAAGATTCTGTGATCAGCTTTGCTCTGGCTGATTCGATCACCGGCATATGTTCATACAATGCATCTACCAGTTTCTGAATTCTGGGAGACTTGGGAATATCTGATGTTTGAAATTTTTCCATGTTACTCCTTTCTCATGAATAAAAGCTGCACCCATACCAGACCCCAATACATTCCGGTATCATTCTGACAGCAATATCCTCCATGTTTTCATATAGATTCATTATACCTTATGGCTATCGCGAAGTCAACACAAATCAACATGTATATTCTGAACTTTTATGTTGTTTTTTATTTGTTTTTTCTTCCGTTTTGGTTGTTTTTGTTTTGTTTTTATGATTGATATTTCATTTTTCTTCAAACACGTTAAAAGCAGCATATCAGGTTATGATCCATAACTCTGATATGCTGCTTTTTAATATCGTATATTGTTTTTTCTGCATCGGATGACTTTAATGAGCATGCTTTTCCATCGCTGCACTCCCATATATTCATATACACTTAACTATTGTTTCCTGTTCTCTTTTTGTTCTCTGGCTTCTCTTACTTTCTCCCTCTGTTTCGTCAGATCGTAATAATCATCTGTAAGAACCCCATGTTTTCGCATCATATCAAACACAGTCTGCTGAGCAGGTGTCATCTTCATGCCAATAGAATTATTATAATCCGTAAGAACGCATCCTGTTTTCTCAATCAGCCAGAACAGCGGAGAATCATCATCCGGGATCATTTTCCAGATTTCGTTCTCTGTCCATGGAAGCAATTCCATCATTCCATGAAGATGTCCTCTGGGTATTCTTACGTAATCGCCGTCCGGCTTGATCAGACCGTCAGAAAAGTTCTCATCCTTAATTTTCATCTCATTTAACAGTTCTTCTGTTATCTTCATCCTCTTTTCCTCACCCTCGAGTATTGCTTTTTCCTATTATACGTTTCCCGCCAGAGTTACGCAAGTAAAAAGTCTGAATAGCCTCTTTCCTCAAAAATATATGTTACTGTTCACTCCGTTCTCAGTAACATAGCCAAAATTCATTCCAGATTGCCTGCGGCAATGGAATTTTGGCTTGTATGTCTCGGGATTTTGGCATATTCATGCCAAAACACCTCGCGGGATAGTGGTGTATGAACAGTAACAAATATATCACGTTCTATAAAATTCCATCTTGATTAAATTGCAAAAAAATTGTAGACTATATATGCACACACATTAATAGTTTTTGTTAATTAAGACTGATTTGAGGTTTCCTCATAACGTCTCAATTATACACACACATTTTCTAAAAAGAGCAGCTGCATCATCCGATGCGCTGCTCTTTTAGTTCCACTGTTTATTTTGTAACTGTTCTCTGCCGTCGACGGCATTCTTTAATGATTTTAACTCTTACTTTTTCTTCTTCAGGAAATAAATAAGTAAAATTATGATAACAATAATCCCGATACCACTAATCCAGATTACAGGATTCTTCATTCCTGAATCTGCTTTTACATTCTTTCCTGATGTTTTCTGACTCTGCTTATCATCGGATTCCTTGTCTTCTGTCGAAGCAGGCGTCTCTGTTTCTTCCGGTGTTGGCGTTGCTTCTTCTGTAGGTGTTGCCTCCGGTGTCGGTGTCACTTTTTCTGTAGGTGTTACCTCTGGTGTTGATGTGGCTTTCGGAGTTGGAGTTGCTTCCGGTGTTGGTGTAACAGCAGCCACCGGAACATTTCCTGATGTGCCTGTAGCCTCCGGTGCATCTGCGGATACATTTTCATTTACGTAATCTGTATCACGATCAAGATTCAGCCATCCCTGTGTCACACCATCTGTGTCTGTTTTCCCCCAGTTTGTTCCGTCTTCTCCCTGAACATACTGAAAAATATGTACAGTTGTCCCATCTGCGATTCCCTCTGTTCCTGAAACCTGATCAAATTTCTCTCCAGGTCCGTTATAAACCGATACGCTTCCATCGTTTCCATGAACCTTTACTTCGAAATCCACATCTTTGCCTCCGAAAGTACGATATTCCTCATTGGCAGCTTCTTCTCTGGAAGCCGGATCCAGATCATCCATAGGAACATATCCGTTCATTCCATGGTACTGTGTATATGCCCATTTTTTATTGTCTGCTCCATTCTTCTCACCCAGAACGTGAATGGCAGTTCCATTTGGAATCTTGCTGTCATTCAGTTTAACACTCTGAGTGTCTGCTTCATCATAAATATCTACCCCGCCCTGTGTACTCTGTACGATCATATAATAATCTGTTACATAATCCGGATTCTGATCCTTTCCATCATCCGCATAAACAGAAACCACTGTCAGAATAAAGCACAGTACCATTGCTATTACTGTTCCAAACCTTCTCTTCATAATCTCTTTCCTTCATTTCTTATTTTCTTTTTACAGCAGATGAACTTTTATATTTGCTGTATGTATTTCCATATGGCTCTTTAACATATGCTTTTACCGCATAATAGTATGATACACCTTTTTGTGCTTTTTTGTCCAGATAAGAAGAACTATTTCCATTGGAAATTTTCTTTATCAATTGATAGGAACCACCTTTTTTCTTTCTGTAAATATAATAGCCGTCACATTTTTTCTGAGGCTTCCACCGGATACGGATTCCATTTTTCTCAGATTTCACAGAAGTAACCTTCTGCACTGCAGGTGCTGCTTTAATCACATCGCCGGTTTTATATTTACCTGAATATCTTTTTCCGGATGCTTCATAATA
>ERZ773106.2308-NODE-2308-length-11158-cov-7.616590_pt1 | contig 11158 bp, 10 predicted proteins | sample MGYA00580572_ERZ773106 | MGnify/ENA primary metagenome ERZ773106 (study PRJEB29015, sample SAMEA2737868) | human gut metagenome | biome: human gut; feature: human-associated habitat; material: faeces | place: China | collected 2012 ... | reverse complement strand
TGTATCGCATGCTCCGGGAGTTCGTGGATTTTGCCAATGTATTTCACTAACTCTCTAGTTAAAACTCTACTTCTCAAACTTATCATGCAGATACTCCGAGAGCTTGGTATTTTCGCTGTAGTCCACAGGACAGTCGATGATGCAGGGGACCTTCTGCTGAAAGGCATCCTCCAGGATCGGCAGCAGGTCTTCCGCCTTCTCCACGCGGTAGCCTTTGGCATGCATGCTTTCCGCATATTTCACAAAATCGGGATTCTGGAAATCCACAAAGCAGTTGTGTCCGAAGTGGTCCATCTGCTTCCATTTGATCAGACCATAGCTGGCATCGGAGAAGATCAGAGTCACAATGGGTGTCCCCTCTCTGAGGGCTGTCTCATACTCCTGGCTATTCATCATGAATCCGCCGTCTCCGGAGATCGCCAGTACCTTTTTCTCCGGGTAGATCAACTTGGCTGCCACAGCCCCCGGCACTGCGATGCCCATGGTGGCAAAACCGTTGGAGATGATGCAGGTATTGGGTTCGTAACAGTTGTACTCTCTGGCAATCCACATTTTATGAGCGCCCACATCCGAGATCACGATGTCATCCGCACCCATAAATTTCCGGACATCGTACAGTATTTTCTGTGGCTTCATGGGAAAAGAGGTGTCATCCGCATAGCTTTCATATTCCGCCACCATTTCTTCCCGCAGTTTGAGAAATTCTTCCGGCTCCTCTTTTGCGTCACTGCGGTACAGGATCTGCTGTAAAGAATAGGAAATGTCTCCGACAACTTCCACCTCCGGCTGGTACAGCATGTTGATATGCGCCGGCCTCTGGTCGATATGAATAATCTTATGTTTCCCCTCTCCGTTCCATTTGCCGGGAGCGAATTCCACAATATCATAACCGACGGCGATCACCAGATCTGCCATATCCAGCACCTTGTTCTGGTAATCCTTCTGGGGGATGCCTATGGTCCAGAGGGAATATTTGTTGTTATAAGGAATGATGCCTTTGGCCATCATGGTATTGACCACCGGGATCTTCAGGACATCTGCGAAGCTGGTAAGAGCCTCCCCGGCGTGATTGCGCACCGCACTGTGTCCCACCAGGATCACCGGGTGCTTTGCCTTGAAGATCATGGCCGCCGCCTGATCGATACTGGAAAAGGATGCGTACTCCTTATCCCTCTCCGGCTTTTTCAAAGGCTGTGCGGCAATACCGGAGCTGACCGGAAGCTTCGCCACGTTCGTGGGAAGATCCACATGACAGGCTCCCGGCTTCTCACTCTCCGCATATTTAAAAGCGATCCTGACGATTTCATTGACGGAATTGGGGTTCACGATCTGTTTGCTCCGCTTGGTGATTGGTGCAAACAGCTCTACCAGATCCAGATACTGATGAGAAGTCAAATGCATCCGCTCCGTTCCCACCTGTCCGGTAATGGCAATCAGCGGTGCACCGTCGGAATTAGCATCTGCCGTGCCTGTGATCAGGTTCGTGGCACCGGGGCCCAACGTTGAGAAACACACACCTGCTTTTCCCGTCAGTCTTCCGTACATATCAGCCATGAATGCCGCTCCCTGTTCATGCCGCACCACGATCACCCGGATGTCCGATTTTTCCAGTGCATTCATCATATCCAGATTTTCCTCCCCCGGAATCCCGAAGACATATTTCACGCCCTCGTTTTCCAGACATTTTACTAACACCTCTGCAACTGTATTTTGCTTCTTTTCCTGCTCACTCATAGGTTTCACCTCGTAATTTCCTGACTTTTTCTACAAAATAAAAGAGACAACGCTTTCCGTTTCCACGGACTTCGTTGTCTCTTTATTTGCTCATGTTAGCACACTCACAGATGATAGTCAATTATACTTTTTCTATCCAATATAAATCCCACAACAAATCCAAAGACATTCCGCACTCCTGGGCCTGCGAAAAAGATCTGCCAGCACAGGGCCATGGGGAAGTTCTGGACGGTCTTCTGCAGCCACAGGGCGATGATCTGGTTGCCGGGGTGCATGAAGAGGCAGGTGGCGATAAAGCTCATCACCGGGCACATCAGGCATACGATCATGGAAGAGATCGCTAAAGTAATGAAAACGGGCTTATCCTCCGGGGATACCATGCGGAATGCCAGCTTCCGGGACAGCTTTTCCACTGCGAAATACTCCAGAATGCAGGCAATGGGCCACATGATGGGAATTTCGTGGAACGCTAACAGGAAGATCTCGTTGGTCATTCCTCCTTTGTCCAGTGCAATGTTGTAGCAGACCATGGCGTATACCATAACGAATGCCATGATCAGGGTGAAAATAATGTTCTGTAATCTTGTTTTCGGCATGAATTAATGCCCTCCTTTTCTAAAAATGGGCGCAAAAAGACACATGTGTGTTGTTCGTTAATCAGTGAGCAGTGCGCACATGTGTCGTTTCCAATTCTTACCTAAAGTCTCTATGCTATTTTCGCAACGGTGAGATTTTATCACATAGGTTTCGGAAAAGTCAATATGAAATAATGTATTTTTTCTTCCGCGGCTTCCTTCTGCTGTTCCCGGGATCTTACGCCATTTTCCCTGCCGCTCTATCTTAGATACAGATGGGAGAAAAAATGTTGCAAGGTTTTTAAAAAAGAAAAACGCAAACGGGACTGTCCTTTCGAACAGTCCCTGAAGAGAAAAAGAGAAACCAAAATAGTTTTGGGTAAAAGCAAATTAATTCTGAACGTTGAATGCGCCCATGCCGGGATATACGGCTGCTGCACCCAATTCTTCTTCGATACGGAGCAGCTGGTTGTATTTTGCCACACGCTCGGTTCTGCTGGGAGCACCAGTCTTGATCTGACAGGTGTTCAGTGCCACTGCCAGGTCGGCAATGGTGGTATCCTCGGTCTCACCGGAACGGTGGGAGGAAATAGCGGTATAACCGGCCTTGTGTGCCATCTTGATGGCCTCCAGAGTCTCGGATACGGATCCGATCTGGTTCAGCTTGATCAGAATGGAGTTACCACAGCCAAGGGAGATTCCCTTTGCCAGTCTCTCGGTATTGGTTACGAAGAGGTCGTCGCCGACTAACTGTACCTTGTCGCCCAGTTCTGCGGTCAGCTTCTTCCAGCCTTCCCAGTCTTCCTCATCCAGTGCATCTTCTATAGAAATGATGGGGTATTTCTCCACCAGTTTCTTCCAATGTGCGATCAGTTCTTCGGAGGTAAATACGGTGCCTGCCTTAGGCAGCTTGTACTCGCCCACCTTGCCGGTCTTCCACTCGCTGGAAGCAGCATCCATAGCGATCTTGAAATCCTTGCCGGGCTCATAACCGGCTTTCTTTACAGCCTCTAAGATGGTCTCGATAGCTTCTTCGTCAGACTTCAATGCCGGTGCAAAACCACCCTCATCACCTACGGAAGTAGCCAGTCCTCTGTCCTTTAAAATAGAAGCCAGTGCGTGGAATACTTCAGCGCACCATCTTAAGCATTCCTTGAAGGAAGGCGCACCTACGGGCATGATCATGAATTCCTGTACATCCAGGCCGGAGGACAGTGCATGACAGCCGCCGTTGATAATGTTCATCATGGGAACCGGAAGTCTGTTGCCAGAGATACCGCCCAGGAAACGATACAGGGGAATATCCAGGGAGATTGCTGCTGCTCTCGCGCTGGCAATGGATACTGCCAGGATCGCATTGGCTCCCAGTCTGGACTTATCCTTGGTTCCGTCTGCATCGATCATTGCCTTATCAATGGCATAAATATCGGATGCATCCATTCCCTGCAGAGTCTCATTGATTACAGTATTGATATTTTCTACAGCCTTCTGAACACCCTTGCCCAGATATCTGCTCTTATCGCCGTCTCTCAGTTCCAGTGCCTCGAACTCACCGGTAGATGCTCCACTGGGAGCCATGCCGCGTCCGATGGTACCGTCTACCAGAGTTACCTCTGCTTCTACGGTAGGATTGCCTCTGGAATCCAGAATCTCTCGTCCAATGACTTTTTCAATCTCTAAATAGTTCATCTTGTTCTTCTCCTTTATCCTCTATTCTAAACTTTTTATTCCCAAACCTTCTCTTTCGTGAATCCCCCATCCCTGTGTATAAGGGCTGAAAAACTCCTCCCGGAAGATGGCCTCCCGGCAGTCCGCGGATTCAGCAGCTCCGTTTTCTCTGAGGAGTTTCACATGATTCACTCATTAGTTAGTTGTACCTAACTCTTGGATTATTATATCCGGCTTTCTTCAAAATAGCAATAGGTGTTAATGAGAGGATTTCTCAATGGATATTTTCCTGCATAATTTGTACTTTTTAGTTAAAATTAATTCTAGGAGCATTTTTTCATTATTTTCCTCGATTTCTAAATTCATATTCCTTTAAAACTAAAATATAGTAAAATAGAATTTATCAAATCTTAAAAGAAAACATTTAAATAGGCTGCATCTGCGGCAGAATGCGAGGCATTATGAGGAGTTTCGGTGAAATTCTGGCATCCCTGCGGGAAGAACGGGGCATTTATCAGAAAGAACTGGCTGCCATACTGAAAGTATCCGTTGGCACCATTTCGAATTACGAGAACAATATTCACTTCCCGGATCAGGAAGCTTTAATACAATTAGCGGAATATTTCGATGTAACCATCGATTATCTGTTGGGTCGGACTCCTTATCGTTACAATCCGGAAGTTCTGAGACAGGAATGTGTCCCCGGCACCACCGTATCCGATGTGGTAGAGGTGATACAGCATTTTAATCCGAAAAACATGGCTTCTCTGCTGGATTTTGTGGATCTGCTGCAATTAAGAGAAAAAGCAGAATCTTCCTCCCGGGAAGACTCTGCCAATGATTGATCCATAAATTCTATTGTCTTTTTATCTGGTGGACAGGAACTGTTGCTCCCGGATGGCTGTCTGGTCGTCCGGGTAATTTTGTAAATAAGCATTCATCAGTACTTCTGCCTGCTGATAATCTTCCAGATACTCATATGCTACAATTTCATTAAAGCACAAGGTCTGCATCAGGCTGTTTCCTTCGATCTGTTTTCCCGCCTGAAATGCCGCCAGAGCATTCTGATACTCCTTTTTTGCCATTTCGCACAGACCCAGTTCATTGTAGATTTCTGCATTCGGCCCCTGCTTGGAGAGATAATTGTTGTACACACTGGACGCATAGTTATAATCTCCGGTAGCCGCATAGGCTCTTCCCAGATAGAGATAGCTGTCCGCGCCTCCCTTATCCCGGGCTTCATCCAGCGCCAGATAAGCTTTCTGGTATTCTCCCAGATAATAATAGATCCGTCCGCTGTCATAAGCATCCAGTTGTTTGGCTGTGTCCAGTACATTTTGCAGATATTCCTGACCGACCTCACGGTAGCCGTGCGCTGCCAGGGCTTCATAGATTTCTATTAACCGGTCATAATTTTTCGGATCCATGGAGATTGCCTGATCAAAATCCGCTTTGGCACTCTCATAATCTCCCAGCTCCAGTTCTGCAGAACCTCTGAGAAAATAAGCGTCCTTTTCCTCCGGCTTCAATCCCAGAATGGCATCATATACCTTTTTGGCTTCCGCAGGCTGTCCGTTCTTGGTGTATGCCGCCGCCAGATAGTAATTCATATCATAGTCCACGTTCTGAACCCAGCCGTCGCTGAGTTCCAGGGCCTGTGTAAAATATTCTACGGCCTGGTCATACTCTGTCAGTCCCATGCTGGCGATTCCCCGGCCTCTTGCGATCAGACGGCTGTCCTCTTTCTGCGCCTCTGCTTCGTCAAAGGCATTCAATGCCCCCTGGTAATCCAGAGTTTCCACCAACTGCATTCCTTCGGTGATCTTCGTGGTATCACTTCCGCAGCCTGTCAGCATGCCTGTCATCAGACAGCAGACTCCTGCTGCCACTATTTTCCTGTGTATTTTTCCCATGCTTTCCTCCACGGCCGTATCTGTATTACCGGTTCCTATTTGTCTAACTGAGAAGTACAATGAGGGCATCTTGTGGCATCGATAGCGATCTCGCTCTTACAGAACGGGCATTTTTTCGTCGTGGGCGCTGCCGGTGCTTCCTCTTTGTGATGCAGGGTGTCTCCCAGCTTATTGATGAATTTTACCAGACAGAAGATCACAAATGCTGTGATCAGGAAGTTGATAACTGCCGTGATAAAATTACCGTACATCAATACCGGTGCCGTATCGCCGCTTCCCAGCTTTACATATAAATTCGAAAAATCCGTGCCTCCGAAGATGGCCAGAATCGGTGTCAGGACATCTTGATTCAGAGAAGTAACGATAGCGGTGAATGCTCCGCCGACGATCACGCCGACTGCCATATCCATTACATTTCCCCTCAAAATAAACTTTTTAAATTCCTGAATGAATCCGCTTTTCTTGCTCATTTTTCTCTTCCTTCCTCTTATGGTATGAAGGTCGAACCGCGCTGTCCCACGTTCGAACCGCGCCATTCGCAAAGTCGCGCTGCCGCGCTTTCCGTCACTTCGTGACTACCTTTGCTCATGAATCGGCGCTTAACTCACGGACATATTCGTTTGCAAAATCATGCAAGCATAATTTTGTCTCTCGTATATGTCCATGGTCGAACTGTTTTGTTCCATAATAGCATACCCCCCTTGAAACCTCAATAGGAAATGGGGTATACTCTTTTAGGAATCTAATGTAGAAGTAACCGCATTTTCCCAGAAAGGATCAATTCATGCAGCGGATCAATGAAGACATCAAAACCGGCAATTTCAAACAGATCTACCTGCTCTACGGAGAGGAACGTTATCTGAAGAACCAGTACACGACCCGTCTGCGTAAAGCGTTGTGTCAGGACGGCGACGAGATGAATACCCATTTCTATCAGGGAAAAGATTTCTCCTTGGGACAGGTCATCGATCTGGCAGAGACGCTGCCTTTTCTGGCAGAACGCCGTGTCATGTTTTTCAAAGACACCGGGCTCTTCAAATCCGGCGGGGAAAAGCTGGCGGAATACCTGGCAAACCCCAACGACACCACCTTTTTTGTGTTCACGGAAAGCGAAGTGGATAAACGGAGTAAACTGTATAAGACCGTGCAATCCAAGGGTTATGTGGCAGAATTCACGGTACAGGATGAGAATTCCCTAAAACGCTGGATTGCCGGTATCCTGGGCCGGGAAGGGAAAAAAATCTCCGAGAACACCGCACAGCTCCTTCTCTCCAAGACCGGCACGGATATGGAAAATATCCAGATGGAGCTGGAGAAGCTGATCTGCTATTGTCTGGACCGGGATATAGTCACCGCAGAGGATGTGGAAGCCGTCTGCACCACCCGCATCACCAACCACATCTTCGATATGGTCAATGCCATTGCGGAAAAGCAGCCGCAGAAAGCCTTGCAGCTCTATTACGATCTGCTGGCACTGAAGGAGCCGCCCATGCGGGTGCTGTTCCTGATCGCCAGGCAGTGTAACCTGCTGCTCCAGACCAAGGAATTAAAAAGCAGAGGCCATGACAATAAGACCATTGCCTCCAAGATTGGTGTACCGCCCTTTGCCGCCGGAAAATATGTGGCACAGGCATCCCATTTCAAGACTTCCGTGCTGAAAAATGCGGTAAAGCAGTGTGTAGAGACCGAGGAAGCCGTGAAATCCGGGCGGATGAATGATATGATGAGCGTGGAGATACTGATTTTGTCGGTATTGCCCTCGTAAGCTTGCGAAATGCATTGAGTGAGTTCTGCTCACGATATATAAAAGTCCATGGACAGTTTTCCTGCTCATGGACCTTTTATTTGCATTACTTTTATTCGCATTAATTTTATTATCGTGTTACATATCTAGCTTCAAAGTAATAGTCTTCTGCAATGATACCTGTGACGCCTTGAACTTTTTTGGATATACATCTTTGTATCTGTAAATACTCAGGATAATTCCCACCAGTGCGTAACACAGTAAAATATTATTTCTGCCAACAGATAAGAACGGCAGGAAGGTCGATGTCAGCGGGATCCATCCCAACATTCCCGCAAAGTTCAGAGAAATATTTAATAAAATGATCATTCCGCATCCGAATCCCATCACCATGCCTAGTTCATTTTTCTGTCGAGCCGCAGCTCCGAACATAAACAATACCAGTACTGCTAGGATCGCGGCTACAAAGATTCCGGCCAGCAGTCCGTAACTGTTCAGAATATAAGAGAAAATGTAATCCTGATTGAATTCCGGCAAACCTCCCACCACATCTTTTCCACTGTTGCCCCAAAGTAAAATATTTTCATTAAATTTATGAAGCATGGCCGTCATGTAATTGGCATCTCCGGAATGGGATAAATAGGAGCGGATCCTGGCTTCCTGATAGGCTTCCAACATGTGAAGTGCATACATTGCAGTCAATACCAGGACCGGCCCTGCCGTAAAAAGCAGCCACATGCCGATAATCGTCTTTTTCACAGGCAGTTGAAACCACCCCTTCCAGACAGCCACCGTAAGTTCTATCAGCATACTGACCATCATGATGACGGCTACACCAAGGCTGGGAATCCGGGACGTAATAAATACCGGAAGGATCATCCACAGGATCGCCCTGCACAGTGCGGATACACCACCGTCCCTGTATTTATATAGGATAGCGCCGTAAATCGGCACATAGAACATCATCAGGGAAGTAACCGCCACCCGGAGCCTTCCAAATCCGATCCAGTTGCCGATTCCGTTGACATCCAGACCACCGAAGCCTGCCACCCGCAGCCCTCCCAGAATCAGAATAGCTCCTCCGATGAACCTGGAGTACTTTGCAATTACGGTATAATCTAGGAAGTAGATCACACACATGAGGAGGAATCCAATAACAACGGCTGAGCCAAACCCCTCCGTAGTATAGCGGTACACTTCCTGTCTCCATGTTTCCAGCTCCTGATAACCGGGTTGTCTGAGAATGGATTGCTGTATCAGAATGCCCAGCAAGCTTAAAATTCCTACGATCACAAGTAACTTCCATGCAATCTTAGGCTTGTGGATCCTGTCCAGCGAGATCCCCACTTCTACCGGATCTCCCATGTCCGTAACCGCATTTTTCTCTGCTTCCTCATAGCTCATTCCATCGGAAAGATTGTCCTCAATCTGGCATTCTATATGGTCTCTTATCTCCTCGGCGATATAGGGTCTGGCTTTTTTACAGCGGATCTGTGACAACAGTTTTTCCAAATATGTTTCCATCCTTATACCCCCATTGCCAGAACGCTGGTCACAGCAGACTGATATTCCATCCACTCCGCTTTTTTGGTTTCCAGTAATTTTCTGCCCTCTTTCGTAATACTGTAATACTTCCTCGTCTTGCCTGCATATTCCTGCTCATATACCGTAAGCAGGCCCTTCGCTTCCAGCCCATGCAACAGCGGATACAGCGTACCTGCTTTTAACTCGAACACGTTACAGGATTTTTTCCGCAGTGTATCGATCATCTCGTATCCGTACATATCCTTCTCCGCCAGTAATCTGAGCAGGAGCATCGTCATACTTCCCGACATCAGTGATTTGTCCACAGCCATTTTTTGTCCTCCTTATATAGATAGCCGATATATATCGTTATCTATAATATATATCGGCTATCTATATATGTCAATATTTATTTTTCAAAGCAATCACTAATCCATCTCGACTTCATCTACGATTTTGTTCATCCCTAATGCGGTAACCCCTCGGTCCCCATAAGTAACCTCCTAATATTCCGGTCAGAATAAATACCATAAAATAGAGTCCCGGAACACCTGCGACAAAAGCATAAAACGCTATCTGGAAGCTCCAGATGGGGATTAACAGATTGAGCGCTGCCACACAGGCAACGCCAAAAGCAACATATTCCGCACCTTTTGCTTTGTCCCGTCTGGTCCTTGTCGCCAACAGGAATCCCCATGCCGTATAGAGCAGCATACGTACCACCGTCCGGACTCCGCTCATTTCGTCAAAAGAAGTTTTGTAATTCTCCTTCAGTGCCACCAGGACAATCAGGATCACAACCGACAAAATAATTTTGTAGTAATTTGAAAAAATTTTCTTCATAGCTGCTCCTTTCATTCTACATTCAGGAATGTATATCCCTTCATATCCGTTTCCTCTGTCTCTCCTTTCTGCGGTTCTGGATTCGCTAATCTCTCCAATGTCTTTTCCGGATTCAGCAATTCATCACAGGATGCCTGAAGGATTTCCGCAATGCTGCCAGGCATCGTCATATCCGGAAGATTCTTTCCAGTTTCCCTTAGTTAAAGATATGACCCCTCATTATCAGTCTACTTTTCCAATAAATCGGTAGTATATCTCTATTTCCTGTATTCTTTCGTTATCCTCATTCGTTGTTGCTTCGTGAATAAGGATTTTTTCTATCATTGCATTTAACAACGGTGCTGTCAGTTCCTTTGGTACGGAATACTCCTTGATTAACTCAATCCACTTTTCAGCACCTATCATATCCTGTTCCATTTTACTTAATTCTTCTCTTAGGTTGGTTATCTGCTGTTCCAGTTCTATCTGCTCTTTTTGATATTTCCCCGACAGCATGATGAAGTTTCGTTCCGTTATCTTCTCACAGGCTCTATCTTCATACATTTTCGCAAATAAACGGTCAATCTCATTTTGTCGGTTCTCGGCTTTCTTCAAGGCACTTGCCTTTTTCTTCTTTTCCCGTATTCGCTCTGCATTCCCAGCCTTTTGTATCTTATTCAACACCTTTTCTTCGTCTTGCTGTACTGCCTTAGCCCAATACTGCAATCGTTCCAATACGGCTTGATACAACACATCATAACGGATATAGTGCATAGAACAAGTACCTTTGCCAAACTGTCCGTAGTAACTGCAAGCATAATAACTGTATGGCGTTTTATTTGCCTTATTTGTCGCAAACCGCATAGACCAGCCACAATCCGCACACTTGACAAGCCCTGCAAATATCGGCGTTGCTTTTTCCTTTGTCTGTCTACGCCTTGATTTTATCTGTTCCTGCACACGATAGAACACTTCTTTGTCAATAATCGGTTCGTGGGTATTTTCTACTCGAAACCATTCACTTTCGGGCTTACGCACTTTTTTCTTGCTCTTGAATGAAACTGTTGATTGTCGATTATGAACGCTGTTTCCGATATAGACTTCACTTTTTAAAATTGCCTTGACATGAGCAATCGTCCACTCATAACGCTTGCTTTCGGGCTTTCCCTCAAAGATAT
>ERZ773106.2288-NODE-2288-length-11207-cov-2.543131_pt1 | contig 11207 bp, 8 predicted proteins | sample MGYA00580572_ERZ773106 | MGnify/ENA primary metagenome ERZ773106 (study PRJEB29015, sample SAMEA2737868) | human gut metagenome | biome: human gut; feature: human-associated habitat; material: faeces | place: China | collected 2012 ... | reverse complement strand
CAGATGCGGTCGATTCCTCTCCGAGTTCTTCCCTGATCAGTTTTAACTGCTCGCGCAAAATATATTCTCTTTGATGCTTATCGACTCTTTCTTTTACTTTCCGCTGTATCTCTTCTTTGATATCGATGATCTGCACTTCATTCACAAGTTTAAACGCTAGTTTTTCGTATCGTTTCAGCAGATCCGTCTCATTCAATATATCTTGCTGATCTGTGTAATAAAGAGGAATATTCGCCGCAATCTCATCTACCAGTTTCCGCAGGCCTTTCATCTCGACTAACTGGGAAACAGCTTCTTTAGACATCTTTCCGTTTTTTGCCGCGTAACTGACAAACATATCTTTCAGTCCCCGCTCCATAGCTTCTGTATTTACATCTTCCGGAAGAATCTCTTCAGAATCATCAAGAAGTTCTACATTTGCCCGTAAGTACAGATCTGTATATTCAATCTCTTTTAGTCTTCCCCGCATTTCGCCGGATACAAGCACACGCACAATATGCTTCGGCAGTTTAATGATCTGTTTGATCGTTCCTACCGTGCCGATCTCGTATACGTCCTCCATCTTAGGATCCTCTGTGTCGATCGATTTTTGTGCAGTCAAGAAAATCTTTTGTTCTTCCGCCATCGCTTCTTGTATCGCAGCAACCGACCGTTCACGGCTTACATCAAAATGAACAACCATTTCAGGCATAATAGTCATCCCACGCAAAGCTACCATCGGCAGGCTTTTTATCGTATTTTCCATGTTGTAACCTCCTGCTGTATCTCATCGCGCAGATCTTTTCCTGCGCTGTCTTATATTTTTCGGACATTTTATCGTATACATAGTAACAATCGCCGGAAGTGACAAAAGGCACGTTCCGGGATTGTAAGCAGTCGCCAAGGTCTCTGGCAAGCCAGGACTTTGGCTCGTCGCTGTTGCAAAAAGCGGGTGTGATGCCCCCCATCACACCCGTTTTACACAGTTCCCTTTTATACAGTTATCGATGTTCTGTATATTTGTTCGCAGCTATGCGCTCTGCGATGTCAAAAAAGATCTTCGCTCTTCTCCGTCTCGAAGATACAGCGGCTCGCCTTTTCCTTCTACCACATCTCTTGTGATCCTGCATTCTTTAATCGTTTCATCAGAAGGAACCTGATACATCGTATCCATCATGATCTTTTCCATGATCGCACGGAGTCCGCGGGCGCCTGTCTTTCTTTTCAGCGTCGTTTCAGCCACTGCGATAAGAGCGTCCCGATCAAATTCCAGTTTTACTCCGTCCAGCTCAAGAAGCTTCTGATACTGTTTTACGATCGCACTCTTCGGCTCTGTCAAAATGCGGATCAACGCATCCTTATCAAGCAGGTCAAGCGTAACCGTCACCGGAAGTCTTCCGATCAGCTCCGGAATCAGTCCGAACTTCACAAGATCCTGCGGAAGCACTTCCTGTAAAAGTACATCCATATCATACTCATGCTTTTCCGCGATTTCTGCATTGAAACCGATCGACTTCCTGTCAAGACGAGTCTCGATAATCTTGTCGATTCCTTCAAATGCGCCTCCGCATATAAAAAGAATATTCGTTGTGTCAATCTGAATCAGCTCCTGATGAGGATGTTTCCTTCCGCCCTGCGGAGGAACTGATGCAACCGTTCCTTCTATGATCTTCAATAAAGCCTGCTGTACACCTTCTCCTGAGACATCTCGGGTGATCGATGGATTTTCTGACTTTCTTGTGATCTTATCAATCTCATCAATATAAATAATGCCGTGCTCTGCTCTCTCAATATCCCCATCTGCCGCCTGAATAATCTTCAAAAGGATATTTTCCACATCTTCGCCCACATATCCTGCCTCTGTAAGCGCCGTCGCATCCGCAATCGCAAAAGGCACGTTCAGCACTTTCGCAAGTGTCTGGGCCAGAAGCGTTTTCCCGCAGCCTGTCGGACCAAGCATTAAAATATTGCTTTTTTGCAGCTCTACCCCGAGATCCTGTTCTGCCATAATTCTTTTGTAATGGTTATAAACTGCCACTGAAAGTACTTTTTTTGCCTCATCCTGTCCGATCACATAATCATCAAGAAAAGCTTTCATCTCTTCCGGTGTCAAAAGATTAATATCATCAAACAATTCTCTTTCGTTATAATCTAATTCCTCTTCTATGATCTCAGAACAGATTCCGATACACTCGTCGCAAATATATGTGCCGTTCGGACCTGCGATCAGCTTTCTTACCTGCGCCTGCGTTTTATTACAAAAGGAACATCTGACGATATCGTCTGTCGGTTTTCCTGCCATATTCTTTCACCTCAAAGCCAAATTAATGTTTTGCGATCACCTCGTCGATCAAACCGTACGCCTTTGCCTCATCGGCAGACATAAAATTGTCACGCTCTGTATCTGCCTTGATCGTCTCAAGTGATTGTCCTGTATTTGCAGCCAATATTTCATTCAATTTCTGTTTCGTACGCAGAATGTGTTCTGCCGCGATCTGGATCTCTGTCGCCTGTCCCTGCGCTCCGCCTGACGGCTGATGGATCATAATCTCCGCATTTGGAAGGGCAAGTCGTTTTCCTTTAGCTCCTCCTGCTAACAAAAATGCACCCATGCTTGCCGCAAGGCCCATACAAATTGTAGAAACATCACATTTTACATAATTCATTGTATCATAGATGGCAAATCCTGCACTAACAGATCCTCCCGGACTGTTGATATAAAGGCTGATATCTTTGTTTGGATCCTGAGATTCCAAAAACAACAGCTGAGATACTACCAAACTCGCAATATCATCATTTACCTCGTTGGATAAAATAATAATGCGGTCCTGCAACAATCTGGAATAAATATCATACGAACGCTCTCCGCCACTCGTTTTTTCAATAACATAAGGAATACTATAACTCATTGTGCTCACCATGCCTTTCCATGTACCTGCAAATACTAAGCTGCAGGACATACTCTCTTAGACTTAACAAAAACGCCAGCCCATCAGGCAGCTGAAACAGCTTCCTGATGCGGATGGCGTTAACTTCTGTTTGTATTATTTCTCAACAGCTTCCTTTACAACAAATTCCACTGCTTTCTGCACTGCCAGATCCATTCCGATCTGTTTCTTCTCATCATCGCCGATTAACTCTTTTAACTTGTCGATCTCCATCTGATACATAGAAGCCATATTCTCTAACTCTTTATCGATCTCTTCATCAGAAGCCTCGATGTTCTCTGCAGCAACAACTGCCTCTAATACCAAACGACTCTGGATACGCTTCAAAGCCTGTGGCTCTAAATCTTCCATCATCTTCTGTGGAGTAAGACCTGTAAACTGCATGTACTGCTCCAAAGACAATCCCTGAGACTGAAGACGCTGTGCGAACTCCTGTGTCATCTGACGTGTCTGTGCAGCGATCATCTGCTGTGGAATCTCCATCTGTGCATTCTCAATGATCTTCTCAATGATCTGATCTTCCTGCTCACGTTTGATCTGATTCTCTTTGTTCTCTAAGATTTTCTTCTCAACGTCAGCCTTGTACTCATCCAATGTATCAAAATCAGATACATCCTGTGCAAAATCATCATCCAGTTCAGGAAGCTCTTTCTTCTGGATTTCTTTGATCTTTACCTTGAACAATGCAGGCTTACCCTTAAGCTCGTCTACATGATACTCTTCTGGGAATGTTACGTTTACTTCAACATCCTCACCGAGATTCTTGCCAACCAACTGATCCTCGAAATTATCAATGAAAGAATGTGATCCAAGAACTAACGTATAATCCTCTGCATAACCGCCTTCAAACTGCTTGCCATCTACATAACCATCAAAGTCGATGATAACAGTATCTCCGTCCTCTGTAGCACGATCCTCGATCGTGATCAGTCTGGAGTTAGCTTCTCTTGCCTTATCGATCTCTGCTGTGATCTCTTCCTCACTTACTTCTGCCTCTTTCTTCTCTACCTCAATGCCCTTGTAGTCACCCAAAGTAACTTCCGGCTTTATTGCTACGGTAGCTGTAAAGATGAAATCCGTTCCCTTTTCCATCTGTGTTACTTCAATTTCAGGCTGTGCAACGATCTCAAGCTCACTTTCCTTAGCTGCTGTCTCATATGCTTCCGGGATCAACTCATTGGCTGCATCCTCATAAAATACTCCCGTGCCGTACATTTTCTCGATCATTGCTCTTGGAGCCTTTCCTTTACGGAATCCCGGCAGAGCAATCTTACCTTTATTTTTCTGATAAGCTGAATCAACTGCTGCATCAAACTTTGCAGCCTCAACTGTAATTGTCAGCTTAGCCATGCTCTTCTCCAACTTTTCTACCTGTACACTCATTCTTGTAAATTCCTCCTTATAAAAATATCACATTGCTATACTATAGCATGAACTTTCTCCGAAAATCAAGGCTTTTTCAAAATTAATTATTTTGCCTCATGTCCTTTGGCTTTCAGTACTGCGATCACATCATCAACATACCGCTCACAAAGCTCCTGTGTCTCTGCTTCCACCATAACACGGATAACCGGTTCAGTGCCGCTCTCGCGCAGCAAAATACGACCATTCTCGCCTAGCGCCTGCTCGACTTTTTTCACGGCTTCGATCACATCTTCATCAGCTCTTGCTGCCGGCTTGTCATTAACGCGAATATTTTTCAATACCTGCGGATAGATCACAAGTCCCTTTCGCAATTCGGATAATTTTTCTTTCTTTTCCAACATAACTTCCATCAGCATCAAAGAAGTAAGCACACCGTCTCCGGTAACCGCATATTTACTAAATATAATATGTCCGGACTGCTCACCGCCCAGAGAATGACCAAACTGCATCATATTGGCATTGACATATTTATCGCCAACGGATGTCTTTTCATAGGAAATACCAACTTTGTCAAACGCCTTGTAAAGTCCCATATTAGACATGATCGTCGTAACAACCGTATTGTTATTTAATTCTCCCTTATCCTTCAGGTAACAGCCACACAGATATAAGATCGCATCTCCATCGATCACCTGACCCTTGTCATCTACCGCAAGGCAACGGTCTGCATCTCCATCATACGCAAATCCAACATCAAGATTGTTCTCGACCACAAACTTCTGCAGATTATCAATATGCGTCGATCCACAGTTATCATTGATGTTTGTTCCATCCGGATTCATGCCGATCGCAAATGTCTGCGCTCCCAATGCATCAAAAACACCTTTTGCCACGGAATAAGAAGAACCGTTAGCACAATCTAATCCAACTTTTATATTCTTAAAAGAACGAGTTGCCAAAGACATTAAATAACCGATGTAACGATGTCTTCCGATCGCATAATCGATCGTGCATCCGATATTTTCTCTGGTTGCCATAGGAATGTCATCTACTTCGCTGTCAATATATGTCTCAATCTTTTCTTCAACCTCAGCCTCCATCTTATGTCCCTTACCATTGATCACCTTTAATCCGTTATCATAATACGGATTATGGCTGGCAGATATCATAATACCGCAGTCAAACTTTTCTGTTCGCACAACATAAGACACACTTGGGGTTGGCGTTACATGCAGAAGATACACATCCGCACCACTCGCTGTAAGACCTGCACAAAGAGCATCTTCAAACATATAACTGGAACGTCTGGTATCTTTACCGATCACCACACGCGCCTTGTGCTCTTTTCCATAATACCATCCTAAAAAACGACCTACTTTATATGCATGCATTACATTTAAATTAACATTTGCTTCTCCACGAAATCCATCGGTTCCAAAATATTTCACGTTACTCCTCCATTCTGACTCTTCACTCTTTCAACTCTACCCGCTGCCTTATGCTGTCTCTTCTATGTCCTATTCTCCTAATAAGCAACCGGTGCTTTACACAACATTACAATTCTACCATATGTGCTTTTCAAAATCAATGTTCTGTTTCCAATACGGCCTATATTCCTCAATTGCTCCTTTTTGATGCCACTTTCATTATGGCATATATCCCTAAACGCCAGTTTCTACACGGCGTTTTCCAAAATAAAACCTGTTATGATGATATCAAATATTTTATCTAATAGGAAGGGGCACGTATGAATATTTATAAAGCTACAAGTGATATTTGTGATACAACATTATTTTCTTTAAAGTGGAACAAACACAGTTTTGGACTGCGTCTTGCAAAACTTCGCGAAGCGGCCGGAATCAGCGCACGCCAAATGAGCTTGGATCTTGGATTAAACAAAAACTACATTAATTCCATTGAATCCGGTAAAAATTATCCGGCATTGGAAGGCTTCTTTAACATCTGCGATTATCTTCACGTCGATCCCTTTACCTTTTTCTATACTGATGATAATACGTATCAATCCTTCGCCTATTTTATTCCACTATTGCAAAAGTTAAATTCCGAAGAGATCCAGCATGTCTATCAGATGGTCAAGAATGTCACCGAATATCCATCCCGGCAGACGAAAACAAAAGCGAATCGATTTATTCCAACAAAATAATAGACGCAGAACGCAACGTTTTTACGTGACTTCGAGTTCTCCGAAGGGCAGGTAAATCATTCATCAGAGACAACAAAATCTGGAAATCACTGTAAAAACGAAATGCGATCAGTTATAAGGCATGGGAAATTTGTGTAAATTATTTGTAAAAAAAGTATAATTCGACAGTTATATATGGTTTTTTTATACAAAATGATTTAAACTATTATCATTACATGAACAGGAGGTATATTCTCATGGCAATAACTGTTTTTGCGGCAATTGATGTCGGTAGTCATGAAACCGCAATGCGTATTTACGAGATTTCCAAAAAACACGGTGTACATGAATTGGAATATCTGCATCACACAGCGCGTCTTGGATATGAAACATTTTCCACAAGACATATCAGCTATCACACGATTGATAAGCTCTGTAATATTTTACTCGGCTTTAAGGAAAAGATGATGGAGTACCGCATCAAAGATTATATGATCATTGCAACCAGTGCTCTCCGGGAAGCCGATAATAATCTGATCGTATTAGATCAGGTGAAACAGCGCACAGGCTTTCAGGTCAAGATCCTCAGCAACTCCGAACAGCGCTATCTATGCTATAAAGCCATCGCATTGCAGCCCAACTCATTCCACAAGCTGATCCAAAAGGGTACGCTTTTGGTCGATGTCGGCGGTGGCAGTATCCAATTATCATTATTCGACAAAAACAACCTGATCACGACCCATAATATTTTGTTAGGTTCTCTGCGGATCCAAGAGTTTTTACAAACAATGCAGGGCGATGTGATCAATTATCAGAATCTGGTTCATGAATATATTTCTAACAGTCTGCATACGTTTTCTAAACTGTATTTGCAAGATTGTAATGTCCGAAACATTATTGCTGTCGGCAACCAACTGCAAACGTTTGTAAAATATCTGGTCACGCACCATTTTGGCAATTTGCAGCCGGTCGATTCAAAGGGTAACAAAAAAGATTCCGTCAACCGTCAGGAATACGAAGAACTGTATCATGCCATTTCCACGCAGGCACCGGATGATCTTGCCCGCGAACTGTCAATTTCTGAAGACAAGGCAGAGCTGCTTTTGCCGACTGCCATGATCTATCACAATATTTTTGAAGAGACAGATGCCGAGTTTATGTGGTTGTCCGGCATAACGATCTGCGATGGCATGGCAGCTGATTTTGCCGAATGCAAAGAACATATTGTTCCGGCTCATCCTTTCTCGGATGATATCATCTCCGTATCACGCAAACTGGCAGAACGCTTTTGCTGCGATACAGAACACATTCATCAGGTAGAGATTGCTGCCTTAAAGCTGTTTGATGCTCTGCGCAAAGCCAATCACCTGACCAAGAAGGATCGTTTACTTCTTCAGATAGCAGCGATACTTCACAATTGTGGCAGTTTTCTCAACTTAAATGACATCGGTGAAAACTCCTACAAAATTGTTACTTCCACAGAGATCATCGGATTATCCCATCAGGAACGTATGATCGTTGCTTATGTGATCCGATATACAACCGGCGACTTTCCGGAATACAGCGAGATCAAAAATGAATTCAGCCGTGAAGAATATATCAAGATTGCAAAACTAAATGCAATACTCTGTCTTGCCGATGCTATGGATCGAAGCCATCAACAGAAATTCACCAATTTTACGGTCCGCAAACGCGGATATGATCTTACCATCACCGGTCAGACATTGTATGACATCACATTGGAACATGGTATGTTTATACAGAAATCACCATTTTTTGAAGAGGCCTTCGGTATTCGCCCTGTCCTCCGCCAAAAAAAGTGTCTATAGAAAGGAGACTCTATCATGAGTACAAAATCACCTTATTCCAAACCGGAATATTTTTATAACCGTGAATTAAGCTGGCTGTTATTTAACCGCCGCGTACTGGAAGAGGCCAAAGATTCCTCTCTTCCCTTATTTGATCGTCTTAAATTTTTGAGCATTACGTCATCCAACTTAGATGAGTTTTTCATGATACGTGTTGCCTCTCTCAAAGACATGGTACAGGTAAAATACAACAAAAAAGACATCTCCGGCATGACCCCTGCAGAACAGTTAGCTGCGATCAACGAACGTACACATTTGTTCGTTAAAGATCAGTATGATATTTTTAATCGTTCTCTGATCCCGGCCCTCGAAAAAGAAGGCGTACACGTCTTATCCCACTATGAAAATCTTAGTGAGAAACAGTCCAAATATGTAGACCGTTATTTTACCGATGAAGTATACCCGGTACTTACTCCTATGGCAGTGGATTCATCCAGACCATTTCCGCTGATCCGTAATAAAACATTAAATATTGGTGCTATTCTCCGCATGAAAAAAGACAAAGCTGCAGGCGGACAATTCCGCGATCTTTATCTGTCACATGGCAACAAAAAGAAAGGAGCTGATTCCAATGATACCGATTTTGCAACGGTTCAGGTTCCTTCTGTACTGCCTCGTTTTGTCGAGATCCCATCCGAGCAAAAAGGTGAAAAAACCTTTATTTTGTTAGAGCAGATCATTGAAAAAAATATTGGAAAACTGTTTGTCAATTATGAGATTGAATCGGTATTTCCATATCGTATCATGCGTAATGCAGACCTTAGCATTGAAGAAGATGAAGCTGCTGATCTTCTGATCGAGATCGAACGACAGCTCAAGAAACGTCAATGGGGGCAGGCAATCCGTTTGGAAGTTGAAGCAGGCATGGACAAACGTCTGCTCAAAAAACTACGTCAGGAGTTAAAGATCAAAGAGGAAGATATTTTTAAGATCAACGGTCCTTTGGATTTAACATTTCTTATGAAATTATCCGGATTGGAAGGATATGATAAGCTACGCACTCCAAAATACACACCACAGCCTGCTAAATGGCTAAATGGTGAAGATCATCTGTTTGATCAGATCCGTGACCATGATGTCCTTCTACATCATCCATATGAGACTTTTGATCCGGTTGTTGATTTTGTCAAACAAGCTTCGAAAGATCCAAACGTTCTTGCGATCAAACAGACCTTGTACCGCGTCAGCAGCCACTCTCCGATCATCGCATCTCTTGCTGCCGCTGCCGAAAACGGCAAACAGGTAACCGTACTTGTCGAGTTAAAAGCACGGTTTGATGAAGAAAACAATATTATCTGGGCACGTAAACTGGAGCAGGCCGGCTGTCATGTCATTTACGGTCTTGTTGGTCTAAAGACGCACAGCAAGATCACGTTAGTTGTACGTAAAGAAGAAGATGGCATTCGACGTTATGTCCACCTCGGTACCGGTAACTACAACGATAGCACAGCAAAATTATATACCGATATGGGTCTTCTTACATGCCGTAAAGCGATCGGTGAAGATGCCACCGCCGTCTTTAATATGCTGTCCGGTTATTCGGAACCGGCATTTTGGAACAAATTAGCAATTGCACCGATCCGCCTGCGTGACCGCTTTACTCAATTGATCAACCGAGAAAAAGAATTTGCCAAAAAGGGTAAAAAAGCATTCTCTATGCGATGCCGGTATTATCAGCTCCTTGTATGAAGCTGCTGCCGCCGGTGTTAAGATTGAACTAGTTGTACGCGGCATCTGCTGCCTCAAAACCGGAATGCCGGGTATCAGCGAGAACATTACGGTACGTTCGATCGTCGGTGACTTTTTGGAGCACAGCCGAATCTTCCATTTCTACAACAACGGTTTCGAGGAAGTCTATATGGGAAGTGCAGACTGGATGCCTCGTAACCTAGATAAACGTGTGGAGATTTTATTTCCGGTAGAAGATGACGCATTAAAAGCTGAAGTGATCCATATTTTGGACATTCAACTGGCGGATAACGAAAAAGCAAGAATTTTACAGAAAAACGGAACCTATCGACGTGCTGCAAAGGGCGGTCACGCTAAACTCAACTCACAGAAATACTTCTGTGAAGAAGCAAAGCGTGCGCAAAAAGAACGTAAAAAGCAAAATAAAAATACGCATACGTTTGAACCTCTCCATTCTGTTCCGGAAGAGTAAAATAAAATCTAATAACGTAAACAAAAGGCGGTGCTTAATGCACCGCCCCTTTTTCACGAAAACGATCATGAATATTATGCGATATGATACATGATAACGCGCATTTTACTTTTTTGCTGTTAATTCTTATCACAGAAAGTCCATCAGCGAGATCTGATTTGAATGTGGCAGATCCCCGAATAATCCAAGCCTATCCATCGTCTCTACTGTATTTGCGCTGACCTTGCACCGGGTCTTAAAGTCTTCCTGTGACAAAAATTCCCCTTTGCTCGCCTCATCCTCGATCAACTCTGCTGCTTTATCTCCCAGTCCGTCGATCGATGAAAAAGCAGGCATTAATTTCCCATCCACGATCTGAAATCTGGTTGCTTTGGATCGATAAATATCAATCTTGCAAAAACCAAATCCTCGCGCATACATTTCCTGTACAAGATGCATATCATCTAACGTATTCTTTTCTTTGTCAGACAACTCATTTTTGCGTCTGTTGTAATCATTAATGTAATACTCTAACCGCTCTCTGCCCTGACACATGATCTCATAATCAAAGGCTGTCGCACGAATACTAAAATATGACGCATAATACGCCAACGGCTCGTGCACCTTAAACCATGCAACACGCAATCCCATCATAACATAAGCTGCCGCATGCGCTTTTGGGAACATATATTTGATCTTTTTGCAGGATTCGATGTACCAGTCCGGCACATCGTGCTCCCGCATGGCTTCCTCCCAGCCGTCCT
>ERZ773106.2284-NODE-2284-length-11216-cov-3.822149_pt1 | contig 11216 bp, 10 predicted proteins | sample MGYA00580572_ERZ773106 | MGnify/ENA primary metagenome ERZ773106 (study PRJEB29015, sample SAMEA2737868) | human gut metagenome | biome: human gut; feature: human-associated habitat; material: faeces | place: China | collected 2012 ... | reverse complement strand
TGAGGAGGGCGAGATGGAGCCTTTCGTAACCGAGGTAGAAGGATTTGCGGCAGGCAAGACCATCGGTCTGTTCGGTGGCCGGGATATCCAGGGGGCCGTACTGTGCGACGCCATTACCGGGGAGAGCGTCTATTACGACATCAGCGAAGTCCCAACCTGGGTAGACAATGTGTATACCCCCGCCCTGATCATGGAGCAGTACGATTACCATGGAACCCTGGTCAACGGCTTCATCAATTCCATTCTGGGCCAGCGGGGTGTGACTGTCACCACCGAGGGATATAACTATATCGCTCTCAACGATGACGTGTATGTGTATACTGGTATTACTTCCGCAAACGCTGACCAGTCCAACCTAGGCTTCCTGCTCAGTAACCAGAGGACCAAGGAGACCAAATTTTATGATGCTCCCGGCGCTACAGAGTATGCCGCCATGGCTTCTGCACAGGGCGTGGTCCAGGACTTGGGATATGTGGCTACCTTCCCCCTGCTGCTGAACATCGCCGGGGAGCCCACCTACTTCATTCCGCTGAAGGACGCCACCAACCTGGTCAAGAGCTATGCCATGGTAAACGTGGCCCAGTACCAGGTGGTCACCGTGGCCTCCACGGTCTCCCAGTGCGAGCAGGAATATATCCGCCAGATGGCTCCGGAGCGCAGACGGGAGATGTATGACAAGCTGTTGGCAGAGAAGATTCCTTGTCTGGTATACAGCCGCGGCCAGATGCCGGATGAGGATATGCAGGAACTCTGCCGTCGCTATCAGGTTCCGCTTCTCGTGTCCGACAAGACGACTTCCGATCTGATGGCAGAGGTCATTCGCTGGCTCAAGGTAAAACTGGCTCCGTGCATCAGCATTCACGGCGTTCTCGTCGATGTATTTGGCGAAGGCGTTCTGATCACAGGTGAGAGCGGAATTGGCAAGAGTGAGGCTGCGCTGGAACTGATCAAACGAGGACATCGTCTTGTCAGTGATGATGTTGTAGAACTTCGTAAAGTCAGTGATGTGACGCTGGTGGGCTCGGCACCGGATATCACAAGACATTTCATTGAACTTCGTGGTATTGGTATTATCGATGTCAAAACTCTGTTTGGTGTTGAGAGCGTTAAGGATACACAGTCTGTGGATCTGGTTATCAAACTGGAAGAGTGGGACAGAGACAAAGAATATGACCGTCTCGGCCTGCATGAGGAATATACAGAGTATCTTGGAAATAAGATTGTATGCCATTCTCTGCCTATCCGTCCGGGACGTAATCTGGCTATTATCGTTGAATCTGCGGCAGTTAACCACAGACAGAAGAAGATGGGATACAATGCAGCGGAAGAGCTGTACAAACGTGTTCAGGCAAACCTTGCAAAGAAACGTGAAGAAAAATAATTTAAAGTAATTTGGAGGATATCAGATATTATGGGAAAGTATTGTTTTGGAATTGACGTTGGTGGTACATCTGTAAAATGTGGACTCTTTCAGACAGACGGAGTCTTAGTTGAGAAATGGGAAATTCCTACACGTAAGGAGAACAGTGGAGAAGCAATCCTGCCAGATATTGCAAAGACAATCCTTGACAAGATCGCAGAGCGTAAGCTGGATAAAGAAGAAATCGACGGTGTGGGAATCGGGGTACCGGGACCTGTTAACGAGAGAGGGGAAGTGCCATGTGCGGTAAACCTTTTCTGGGGCTTTAAAGAAGTTACTAAGGAACTGACAGAACTGACAGGACTTCCGTCCAAAGCAGGAAACGATGCCAATGTAGCAGCACTTGGCGAAGCATGGAAAGGCGCAGCAGCAGGAGCTAAGAACGTTATTCTTGTAACTCTTGGAACAGGTGTCGGCGGTGGAATCATCGTTGATGGAAAGATTGTTGGCGGTGCTCATGGTGCAGGTGGAGAAATCGGTCATGCAGCAGTTGACCATGAAGAAAAGGAAGCCTGCAACTGTGGTAACTGTGGATGTCTGGAGCAGTATGCGTCTGCAACAGGTATCGTTCGCGTGGCACAGAGAACTCTGGCTGCTACAGATGAGCAGACTGTTCTTCGCAAATTTACAAAACTTTCAGCAAAGAATGTTCTGGATGCTTTTAAAGAGGGCGACAAAGTAGCCTGCGATGTTATGGCACAGGTAGGAGAAATGCTTGGCGGAACACTTGCCATGTTTGCATGTGTGACAGATCCGGAAGCCATCGTTATCGGCGGTGGTGTTTCCAAAGCCGGACAGCCATTGATCGACTGTATTCAGAAATACTATGAGAAATATGCTTTTACAGCATGCAAGAAAACACCAATCATTCTTGCAACTCTCGGAAATGATGCAGGTATTTACGGATCTGCGCGTATGGTTATTAAAGAAGTATAATATCTGAGAATCAATTTTGAAAATATATAAAAAATCCACAGTCCTGAGTTGACAGGACTGTGGATTTTTTGCAGTACAGGAACATCATTCGGAGGTGCTCCTGTACCGGTATTTTTGCATTAATAATAGTCGACCTGATAAGAGGAATCATCCTCGTTACCGTCACCGTTGTCATCGCTTCCGCCGGTATTATCAGTACCATCGTCACCGTTATTACCAGTGTCATCAGTATTGTTACTGTCACCACTGTTGTCGGTATCTCCATTATCAGAGTTTTCGCTGTTATCAGTGTCAGTGGTGTTATCAGTCTGATCAGAGGAATCTGTATCATAATTATAGTCATAATCATCACTGTCATAGAAATGCTGGTCACAGTATTCAGTAGGCATGGTACCTACGTCAAAGTATTCAGTGATCACCGGGCAGCCGGCTCTTGGAAGAAGTCCGGTTTCCTCGCATACACTTAATTTTTCTACACTCGCAGGCTTCTCAAATTCTTTGGAAGGAAGTCCCTCATGGATACGAGTCATAACCTTTTTCCATAAAGCTTTGTGGAAGTTACGCGCATAATCAGGTAATTTCTCATTGTTGTCATAACCAGACCATACTGCGCATGTATAATATGGTGTATAACCCACAAACCACAAGTCGTTATAGGCTTCGGTTGTACCTGTTTTTCCGGCAACAGGCATATTGTCAAGCTGGCAGGCTGTACCTGTACCCTGTTTTACAACATCCTCCATTGCACTGGTGAGAAGAAAAGCAGTACTTTCTTTGATTACGGAACGTTCGGCAGCAGTATTCTCGATCAGGACGTTTCCATTGTGATCCAGGATTTTTGTATAATAAATCGGTTTGATGTAGTTTCCACCGTTTGCGATGGCTGCATAGGATGCACACAGTTCAACATTTGTGACACCGCGGGTGATGCCGCCAAGCGCAGTGGCAAGGTTTGCATCGCTCCATACATTACCATTGGCATCTTTGTCAGCCTCTGTTCCATGAGCAAGGGTTGTAAAACCAAAGTTGTCCAGATATTTCAATCCAAGCTCAGGAGTTACTTTTTCCAGACACTTGACGGCTACAACGTTAATGGAATTCTGGATCGCAGTACGGATCGTGGTTGTTCCGTTGTAAGAACGGGTTGCGTTGTTTACAGGGGAACCATCCGGATATTCATAAGGTTCGTCTTCAAATGTTGTTGCAAGAGTCATGCCTTTTTCATTTAAAGCAGGTGCATAAGTGGACACGATCTTAAAGGTAGAACCAGGTTGTCTGGTAGTGTCCGTTGCCCGGTTCAGTGTAAGACTTGCCGTTTTCTCTCCACGACCACCGATCAGAGCCTTTACATAGCCGGTATGCTGGTCGATCACACTCATGGAAGACTGTGGCTGAGGTGCGAAATTGACACGCTCTGCAAGAACTTTACTTCCGTTGGCGAGTATGCTTGCCTTATATTTGTCTACATAAGTCTGTCCATCTTCCGGGGAATCGAACAGAAGATCGAAATCGGGATCCTCATTCTGAAAATAAAGCTGCAGCATTTCCTTACTGTAGTTTACCTGATTTCCATCAGGATCGGTAACCGTCAGGGCATAGTCAAGTTCATACTGGACAGTGTCCGGATAATTGGAAGGATCTGCATATTCCTCATCCAGGATATTCTGGATCTTGGAATCCTGTGTTGTATATACTTTAAGTCCGCCACTGTAGAGAAGATTGGTTGCCTGTTTTTTGGTGTAACCTTTGATATTCATCAGGTCGTTGATGATCTGATCTGTCAGTTCATCTTCAAAATATGTGTAAACAGTATTCTCAGTGCTGGAGTTCTTTTCCTGAGCGGCCTGGATACGGGAATAAACATCATCTGCAAGAGCTTCATCATACTGATCCTGAGTAATATAGTTCTGATCCAGCATATGCTGGAGAACTTCCTTGCGTCTCTTCCTGTTGCTGTCAGGATTGATGATCGGGTTAAATTTCGTCGGGTTCTGTGTGATACCTGCCAGAGTTGCACATTCAGAAAGATTCAGATCCCATACATCCTTGTCAAAATACTGTCGTGCGGCAGCCTGTACACCGTAGGAACCGGCACCCAGGTTAATTGTGTTCAGGTAATTCTCAAGAATGGTGTCTTTATCAGTTTTTTTCTCAACCTGGACAGCAAGGTACTGTTCCTGGATTTTTCGCGTAAATCTTTCCAGCTGAGTAGATTCACTGGTCCAGTTGGTAAATACGTTATTCTTAAGAAGCTGCTGTGTGATCGTACTGGCACCTTCTGAGAAATCTCCGGTAGTGAGAGCTTTCATTCCGGCACGAAGAATACCTTTTACGTCAATACCGTTATGTTCATAGAAACGTTCATCCTCAATTGCGACAACTGCATGCTGCAGATCAACAGGTATCTGATCGAGAGTGACAGGCAGTCGGTTGGAATCCGGAGCAGCCAGTTTACGGATCTGATTCCCTGCATCATCGTAGAGAAAGGTTGCATAGCCCAGTGGCATAATATCAATATCATCAACATCAGGAGCAGTATCAATTACACCCCTGAATGACCCCACACCCAGACAGGTTACTGCGATGCAGAGTGCTATCAGTGATACGAACAGGACTCTGATGAAAGAAACTCTGGCGCGCTTTCCCATCATGGAAGAACGGGAGATCAGTGCCGTCCGTTTCTTTGCAGTCGACTTTTTACCGTAGTTCATGTTAAACCTCCTTTATAATCCGTTCTATTATATCAAATAAGAATAAGTAAATAAAGCAGAAAAATAAAAATTCACAATTGCTTTTGGATCTTTTTTAATGGTTATTGTGTTTTTTTACAGGATTAGTATACACTGTGCTGGCACATTTTTGTAATTCATGGTACACTGAGTCAATAAGAGAACGGAAAGAGGAGTATGAGACATGCTTGAGAAATATAAGACAGTTTACGCGGGCGGGGAAGGCGAGATCGTGGAAAAGAAATCCAGATTTATTGCTACAGTGCGTCCTGTACAGACCGAGGAGGAGGCACTGGCCTTTATAGAGGAAATGAAGAAGAAATATTGGGATGCCAGACATAACTGCTATGTATATTCGGTGGGAAAGAACAGGGAATATACCAGATGCAGTGACGATGGTGAGCCGTCAGGCACTGCGGGAAGACCAATGCTGGATGTAATCCTGGGGGAAGATATTTATAATGTGGCAGCAGTAGTTACCAGATATTTTGGAGGGATACTTCTTGGAACAGGAGGTCTTGTCAGAGCATATTCCAGGAGTCTGCAGGAAGGTCTTGCCGCCAGCACAGTGATTGAGAAAACCTACGGAATTTCTATGGAAGTAGTTACGGATTATACCGGGATAGGCAAGATTCAGTATATTGCCGGAGAACAGAAATTACCGATCCTTGATTCTGAATACACTGACAGGGTAGTTCTGCATTTGCTGGTTCCGGCGGATCAGATTGCATTTGTAGAAAAAGCAATCACCGAGGGAACAAATGGAAGAGCGAAGATGAAGAAAGAGAAAGATCTTTACTATTCAGTGATTGACGGTGAAGTGAAAGTATTTACGGACTGATAAAATATGCCCCATGCAGCCTGAAAACTGCATGGGGCATAAACAGTCAGCGAATCAGCATTTCTCCGGTTCCGGATAATCAACACCGAAAGTTTCTACTGTCATGGATTTGATTTTCTGCTCGTCAAGCGGACGGTCGCTGTAATCGGTATCCTCTTCTGCAATACGGTTTACAACATCCATTCCTTCAGTGATCTTGCCGAATGAAGCATAAGCACCGTCAAGATGCGGAGCATCTTTGTGCATGATAAAGAACTGGCTTCCTGCTGAGTTTGGATGCATGGCGCGTGCCATGGAAAGAACACCTGCAGTATGTTTCAGATCATTTTTAAATCTGTTCTGAGTGAATTCACCCTTAATGCTGTATCCCGGACCGCCCATACCTGTTCCGTCCGGGCATCCTCCCTGGATCATGAAACCGTTGATCACACGATGGAAAATAAGTCCGTCATAGAAGCCTTTTTTTACAAGACTGATAAAGTTATTAACTGTATTCGGTGCAATCTCAGGATATAATTCTGCTTTCATCACATCGCCATTATCCATGGTAATTGTAACTATCGGATTTGCCATAGTTTCAAGTCTCCTTTTCAAAAAGTATTGTATTTCGCTGTTCGCTCTATTATAATATGCAAAGAACAATTCTGCAAGAAAAAGGTGGAAAAGATGATTATAGAGACAAAAACACCACAGGAAACATTTGAGGTGGGAAAGAAGATCGGAGAGAATGCGAAACCGGGTCAGATTTATACTCTGACAGGTGATCTTGGAGTTGGAAAAACCGTATTTACCCAGGGAGTTGCGGCAGGGCTTGGGATCACAGAGCCTATCTGCAGCCCGACATTCACGATCATTCAGGAATACGAAAGCGGACGTCTTCCTTTATATCATTTTGATGTTTACCGTATCGGTGACATTGAGGAAATGGAAGAAATCGGATATGACGATTATTTCTTCGGACAGGGAATCTGTCTGATCGAATGGGCTGATCTGATTGAAGAAATCCTTCCGGAAAAACTGATCAAAGTAACCATAGAGAAAGATCTGGAGAAAGGCTTTGATTATAGAAGGATTACAGTGATTGGTCCGGAGAACAGTTAGGAGGTAGAAATGAAAATTTTAGCTTTGGACAGCTCAGGAATTGTTGCATCTGTAGCAGTTGTGGAAGATGATACATTACTGGCTGAGTATACTGTAAATTATAAGAAAACACATTCTCAGACTTTGCTTCCGATGTTAGATGAGATTGTGAAGATGACGGAACTGGAACTGGAATCCGTAGATGCTATTGCAGTGGCAGCGGGACCGGGATCCTTTACAGGACTCCGTATCGGCTCGGCAACAGCCAAAGGCCTGGGACTTGCCCTGAAGAAACCATTGGTAGCAGTACCGACAGTAGATGCACTGGCATATAATCTTTATGATGCACAGGGATTGATCTGTCCGATCATGGATGCCAGAAGAAAGCAGGTATATACAGGAATTTACAGATTTGAAGAGCATCAGCTTATGACTTTGAAAGAACAGTGGGCAGCACCGATCGAGGAACTGCTGGAAGAACTGAATCAGAGAGGAGAGATGGTTACATTTTTGGGAGACGGTGTACCTGTATTTCGTGAACTGATCGCAGAGAAACTGCAGGTTCCGTATTCTTTTGCACCGGCTCATGTAAATAAACAGAGAGCAGCGGCAGTGGCAGCTCTTGGCAGTATTTATTATAAAGAAGGACGCACAGAGACTGCTATGGAACATATCCCGGAATATCTCCGCGTTTCCCAGGCAGAGCGTGAGCGTGCAGAGAGAGAAAAAGAGCAGAAACCGGCAGGTACAAAAATATGATTCTGCGGGAAATGCTTGTGGATGACCTGGATCAGGTAATGGAGATTGAGCAGGATCTTTTTCATGTGCCATGGACAAAAGAAGGTTTTTTTACCTTTCTGACCAGGGATGATGCCATGTTTCTGGTGGTGGAAGAGAAAGAAAAGATTCTGGGTTACTGCGGTCTTCTTATGGTTCTGGATGAGGGAGATATTACCAATGTGGCTGTGCGCAGGGACAGACAAAAAGAAGGAATTGGCGCTTTTCTGATGCAGAGCCTGATCCGCCTTGCAGCAGAGAGGGAGGTTACGACAATCCATCTGGAAGTACGTGTGGGAAATGAGACTGCAATCCGTCTCTATGAACGTATGGGATTTACCGGAGATGGAATACGTAAGGCATATTACAGTGATCCTGTGGAGGATGCGCTGCTTATGACCAGACATCCCGAATGAAAAAGAAATGAAAGCAGAAAAAATCAGCAGCCGGACCATACACCTTTTAAGGGAATTGCCGGAAGCTGGAAAATAGAGGGAATATATGTTAGATGTATGTTTAGTTGGAACCGGTGGAATGATGCCTCTGCCTCGCAGATGGTTGACTGCGCTTATGACAAGATATAACGGGAGCAGTCTGCTCATTGACTGTGGTGAAGGTACTCAGGTAGCAATTAAGGAGAAGGGATGGAGCTTTAAACCTATTGATGTGATTTGTTTTACTCATTATCATGGAGATCATATCAGCGGGCTTCCGGGACTTCTTCTTACTATGGGAAATGCAGACCGCACAGAACCATTGACTCTGGTAGGCCCCAAAGGTCTGGAGAGAGTGGTCAATGCACTTCGCGTCATTGCACCGGAGCTTCCGTTTGAAATTAAATTTATTGAGATTACACAGCCGGAACAGGTCATTGAATTAAATGGCTATCGTATTACGGCTTTTAAAGTGAACCATAATGTACTCTGTTATGGCTATACCCTTGAGATTCTCCGCCAGGGGAAATTCTCGGCTGAGAGAGCGAAAGAGCAGGATATTCCACTGAAATACTGGAATCCGCTCCAGAAAGGGCAGACCATCGAAGCAGACGGTATTACCTATACACCGGAGATGGTACTTGGACCTGCGAGAAAAGGAATCAGGCTTACTTATACAACAGATACCAGACCAACAGAATCTATCCTGCGAAATGCAAAGGAATCGGATCTGTTTATCTGTGAAGGAATGTACGGAGAAGATGACAAAGCAGACAAAGCACGCGGATACAAGCATATGACTTTCCGCGAGGCGGCGGTTTTGGCTCGTGATGCCCGGGTAAAGGAGATGTGGCTGACACATTACAGTCCGTCTCTGGTCAGACCGGATGAGTTTATGGATAAAGTTCGTGAAATTTTTCCAAATGCATATCCGGGAAAAGACGGAAAGAGTCTGGAATTGAATTTTGAGGAATAATATGTCACTGAAACTGATTATGAACAAGTAGTAAAACGGATGACTTATCCGTCGGATATATGAGGAACAGAAAATGAAAGATACATTAATTCTTGCAATTGAGAGTTCCTGTGATGAGACTGCAGCTTCTGTTGTCAAAAACGGAAGAACTATTCTGTCAAATGTGATCTCTTCACAGATCGCTCTTCATACTTTATACGGTGGGGTAGTTCCGGAAATTGCTTCCCGTAAACATATTGAAAAGATTAACCAGGTAATTGAACAGGCACTGGCAGATGCAGATGTAACTCTTGATGATCTGGATGCAATTGGTGTCACTTATGGTCCGGGACTTGTAGGTGCACTTCTTGTGGGCGTTGCTGAGGCGAAGGCAATTGCTTATGCAAAGAAGCTTCCACTGGTAGGGGTCCACCATATTGAGGGCCATGTGTCAGCAAATTATATTGAACATCCGGATCTTGAACCTCCATTTTTATGTCTGATCGTGTCAGGAGGACATACACACCTTGTGATCGTTAAGGATTATGGAGAATTTGAAATCCTGGGACGTACCCGTGATGATGCTGCAGGCGAAGCTTTTGACAAAGTTGCAAGAGCTATCGGACTGGGATATCCGGGAGGACCAAAGGTAGACAAGCTCTCTAAAGAGGGAAATCCCAATGCAATTGAGTTTCCAAAAGCTAAAATTGGAGATTGTCCGTACGATTTCAGCTTCAGTGGTGTAAAATCAGCAGTGTTGAATTATATTAATCATGCGCAGATGACCGGAGAAGAGATAAACAGAGCAGATCTGGCAGCATCTTTCCAGAAAGCGGTAGTTGATGTGCTGGTGGAGCATACAATGCTTGCAGCCAAAGATTATGGGATGACTAAGATTGCAATTGCAGGCGGAGTGGCTTCGAATGGAACGTTAAGAGCGGCAATGGAAGAAGCATGTAAGAAAAATAATTACAGTTTTTATCGGCCGTCACCGATCTTCTGTACAGACAATGCAGCAATGATTGGAGTAGCTGCTTATTATGAATATATTAAAGGTACACGTCATGGCTGGGATCTGAATGCTGTGCCGAATCTTAAACTGGGAGAGCGTTGAGATGTCAGAAAGAAATACGGCCATTGTTCTGGCAGCAGGGCAGGGAAAAAGAATGCACAGTAAAGTACAGAAGCAGTTCCTGGAGATACAGGGATACCCGGTTCTGTATTATTCCCTGCGCTGTTTTCAGGAAAGTCCGCTGATTCAGGATATTATTCTTGTGACAGGAGAGGAATCTATCTCCTACTGTAAAGAAGAAATCGTGCAAAAATATGGATTTACAAAGGTATCGGCAGTAATCCCGGGAGGAAAAGAACGCTATGATTCTGTCTATGCAGGTCTTTGTGAATGCAGAGACTGTGAATATGTATTGATCCATGACGGTGCAAGACCTTTTGTGACAGAAGAAATTCTTAAACGTGGTCTGCAGAAAGTGAAGGAAACAGGTGCATGTGTGATTGGTATGCCTTCTAAAGATACAGTCAAACTTTCTGATGAAGAGGGATATGTAAAAGAAACTCCAAACAGAAAGTGTGTGTGGACAATTCAGACCCCGCAGATTTTTTCGTATTCACTGATACGTGAGGCTCATGACAGCATTCGTCAGAAAGATATGAGCAAAATTACAGATGATGCCATGGTAGTAGAGCAGGAGACAGGGGCAAAGGTTGCTCTGGCAGAGGGATCTTATCAGAATATTAAGATCACAACACCGGAGGATCTTGATATCGCGGAAGCATTTTTGAAACATTAAAGAATGTTTTGTGATTGAAAAATGCCGTATTTTAGCGGGTTTTATGGGAAATCTGGGAAGATAAAAATAAAAATTGAAAAAAATGTAAAAAAGTTGTTGACAGATGCGGGTATTGATGCTAGAATATCACTTGCGTCGGCGGTGAGAACACAACGAACGCAGTCAACAACATATGGAGAGATATCGAAGTGGTCATAACGAGGCGGTCTTGAAAACCGTTTGTCCGCAAGGGCGCG
>ERZ773106.2279-NODE-2279-length-11232-cov-3.514091_pt1 | contig 11232 bp, 10 predicted proteins | sample MGYA00580572_ERZ773106 | MGnify/ENA primary metagenome ERZ773106 (study PRJEB29015, sample SAMEA2737868) | human gut metagenome | biome: human gut; feature: human-associated habitat; material: faeces | place: China | collected 2012 ... | reverse complement strand
GGAGGAGGCCGTCCTGCTGGAGCAGGGACAGGAGGTCCCCACACGTGCCGAGTGCTCCGCCAACCTGTCGGTGGCCGCCTCCATCCCCGACCGGTATGTGCCCTCCCCGGAGCAGCGGATGGACCTGTACCGGCGCATCGCCGCCCTACGGGATAACGATGCGGCGGCGGACCTCATCGACGAGCTGACGGACCGCTACGGCGACCCGCCCCGACCGGTGACGGCGCTGCTGGATGTGGCGCTGCTGCGGGCGGCAGCCGCCGACACCGGGGTGACGGATATTACCCAGAAGGGCCAGACACTGCTGCTGAGCCTGGGCCAGCGGATGGACGTCCCCAGCCTCATGGCGGTATGCACTCTGCCTGCCTACCGCAGCCGCCTGCTGCTGTCGGCGGGGGAGCATCCCAAGCTGACGCTGCACCTGAAGCCCGGCGAGGAGGCGCTGGACGCCGCCGGGCATCTGGTGGAGGCACTGTCTCTCAAACGCAAGGAAATTTCGGGCGAAACGCCCGCAGAAGGAGGAACCCTATGAAACGTTTTGCTGCGATGCTGGCGGTCTCGGTGCTGATGGTGCTGTGGATCGCCTCCGGTGACCGGATGAGCTCCGGCCAACGAACGGACGGTCTTTATTACGAGGTCACCGGCATCCATCCGGACGCCGTGCTGATGCGCATCAACGGCGAGGACATCTCGGCGGAGGAGTACCTGTACTGGCTGGCCTATGACTGCGAGTACCTGACCTCCTATGTGCCGAATCTGGATTTCAGTGCCGAGGTGTCCAACGGCATGACCTACGGCTCCTATGCCAAGGCCGACGCCGTGGAGACGGTGAAGCTCTACGCCCTGCTGCGGCAGTGGGCCAAGCAGTACAATGTATCGCTGACGGAGGAGGACGAGGCCCGGCTTCAGCAGCAGCGGCAGCAGTATGTCACCTACTACGGCGGCGAGGAGGGCTATCAGCAGCAGCTGCAGCTGCTGGGCATCAGCGAGGATACCTTCGACAGCATCAACCGGATGTACCTGCTGTATGCACGGATTCACGATCTGTATACCGCCGACGGCAGCGCCATGCACCCCACGCAGGAGGCCATCGACGCCTTCGCTCAGGAAAAGGGCTACGTAACGGTGAAGCTGCTGTACTGGCCCGCCTCCGGCGGTGAGAACTCTCAGGCGCAGGCAGAGGACTTCGCCGCCCGGCTGGCCACCGCCGAGGATAAGGATGCCCTGTATGCGGAGATGGCCCAGCAGTTGGGCATCGAGGCCGGGGACACCGGCCGCACCTTCAGCGCCGAGACGCTGGGGGATACCCTGTCCGCCGCCTTCTCTGCGCTGGAGCCGGGACAGGTCAGCGATGTCATTGCCACCGACGAAGGCTGGTATGTGGCCATCGGCCAGACGCTGGACGAGGGCTCCGTGCTGGACGAGATGTTCACGGAAAACGTGACTCAGGCCCGCAGCGAGCTGACGGTGGAATACAATCAGGGTCTCTATGACAAGCTGGACGCCGGGGACTTTTACAGCCGTCTCACGGCCCGGCAGTCCGAGCTTAGCAGCCAGTTCAGCTCCGGCAGCGCCGATCCCGGCACGGGCAGCAGTACGGACAGCGATAACTCCGGCGAAAAGGATGGCGGCAGCACCGGCTCCGGGGACTGATTTTCTCCCGAAACAAGGGAACTCTGGAATTATTTCCTATTTTTATGAGATTCTCCCCTTGACTATTTTGCTAAAAATGGTACGATAGATAAGGTAATGGAAACCAAGGCAAATCGGAAAGCCAAAAAGGGACCCAAAACAAATTAGGAGGAAAAGATACTATGAAAGACTTGTACGTCGTCAACTGCTGCAGAACCGCTATCGGTTCTTTCGGCGGTTCCCTGAAGAACACCCCCGCCACCGAGATGGGCGCCATCGTGGTGAAGGAGGCCCTGAAGCGGGCCAACGTTGCTCCCGAGAACGTGGATGAGCTGATGTTCGGCTGCATCCTGACCGCCGGTCTGGGCCAGAACGTGGCCCGTCAGGTCTCCGTCAAGGCCGGTATCCCCTACTCCGTTCCCGCCTACACCATCGGCATGGTCTGCGGCTCCGGCATGAAGTCCGTCATCGAGGGCGCCCGTGCCATTCTGTCCGGCGATGCCAACATCGTGGTCTGCGGCGGTACCGAGAACATGAGCGCTGCCCCCTTCGCCTCCCCCGATGCCCGCTGGGGCGCCCGCATGGGTGACAAGAAGATCGTGGACACCATGATCCGTGACGGTCTGTGGGATGCTTTCAATAACTATCACATGGGTACCACTGCCGAGAACATCAATGATATCTGGGGCATCACCCGCCGTGAGCAGGACGAGTTCGCCGCTGCTTCCCAGCAGAAGACCGAGGCCGCTCAGGCCGCCGGCCGCTTCGACGACGAGATCGTTCCCGTCCCTGTGAAGGTCAAGAAGGAGATCGTGGAGTTCAAGCGTGACGAGTTCCCCAAGGCCGGTGTCACCGCCGACGGCATCGCCAAGCTGCGTGGCGCTTTCCCCGTTGGTCCTGAGTCCCCCAACCCCGAGGTCGTTCACACCTTCGAGGTCACCGGCGCCAAGGAGACCGAGGACAAGGGTACCCAGCGTGTCACCGCCGCCAACGCCTCCGGCATCAATGACGGCGCTGCCGCCATCGTGCTGGCTTCTGCCGAGGCTGTGGAGAAGTACGGCCTGAAGCCCATGGCCAAGCTGATTGGCTGGGGCCAGGGCGGTGTGGATCCCAAGATCATGGGCGTTGGCCCCGTGCCTGCCTCCCGTGCCGCTATGGCTAAGGCTGGCCTGACCATCGACGACATCGACCTGGTTGAGGCCAACGAGGCCTTTGCCGCTCAGTCCATCGCTGTGGCCCGTGAGCTGCACTTCGACATGAGCAAGGTCAACGTCAACGGCGGTGCCATCTCTCTGGGCCACCCCGTGGGTGCTTCCGGCGCTCGTATCATCGTCACCCTGCTGCATGAGATGCAGAAGCGTCCCGAGGTCAAGCGTGGTCTGGCTACGCTGTGCATCGGCGGCGGCATGGGCGTTGCCACCATCTACGAGAAGTGCTGAAGCGCTGAGGCGTAACAAAAACCAAAATAGCCGGGGACGGAGCTTCCGTCCCCGGCTCTTTCATCAGCAGACCTGCGCCGGTGCATAAAAAATCTGCCGGAAGTGCTCTCCCGGCAGATTTTTTATGCAGTGCGTTATTCCATGTCCACGGAGATGTGGTCGGTGCCGTGGGCCTCGAACTCCCCCAAATAGGCGTTCATGCGGTTCATGACCTCGTCGTAATTCTCCTCCGTGATGGGGGGATCATCCATGTCCCGCAGGGCCAGCTCCTGCGCCAGTATCTCGAAGAAGGTGGTGTCCTCATAGGCCATGATGGCCTCGTGGATGCCGCCCTCGGCAAAGGCCTGCGAGGGGATCAGCTGCCCCTGATACAGCTCCGTCAGCGGCGCCATCCCATGGGCCAGACACTGGGAGAACACCAGACTCTCCACCTCGTCATACTGGCGGATGCGATCGTCGCCGCGGGTAGAATTGAGGATCCAGTTGCCGATATACACCAGATCCAGCAGACGCCGGAACTGCTTCTCTGTCATTTTGATCTCCATATGGATACACCTCCACGCCGCCGAAGGGGCCTTTACTGTATGCAACAGTATAACAGACCCGACGGGAAAATACCACTGAAAAAACCGGGGAAATCCGCCAAATTTTCACTTGAGAAAGGAGAGCTTCCATAGTATAATATGATTGTTTTATTATGCAGCGTGATACACTGCGGCATCACAGGGACGCCGGAAAGGAGGCCCAGTCATGGACCAACGGCCCATCGGAGTGTTCGACTCCGGTCTGGGGGGACTGACCGCCGTGCGGGAAATGCGGCGGCTGATGCCCTCTGAAAACATTATATACTTCGGAGACACGTCCCGTGTCCCCTATGGCGGGCGCTCGCCGGAGATCCTGCTGAAATACGCCCGGCAGGACGTCCACTTCCTGCGCTCCTTCGATATTAAGGCAGTGCTGGTGGCCTGCGGCACCGTATCCACCACGGCCCTGCCCCAGCTACAGGCGGAGAACGACCTGCCCATTCTGGGGGTGGTGGAGCCCGCCTGCCGGAAGGCGGCGGCCATGACCCGGAACCGGCGGGTGGGCCTCATCGCCACCGCTGCCTCCGTCCGCAGCGGCGCCTATGAGCGGACGCTGCACCGGCTGGATGAAACCATCCACGTGGTGAGCCGGGCCTGCCCGCTGCTGGTGCCGCTGGTGGAAAACGGCTATGTGAACGACGGCAACCCCGTCACCAAGCTCATCATCGCCGAGTATCTGCAGGAGGTAAAGGATGCCGGGGTCGACACCCTGATCCTGGGCTGCACCCACTATCCGTTGTTGAAAAAGATGATCGGCGATTTCATGGGCAGCGATGTCACGCTGGTGAACGCCGGCGCAGAGTCCGTCCACACCCTGCATGATGCGCTGGCCCGGCGGCAGCTGCTGGCCCCAGAGGGGGCCGGACAGGCGCTGCTGTGTACCAGCGACCGGCCGGAGGGCTTCGGCCAGATGGCCCGCCGCTTCCTGCAGGAGGAGCCTACGGCTCCCGTGCGGCTGGTGGACATCGAGCGATACTGAGGAGGCCGTCATGGAAGGAAATGTGAAGGTCCATGTGGAGAGCCGCACCCGGCTCCCGGACATGGAGGATGTGCTGCACTTTCGGGGCAGCGGCACGCTGGAGCGCACCCCGTCGGGGTGGCAGCTGCGGTATCAGGCCCGCAGCGATGAGGACGGCAGTCTCATGACCTCGGAGCTGTGGCTGGAGGACTGCGGCTGCGTGACGCTCCGCAGCGGCAACAGCTACCGGATGCGGCTGGACCCCGCCGCCCCCACCGCCCTGCACCTGCCTACGGAGGAGGGCGTGCTGGCGCTGGACGTAGCCGCCCATGAGCTGCTGTGGGAGCTGGAGCAGGAGGAACAAGGACACATTACGCTGGATTATTCCCTGCACATGGGACAGACGCCGGTGTCGGCGCTGACGGTCCGGCTGGAGCTATATCAAGAATGAAGGAGGACCCCGCAATGAATATGATCCAAAGCGCAAAGGACCAGGTGCTGGCCCTGACCACCGCCGCCTATCAGAAGGCGGCCGCCGCCGGCCTGCTGCCGGAGGGCGTGACGGTGACCCCCTCGGTGGAGATCCCCAAGGATACCGCCAACGGCGACTATACCACCACCTTCTGCCTGGCTGCCGCCAAGGCCATGAAGATGAACCCCCGGCAGGTGGCCCAGATCCTGACGGAGCAGATGGACCTGACGGACACCTATTTTACCTCCGTGGAGCTGGCCGGCCCCGGCTTTCTGAACTTCCGGCTGGGCAGCCGCTGGTTCGGCGATACCGTGGCCTGTGTGGAGGCGGAGGGCGCCGACTACGGCCGCAACGACACGCTGACCGGAAAGAAATACATGGTGGAGTTCGTCTCCGCCAACCCCACCGGCCCCATGCACATGGGCAACGCCCGTGGCGGTGTACTGGGCGATACGCTGGCCTCCGTGCTCCAGAAGTCCGGTGCCGACGTGTGGCGGGAGTTCTACGTCAACGACGCCGGCAACCAGATCGATAAGTTTGCCCGGAGTCTGGATGCCCGGTATCAGCAGCTGATCCGCGGCGAGGACGCCGTGGAGTTCCCGGAGGACGGCTATCATGGCGACGATATCCGGGAGTTGGCCCGGCTGTTTTATCAGCAGGAGGGCGAGAAGTATCTGGACTGCGACGAAAAGACCCGGCACGATGCGCTGGCCAAGTTCGGTCTGGACCACAACATCCCCAAGATGAAGACCGATCTGGCCCGGTACGGCATCCAGTACGACGCATGGTTCTTCGAGTCCACCCTCCACGAGAGCGGCTATGTGGCGGACTCCGTGAAGGCGCTGACCCAGCGGGGCTATACCTATGAGAAGGACGGCGCTCTGTGGCTGGCCACCAGCCGGATCCTGGCGGAGAACCTGAAAAAGGCCGGCAAGTCCGACGAGGACATCGAGAAGCTGGGTCTGAAGGACGACGTGCTGCGCCGTGCCAACGGGTTTTACACCTACTTCGCCGCCGATATTGCCTATCACCGCAACAAATTCGCCGTCCGGGGCTTCGATAAGGTCATCAACGTGTGGGGCGCCGACCACCACGGCCATGTGGCCCGCCTGAAGGGCGCCATGGACGCTTTGGGGCTGGACGGTGAGCACCGGCTGGATATCGTGCTGATGCAGCTGGTGAAGCTGGTGCGGGACGGCGAGGTGGTGCGGATGTCCAAGCGCACCGGCAAGGCCATCAGCCTGACGGACCTGCTGGACGAGATCCCCGTGGACGCCTGCCGCTACTTCTTCAACGCCAAGCCGGAGACGCAGATGGAGTTCGATCTGGGTCTGGCCGTCCGGGAGGACAGCGAGAACCCGGTGTACTATGTGCAGTACGCCCACGCCCGCATCTGCACCCTGCTGAAGAATCTGGAGGCCGAGGGCTATACCGTCCCGGCCGCCGATGCCGTGGATTTCAGCCTCCTGACCGACGAGACGGAGCAGGCCCTCATCAAGCAGATCGCCTCCTATGGTCAGGTGGTGCTGCTGGCGGCACGGGACTACGACCCCAGCCACATCAACCGCTACCTCACCGCTCTGGCGGCGGCGTTCCACAAATTCTACGCCGCCTGCCGCATCAAGGGCGAGGAGAAGCCGGTGCTGCTGGCCCGGCTGAAGCTGGCGGATACCACCCGTGCGGTGCTGAAAAACGCCATGACCCTCATCGGCTGCAGCGCCCCGGAGAAAATGTAAGAGGACCCTGCATCAGCAATTTCTGCAGATACGGTCGATCCCTGCATAGAAAAGGAACCCCTGCGGCGAGGCCGCAGGGGGTTCCTTTTTAGGCTGCGAATGGACGCAGCGCCCGTCGCCGCATCGCACCCATCCGAAAAAATTTCCCCAAACGGGAGAAGCATCTTGTGTTTGCACGGAACTGGCAGTACGATCCATATAGATAAGACAGACAGCTTATGGGAAGGCCGCTGACGGCGGTCTTTTGAAAGCACGGAAGTTAGTCTATTCTAACCGAAGGGAGTTGACCGGATGTGGAGGAACAAAGCTGCGTGCTGCTGGAAAACGGCAGACGGATCAGCGCATTTGCATCGCAGCTGCCATTTATGAGAGGAACCGCCCTGACCCCTGACCCGAGCATAAAAAACCGGCAGGCCCCCTGTGGCGCCTGCCGGTTTTTGGTGCGGGCGGCGGGACTCGAACCCGCACGCCGTATGGCAATGGAACCTAAATCCATCGAGTCTACCAATTCCACCACGCCCGCATACAGTGATCAGTATAGCACACCCGCCGCCGTTACTCAAGCAAAAATCCCCGCCGCCGCAGAAAAATCTCCCCCGGCGGCGAAAAAAGTCTCGTATTTTCCCGAAACTGTGATACAATACAAGGCAAAGAATACCGGCATCCTGCGGGATGCCTGATACAGGAGGAACCACCATGCAAGTGACCGAACGTTTTTTGAAGTACGTCTCCTTTGACACCACCTCCAGCGAGACGTCCGACACCGTCCCCACCACCGCCCACCAGAAGGAGCTGGGCCGGTATCTGGCCGACGAGCTGGCCCGGCTGGGGCTGGAGAACGCCCACATGGACCAGCTGGGCTACGTCTACGCCGTCCTGCCCGCCACGCCGGGTCAGGAGCACGTCCCGGCGCTGGGTCTCATCTCCCATATGGATACCTCTCCCGCCGTCAGCGGCGCCGACATCCAGCCCCAGATCGTCACCTATCAGGGCGGCGACCTGCCGCTGGCCAAGACCGGATGCCTGCGGGTGAAGGACTTCCCCTTCCTCAGCCGCTATGTGGGGCAGCAGCTCATCGTCACCGACGGCACCACCCTGCTGGGTGCCGACGACAAGGCTGGCGTGGCGGAGATCGTCACCGCCTGCGAGTACCTGCTGGCCCACCCGGAGATTCCCCACCGCACCGTGGCCGTCTGCTTCACCCCAGACGAGGAGGTGGGCAAGGGCGCCGACCACTTTGACCCCGCCAAATTCCCCGCCAAGGCCGCCTATACCGTGGACGGCGGCGAGCTGGGCGAGATCGAGTACGAGAACTTCAACGCCGCCGCCGTGACCCTCACCGTCCACGGCGTCAACATCCACCCCGGCTCTGCCAAGAACAAGATGAAAAACGCAATCCTCATGGCCCATCAGTTCATCTCCCTGCTGCCGGAGGCGGAGACTCCCGCCCACACCGAGGGCTACGAGGGCTTCTACCACGTCACCGACGTCTCCGGCAACGAGACGGAGGTGGTGCTCCACGCCATCATCCGTGACCACGACCGTGAGAAGTTCGAGGCCCGCAAGACCTTCGTGGAAAACGCCGTCCGCTACCTCAACGGCGTTTGGGGCGAGGGTTCCTTCCGGCTGGAGCTGAAGGACAGCTACTATAATATGAAGGAAAAGCTGCTGCCCCACATGGAGCTCATCGACAACGCCTGTGCCGCCATGCGGGCCGTGGGTGTGGAGCCGGAGATCGTTCCCATCCGGGGCGGCACCGACGGAGCCCGCCTCTCTTGGGAGCGGGATATCCCCTGCCCCAACCTCTGCACCGGCGGCGCCAACTTCCACGGCGTCCATGAGTTCGTCCCCGTGGCCTCCATGGAGAAAATGGTGCAGGTGCTGGTGGAGCTGGTCCGCTGCTGATCCTGCCCATATACCGCCTGAGCGCCCCTCTCCCTGCGAGAGGGGCGCTTTATGTGAAATCGCTGTAAAACCGCTATGTAAAAAACGGCAAAAAAATGTCAACTCCTCTTGCAATTTGCCGTAAGGAGTGCTAACATGCGTGTATAGACAGTGTGACGAACCGCCCATGGGCGGTTATCGTTTCAGGCGAGACGATAAGGAGTTATTCCCCGTGCGAGCGCTCCATCGGTCACACGCAAAAAATAGGAGGAGATACTTATGACAAACCGCAAGAGTACCAAACGGGCCTTGCTGGGCAGCGTCATGGCCATGGTTCTGTGCCTGGCCATGCTGGTAGGCGCTACTTTCGCATGGTTCACCGACACCGCAAGCACGGGTGTCAACAAAATTCAGGCCGGTAATTTGGATATCGAGATTCAGGATGAGACTGGCAAGGCGATCGACACTCTGGCATGGGCAACGAAAGACGGTACCGCTTTCGCCGAAGATGGAAAAACGCCCCTGTGGGAGCCGGGCTGCACCTACACCCTGACCCCCTTCCAGATCGTCAACAAGGGCAATCTGGCCCTGAAGTATAAGATCGTCGTCACCGGTCTGGAGGGCGACACTGGCCTGCTGAAGGTCATCACCTTTACCTATAAGACGGCGGATGGAGCTACCTTTGACATCCATCAGGAAGGTCACCTGACCGCCAAGGGTACGGATAAGGCATCGACCGGTCTGATCACCCTCACCGGTACGATGGATACCACCGCAGGCAATGATTACATGGGCAAGGAGCTCAAGAACATCACCATCACCGTGGTGGCTACGCAGGACACCGTAGAGAGCGACAGCTTCAACGACAGATACGATAACGCTGCCGAGTATCCAGAAAAGGTACCCACCACCGTTACCGTTGCAACGGCTGAGGAACTGAGAACGGCACTGACCACCCTCACGGATGCAGGCTCCGGCGACAACAAGGTCATCATCAACGGGGATATCACGCTGGCAGAGGGCGAGACTTGGACGCCCGTTACGGTGGATGGTTATCGTGGCGCCGGTGTCATTACGGTGGAGGGCAACGGCCATACCATCTCCGGCCTGAACAACGCTCTGTTCGCCGGCGGTTTTGCCGGTACCTCCGGTATCGTGATCAAGGATCTGACGTTGGATAAGATGACCATCAACGACAGCACCAATACGCAGGGCATCGGTGCATTCATCTGCAATGTGGATTCCATGCCGAAAATCGATCTGGTCAACTGCCATTTGACCAATTCCACCATCACCAGCACCGCTGGCGCTCGTGTGGGTGGCCTTGTGGGCTGGTCCTCCGGCTATAACAAACCCAATGACGGACCGGTGGATACCTATGTGACCATCACCAACTGCTCTGTGGATAACTGCGAAATCACGGCCAAAGGCTCTGTGGGCGGGATCATCGGTCACGCCGGTGCAAACCCCGCCACCTATCACTCCATCACCGACTGCACGGTGACGAATACCAAACTGCACTCCACGGATGATGGTGGCTGGCGTGTCGGCGTAGTGGTGGGTACGGCCAATGTTGGCGAGGTCACCATCAACCATACCGTTTCTACCGGCAATACCCTTGCACAGGACAGCAAGACAGCTCCTGCCGGTCAGAGCGAGCTGTACGGACGCTTTGTTCCCGGCACCACCGGTAAACTGACCATTGACGGCATTGCAATAAATGACTAAATCAGTACCGTTTTGAATGCAAGTCCCGCCTGTATCGACAGGCGGGACTTTTTTCGCAATTCCCGCCGTTTTTTCTGAAAATGCCTTGACAAGTACCATACTTCCCGGTATAATATCCCCTGTTAAAGTCATGTATAGTGGCTCTTAAAGAGCACCCTGGAAATAGCCGGGTGCATCGGAGGGAGGGAAAAATAGATGTCCGAAGTACACGTCAAGGAAGGCGAGTCCCTGGATAGCGCTCTGAAGCGTTTCAAGAGAAGCTGTGCGAAGGCTGGCGTTCTGGCTGAGGTGCGTAAGAGAGAGTGCTACGAAAGCCCCAGCGTGAAGCGCCGCAAGAAGTCCGAGGCTGCCCGCAAGAACAGAAACAAGAGATATTATTGATCTCACTGCGAAGGTCTGAGCATCTGCTCAGACCTTCGTTTTTTCAGATTTTCGATGCGTCAGCCTTCCCCGGTGAAGAGAGATCCCGTGAGATCCTCCACCTCCGGCAGCATCACGAAGCCCTCCCGGATGCCCAGCGCTTGCCCCATCTCTATTTTCCGCCTCAGTGTCCCGGCATCGTCAAAGAGAACGAAGTGCGTCTGGCCGCCCCGGCGATAGGTGAAGTACCGGGCGGACAGATCCTCGGCGTAAAACACAGACCGCCCCTGCATCCGTATGGCCAGCTCCTCCCGGCTCAGCCGTATCCCCTCGCCGCTGGGGCAGGGCAGGGGGAAGTCCATCATCAGCCGCTCCAGATCCAGCGCCAGCCGCTGAGCGCCGTAGGCGGCGCAGGCCTCCTCGAGACGACCCTGCAGGC
>ERZ773106.2268-NODE-2268-length-11274-cov-2.887245_pt1 | contig 11274 bp, 5 predicted proteins | sample MGYA00580572_ERZ773106 | MGnify/ENA primary metagenome ERZ773106 (study PRJEB29015, sample SAMEA2737868) | human gut metagenome | biome: human gut; feature: human-associated habitat; material: faeces | place: China | collected 2012 ... | reverse complement strand
GCCTTCCCGTTTCTGAGAAAGAGGCTGACCGGCGGCAACCCGGTCCGCGTCGTGGCCGTCGAACCCGCCAGTTGCCCGAAACTCACGCGGGGAGCCTTCCGGTACGACTTCGGCGACGTGGCGGGATATACCCCCCTGATCCCGATGTACACGCTGGGGCACGACTTCCAGCCTTCGGACATCCACGCCGGCGGACTGCGCTACCACGGTGCGGGAGCCATCGTCAGCCAGTTGCTCAAGGACGGGTTCGTCGAAGCCTGCGCCATTCCGCAGACCGAGACGCTCGGCGCCGGCATCCTGTTCGCCAAGACCGAAGGCATCATCCCCGCGCCGGAATCGACGCACGCCATCGCCACCGCCGTCCGCGAGGCCCTGCAAGCCCGGGAGGAGGGGCGCGAGAAGACCATCCTCTTCAACCTCTCGGGCAACGGCGTGATCGACCTCTATGCCTACGAACAATACCTCTCCGGTGCGCTGAAGGACTATACCCCGACCGATGCGGAGATACGCCGTTCGCTGGACCGGATCGCCTGACAGGGGAAAGGCCGTGAAACGGGAGAGAAATGCCCCGTTTCACGGTCCTGCACCCTCCTGCGCAGGGCTTCCGCTTACAATCCGGAATCACAGAGGAAACAGAGCCATCCGTTTTTCCGCTAAAAAATTAAAAAATATTATGAATTTCGAAAAATCTTTTATATCTTGCATCCAGTTAATTCAATGTAAAATTTCAGATCGTCGTATTTTTAACAAGAATAGACTAACAACCGCAACTTAGAAACGAAATACGGATTACAACCCGACGCTTTTCGCACCGAAAACAATACCAAACCGTAACATACGCCTACCGCCCCCCCCCGAAACGCACCCGCAAACCCGAACGCATGTCACGACGCCAGCCGATAATCCCCTGCCTCACCGGACGGACCACCCGCCCGGCGGGAGCCGCTGCGGAAGCTGCCGGACCGAGAAGGGGGGGGGAACTTTCAAACACGGACTCCGGTAAGGTTCTCCGGCGTTCCATATCCACGGAACGCATTTTCTATCAGACGCTTAACAATGTATGGACGCTGATCCCCGTGCCCCAGAAGGACTCGGAGGCAGCCTTCGTTGCGCCCGTATCATACCGTCAAGTCTGGCATCCGCTCCGGATGTCAGGCTTTTTTGTGCGCCCGGGCCCCTGAAAACCGCGAACTCCCTACCCTCATCAATTATTAACCCAACACATTATGAAATGAAAAAAACACTACTCCTGTTTCTGTTTTTTTGTACGGGCTTCGCAGCAGCCGTCGCCCAGACAAGACTCTCCGGCGTAGTCAGGGATGCCGAGAACGGCAAACCGCTGGATTTCGTGAGCGTGGCCGTCAAGGGCACGACCGTCGGCATAGCGACCGACGCACAAGGCAAATTCGCACTCGCCCTGCCCGCAGGCGCGACGACGCTGGTGGTCAGCTACGTGGGCTACGACACGCAGGAGGTGGAGATCAAGGGGCGCCGGCACATCGACGTCTCCCTTCAGAAATCCTCCCTCAAAATGGACGCGGTCGTCGTAACCGGATTCCAGGACATCAAGAAGCAGACCTTCACCGGATCGTCCGTCAAACTCAAGACCGAGGACCTGAACATGGCCGGCGTGACGGACGTGAGCCGCATGCTCGAAGGCAAGGTGGCGGGCGTCTCGGTGCAGAACGTCTCGGGAACGTTCGGCGCGGCCCCCAAAGTCCGCATCCGCGGCGTCACGTCGATCAACGGCGACAACAAGCCGCTGTGGGTAGTGGACGGCATGGTGCTCGAGGACGTCGTGGACATCTCCAACGACCAGCTTTCGAGCGGCGACCCCACCACGCTGCTCGGCTCCTCGGTGGCGGGCATCAACGCTTCGGACATCGAGACCTTCGACATCCTGAAGGACGCCGCCGCAACGGCGCTCTACGGCGCCCGCGCCATGAACGGCGTGATCGTCATCACCACCAAGCGGGGAAAACAGGGAGCCCCGATCATCACCTACAACGGCAACTTCACGCTGCGGACCAAGCCCCGTTATTCGCAGTACAACATCATGAATTCCTACGACCAGATGTCGGTCTTCTCCGAAATGGAGCGCAAGGGGCTGCTCGGACCCGACATCGTGAACTCCGCGAACTCGGGCGTTTACGGCATCATGTACAACCAGATCAACGCCTACAACGCCAGCAGCGGCAAATTCGGGCTGGAGAACACGCGGCAGGCGCGCCACGACTTCCTGATGAAGTACGCCAGGGCCAACACCGACTGGTTCGACAAGCTGTTCACCTACAACCTCATGCACGAGCACTCGCTCAGCATCTCGTCCGGCTCCGAGAAGTCGCGCACCTACGCCTCGATCGGCTTCCTGGGCGACAACGGCTGGAGCATCGCGGACAAGGTAAACCGCTACACGGTCAATTTCCGCAACGATTTCGACGTCAGCAGCAAAATCCGCACGTCGGTTCAGGTCGTGGGATCGCTGCGCCAGCAGGACGCCCCCGGTTCGTTCACCCGCCAGTCCGACGTGGTGACGGGCAGCTTCTCGCGCGACTTCGACATCAACCCCTTCAGCTACGCGCTCAACACCAGCCGCGCCCTGCGCCCCTACGACGACGAGGGCAACCTGGAGTACATCACGATGAACTACGCCCCGTTCAACATCCTCTCGGAGCTGCGCAACAACCAGCTCCACCTAACGGTGGCCGACGTGAAGTTGCAGGGCGAGCTGAACTACACGATCGTCCCGGGACTGCGCTACAACTTCACCGGGGCGCTGCGCTACGTACAGACCACGCAGGAGCACGAAATCACCGAGCACGCCAACGCCGCCAACGCCTACCGCGCGGCGGGCAACTCGACCATCCGCAGCCTCAACCCGTTCCTCTACCGCGACCCGAACGACCTCTCGGCCGAACCGGTCGTCGTGCTCCCCTACGGCGGCTTCTACAACACGGCCACCAACAAGATGCTCAACTACGTCGTCCGCAACTCGCTCAGCTACACAAAGGTTTGGGATACGGACCGCACGCACGAGCTGAGCGTGCTGGGCGGCATGGAAATCCGCTCCACCGACCGGCGCGTCAATTCCACGACCGGATACGGCTACCAGTACGACGGCGGCGGCGTGGTGTCGCTCGATCCCAAACTGATGGAGATGCTCGTTTACCGGCAGTCGCCCTACTACATGATGGAGGACACCTACGAGCGCAATGCGGCCTTCTACGCCAACGCCGACTACACGTTCGACCGCCGCTACTCGATCTCGGCCTCGGCGCGTTACGACGGTTCGAACCAGTTAGGACGCGGCGCCGCGAAGCGGTGGCTGCCCACATGGACCTTCGCCGGGAAGTGGATCATCTCCAACGAAGCCTTCATGGAGAACGCCTCGCGCATCGTCGATTTCATGAGCCTGCGCGCCAGCTACGGACTGACGGCCAACATCCCGCCTTCGGCCTCGAACGCCATGGCGCTCTACTACAACCAGGAGCTCTACCGGCCCGGAAACGCCGAGGTGGGCATCACGCTGGCCGACTTGCAGAACACCGAGCTGACGTGGGAGAAGAACTACCAGCTCAACGTGGGCTTCGACCTGACGCTGTTCGGCGGACGGCTCGACTTCAACGTGGATTACTTCAACCGGCAGGGTTTCGACCTGATCTCGCAGATCAAGGTGGCGGGTATCGGCGGCTTCATGTGGAAGAACGCGAATTACGCCGATCTCGACTCGCAGGGCGTGGACATCACGCTCGGCGGCAAGATGATAAGCACCAAGGACTGGACCTGGTCGGCGCACTTCACCTTCGGCTATTCGAAGAACATCATCCGCAACGCCAAGAACAGTCCGGAGGTGTTCGAGCTCGTCCGCCAGGAGGGAGGCAACAAGAACAACTACCCGGTGAACAGCCTCTTCTCGATTCCCTTCGCGGGACTGAATCCCGAGACGGGCATCCCCATGTTCTACAACGAGAAGGGCGAGATCGGATACGACTGCTACATGCAGGGCATCGAGACCGACTTTCTGAAGTACGAGGGGCAGATCGACCCCAAATACACGGGCGGACTGAACACCACGCTGCGCTGGAAGAGTCTTTCGATGAACCTCTTCTTCACGTTCCAGGCGGGCAACGTCATCCGGCTCAACCCGGTGTTCAGCTCCAGCTACAGCGACATCACGGCTCTCCCGAACGAGTTCAAGGACCGCTGGATCATGAGCGGCGACGAGCAGCGCACCGACATCCCGGCCATCGCCGACAACCTCATGCAGAAGCTCTACCTCTCGAGCGCCTACCCGTACAACAACTACAACTACTCGTCGGCGCGCGTGGCCAAGGGAGACTTCATCCGCCTCAAATCGCTCTCGATCAACTACGAGCTGCCCTCGGCGCTCGTCCGCAAGAGCCGCGTGTTCAAGCGCGCCGCCGTGCGGCTGACGGCCAAGGACCTCTGGCTGATGTACTCGGACAAGGCCCTCAACGGTCAGGACCCCGAGTTCTTCAACACGGGCGGCGTGGCCATGCCCGTCCAGACGCAGTTCGTGCTCTCGCTCGATTTAGGTTTCTAACATAAAGTACGCAAGCAATCATGAAAAGAATCATCGAAATATTCCTCGTAACGCTGGGCTTGGCGCTGTCGGCGGGATGCAGCGAGTTCCTGGACACCGTGCCCGACAACCGCACCACCATCGACACGCCGAAAAAGATCAGCCAACTGCTCGCCACGGCCTACCCCGACCGAACCTACATGACGCTCATCGAGCACCGCTGCGACGGATACACCGATTTCGGAAGCACCTTCCAGGGAATGCAGCCCGACGCGGCGTTCGACAACGTCGTGAGCGCCTTCCTCTGGGACGAGTTCACCCGCTCGGAATCGGGCAACGACACCAACGAGCAGTACTGGACCTCGGCCTACAACGCCATCGCCGTGGCCAACCACGCGCTCGAAGCCATCGAACAACTGCCCGATCCCGGTGCGGCCTCCCTGCAGAAGGGCGAAGCGCTGCTGGCCCGCGCCTACGCGCACTTCTGCCTGCTGACCCTCTTCGCCGACTTCTTCGACACGAACAACCTCGCGGCCAATCCGGGCATCCCCTATGTAACCGAACCGGAGACGGTCGTCATCAAGCATTACGACCGCGAAACGGCCGCCCAGACGCTCGAACACGTCCTGAAGGACCTCGAGGAGGGAATGCAGCTCGTAGGCGGCAGCAGCGACTACGACCAGCCCAAATTCCACTTCACGCGGGATGCCGCCGCGGCGCTCGGCGCCCGCATCGCCCTCTTCTCGCGCAACTACAACGACGTGATCCGTTACGCCAACATGCTGCTGCCCACGCCGACACAGCACTTCGCGCTTTCCTACACCGACGACACGCCCGTACTGAACGCCGACGGGTCGCCGGCACAGGGCGTGGACCCGAACGACGCGGCCGACCAGTTCATGCGGAGCAACCTCCACGACTGGCGCACCTATATCAAGAGCGGCAACCCCGACCAGATGGGCACGGACTTCACCAGCGCCAGCGCCAACGCCAACCTGCTCCTCACCGAGTGCGTGACGCTGGCCTACCGGGAGATGGTCGGAACGGCCTACGTCCGTCACGCGATGGAGCGCACGGCCATGGTGACGCTGCTGACCGAGAACGTCACGGGCGACCCGTGGATCTTCCAGAACGTAGCCTACCAGTGGAACGGCGGACGCACCTACTGGCTGCCGAAGTTCTACGAGGACTTCAAGATCGACAATCCCGTGGCGCAGACCGGAGTGCCCTACTCGAAGTGCGCGCTGCTGCGGCTGGAGGAGGTGCTGCTCGCCCGCGCCGAAGCCTACGCCATGCTGGGCAACTACGACGGCGCGCTGGACGATCTGAACATGTTCGCCGCCTGCCGCATAGACGATTACGCCTACGGACCGAACACCCTCTACAAGGACAAGCTGACCGACTACTACACGGCCCAGCTCAACGCTCCGGACCACTTCATCAACAGCGCCTACAACGCCGGCCGTTTCAAGGCGGGCGACGAGGGCAACGTGCAGAAGGCGCTCATCCTGACCGTACTGGACTTCCGCCGCATCGAGTTCCTCTACGAAGGCATACGCTACTGGGACGTGCTGCGCTGGAACATTCCCGTGACGCACACAACCATCGACGGCGCCACCAGCACCCTCACGCCCGACGACGACCGCCGCATCCTGCAAATCCCGCAGATCGCGACCGCCTCGGGCATTCAACTCAACGACATGGTAAACATCCCCTATCCGTGGTAATTCAAAAGCTGAAAATACGATGAAAACACTACGTCATATCCAATTCTGCCTCTTCGCGCTCCTGGTCGGAGCAGCCTTCACGGCCTGCAACGAGGAGGACCCCATCGACCCCAACGCCGACATTCCCGGCCTGGGCGGCGAAGAGACCGTCCAGACGGAGACCGACCGGTGGCTCTACGAAAACTACGTCGTGCCGTTCAACATCGACGTCGAATACAAGTGGGACGCCACGGACATGATGCCTTCGATCGACAAGCAGTTAGTACCCGTCGATGAGGAGCTGGTCATCCCGTTCATGCAGGTGATGTACGACGTCTGGTTCTCGCCCTACGAGCAGACGGCCGGACTCGACTTCGTCAAGGAGATCACGCCCAAGAAGGTCGTGCTGGTCGGCAGTCCCGAGTACGAATTCGGAGCCATCAAGCTCGGACAGGCCGAAGGCGGCCGCAAGATTCTGCTGCTCAACGTGAACGGGTTCGACCCATCGGATGCCGCGAACGTCAAGGAATTCCTCCACACCATCGAGCACGAGTTCGCGCACATTCTGCACCAGACGGTGCTCTTCGACAAGAACTACGAAAAGATCAGCGCCGGCAACTACCTTCCCTCGGGCTGGACGAGCGTCTCGGATTCGGAGGCGCGCCAATTGGGCTTCATCACCCCCTACGCCATGTCGGGCAAGGACGAGGATTTCGTGGAGATGATCTCGATGATCATGGTCTACGGCCGCGAATGGTACGAAGAGACGGTGCTGACCGAGGCCGGGACGACCGGCGCGGCCCTGTTGCAGCAGAAGGAGCAGATCGTGATCGACTACCTGAAAAACACCTGGGGCATCGAGTTCTACGACACGGCGGGCGAAAAAGGACTGGTGACCTGCGTACAGGAGGCCATCGCCCAGGTGGTCGCGGACAATCAATAACCCTATAACACGGCAGAAAGATGAAAAAACACCTCTATCGCATATTCCTGCTCCCGGTCGTGCTGCTGGCTGCGACCGCCTGCAACGACAACGACTACGAAACGACGATGGGCGACGTGGACCAGCGCCTCGACGAGGCCATCTCCTCCTACTACGGGGAGCTCTCCGCGGCCGAAAACGGCTGGATCGCCAACATTCCCACATCGAAGGGCATCTACCGGTTCTGGATGGATTTCACCGACGACAACCGCGTGACGATGTACACCGACAACCTGATGTACCCCGACTTCCGGACCACGCCCGACGAAAGCAGCTACCGCATCCAGGGGTTGCAGCGTCCGACGCTGATCTTCGACACGTACAGCTACCTGGCCATCATCAACGACCCGAACTCCGACATCAGCGGCGGCAGCGCGGAGGACAACCAGGGCCTCGAAACCGACTTCGAGTTCGAAATCGCCTCGTTCGACGGCGACACCTTCTCGCTGCTCGGCCGCCGCAACCGCGTCGAGGCCACGCTGACGAGAGCCTCGGCCGAAGAGAAGAACCTCGTGCAGCAGGGGGCGCTGATGCAGGTGCAGGAGGACCTCCAGCAATTCATCAACCGCGACGGCTACTGCTACGTCGCGCTGGGCAGCGGGAAGGTCGCCGTGGATTTCGACCTGCGTTCCGTCACGCTGAGCTACGTGCAGGGCACCAACACGGTGATCTCGGCCACCACGTCGTCCTATGTCGATCTGAAACACAACATCGTACTGCAGGAGCCGCTCGTCATGCAGGGGTCGATCATCTCGGGATTCCTCTGGAACGACGCCACGCAAAGCTACACGGCCGTCTCCTCGCAGCAGATTCCCGTGCAGCGGCAGGACGAGGCCATCATCGGGCTCGACGCGATGCTGGGCGCCGGCAGCGGCTACAAATACTCCGCGCTGGCCGTGCGTCTGTCCATGTACGGCGGCGACACGTCGTGCGAAATCGCGCAGCAGCTCGTCAATTTCGGCAAGGAGATCTCCACCGTGTTCCGCATGACGCTGGGCGATATCTACATGCGCTTCGGCGAGCTCGAAGGCCGGCCCTATATCGACATGGAGGTGGAGTTCGGCCTCTATCAGGCGGTCTTCACGTTCGACATCCTGGAAAATCCCAACGGCACGACCAAACTGCTCCGCTACAACACGGACTACGATCCGGTGGGAAATTCCCAGACCCTGCTCGACAACGGCTGCGGACAGAAGCTCTGCGACTACCTCACGGGCAAGACCTTCCGCAAGACCTGGCTCAAGCAGTCGTTCGGAACCTACCGGATGGGCGCGCTCACGGACACGAAGGACCCGGCCAACTACATGCCCGGCGCCCTGCTCTGAGCCCCCGGCCAACGGACACATCCATTCGAAAACCCTTAAAAACAATCGCATTATGAAACGTATCTTCCAGTATGGCTTCGCCCTCGCGCTCGCGGCGTGCTCCTTCGCGGCGTGCAGCGACGACGACACCGGCGAAAACGGTGTCAAGACCGATGTGACTCTCTCCCCCTCGACCTCTCTGACAGGCGTGAGTTTCTCGGCCAACACGCTCAACGTAAGCAATAACGGCATCTATCCCTCGGCCTCGATCGCCGTCAAGAAGGCCGACGGTTCGGCCCTGAGCGGCGTAACGCTCCAGGTCGAACTGTCGAACAACAGCGCCTCCGAAGAGTGGTGCCAGATCGAACCGAAGAACAATGCGCTGCAATTCACCGTCCAGCCCTACGAAGGCGGCGAAGCGGCCCGTTCGATCGACGTGCGCCTCACAGGATCGGGCAACGGCGTCTCGATCAACCCGTTCACCTTCAAGGTCGTGCAGGCTCCCACGCCCAAGAGCGCCGAAGCACACATCCTCGACTTCTCGATCCCGGAGCAGACCCAGCCCGCCGAAATCGACTACGAGAAGATGACGATCACGGTGAACGTGCCGTTCGGAACCGACGTCACGGCCCTGACGCCCGAAATCGAGATTTCGGCCGGAGCCAGCGTGTCGCCGGCCAGCGGCGAGGCGCAGGACTTCTCCCAGCCGGTGAAATACACCGTGACGGCCGAAGACAGCAAAACCACCCGGGAATACACCGTCACGCTGACCGTCGGCGGCGAAGTGGTGCTCGACACCTCCGCAGAGCCCGCCGCAGGCGTAACCCTCTCGGGCAACAACTATACGGTCGTGGCGGGAGGCGCCGCAGCGGCCACGACGGTCAAGGTATCGCTGACCTACTCGGGCAGCCCGATCGCCGACCTGACGGGCTACACCTTCGCGGTCGAGGCCACCGACGCCAAGTCCGGCGCAGCGGCCGCCTGGGTGAAGGTCAGCCAGGTGGACGCGTCCGGCGCATTCCCCTTCACGGTCGATCCCAACACCGATGAGAACGCCCGCCGCGCCACGATCGCCGTATCGTGCACCGACAACTCGGGAGCCAAGCTTTTCGGCAGCGGCTCGGTCGGCATCTCGCAGGACGGAACCGAGGTCGGCGCGCAGCTCATCGAGCTCATAGACGTTCCGGGCGGCCGTTTCCTGCAAGGCGACAGCCCCGATCCGACAAGCGTCATCGGGAACGCCCGCTACTGCAACCTCACGTCGTTCTCGATCGGCAAATACGAGGTGACGCAGGCGCAGTTCGAGGAGGTGATGGGCTTCAACCCCTCGGAGTTCAAGAAGGAAGGAGCCACCCACCCGGTCGAAAGCGTTTCCATCTGGGATGCCATGCAGTTCTGCGACGAACTGAGCAAACGCGAAGGCTACACGACTTTCTACAACCTCTCCGACATCCAGTACGGACAGGACGGCAGCGGCCGCATCCTCACGGCCACGCGCAACTGCGACATGAGCGCGACGGGATACCGCCTGCCGACGCTGGCCGAATGGGAATATGCGGCCAAGGGCGGCGCAGAGGGAATCGCCCAATACAGCTATCTCTACGCCGGAGGCGACAACCCGCTCGAAATGGGCTGGTGGCGCGAGAACGAGGGCGAGAAGACGCACCCCGTGGGCGAGAAACCGGCCAATCCGATCGGAATCCACGACATGTGCGGAAACGTCGGAGAGTGGAACCACGACTGGTACGAGCGCCCCTACATGAGCGACTTCCCCTCGACCGACGAGGTGACCGATCCGTTCGGACCCGACGAACCGTGCGATGCGGACGACCTGGCATTTATCCGCGGCGGCGACTACGACACGTCGAGCGAATGGAACCTGCGTATCACCTACTGGAGTCTGCAAGCCGGCGGTATCGACATGAATCCCAACAACATGTGCCGCCAGTCGGGAATCGGATTCCGCGTCGTGATCCGCCGCTGATCCGTCCTGCCGGCCCTCGACGGAAGGGGTCGGGTCCATGCGGCCCCTTCCGTTCTTCACGCCTCCAGCCGAGGAGGCGCTCCCTTCCCCATCATCCATCAAAAAAACGACCATGAAAAAATTCCGCAATATCCGGCGAATCTTCGCCATGGGGATTTTCGCCGCGGCGGCCCTCGCCGCATGCAGCGACGACCCCGACACCCCCGACCCCGTGACGTTGGGATTCGCACCGCTTTCCGGTGTCGAAAACGTCGTCTTCTCTCAGAACAAGCTCACCGTCACCGCCTCCGGCGCGACGGTCTCGATCGGCCTCACGGACGAGGACGGCGGTGCGATCAGCAACCTCAATCTGGCGGCGAAGGTCTCCGGGACGGGCGAAACCGCCTGGTGCAAGGCCTCGGTGGAGGCCGGCAAGCTCCGCCTTGCGATCGACCCCTACACCGACAAGGAGACCGAACGCACGGCCGACGTCGAGGTGTTCTCCGACGCCACCTACGTCACGCCCGTCTCGCTGACGGTCGTACAGAAGGCGCAGCCCAAGCTGACCGCCTCCTCCATCACGGCCTTCTCGTTCGAGGAGCAGAGCGGCCCGGCGACGATCGACCAGGAGGCCCTGACGATCGCCGTCACGGTCACCCGCGGCACGGACGTCACCAGGCTCGTTCCGACCATCGAGGTATCGGAAGGCGCGACCGTCTCTCCCGCCAGCGGCGCCGAGCAGGACTTCTCCCAGCCGGTCAAGTACACCGTGACGG
>ERZ773106.2266-NODE-2266-length-11278-cov-2.831685_pt1 | contig 11278 bp, 7 predicted proteins | sample MGYA00580572_ERZ773106 | MGnify/ENA primary metagenome ERZ773106 (study PRJEB29015, sample SAMEA2737868) | human gut metagenome | biome: human gut; feature: human-associated habitat; material: faeces | place: China | collected 2012 ... | reverse complement strand
TCAGCCCGAACTACCTCAGTGCCAATATGAAGAAGTACGCAGGCGACACGTTCATGAACCTGCTCATCAAAAAGCGCATGGAGGTCGCCCACGCCCTGCTGACGACGAGCAGCCTGAAAATTTACGAGGTCGCGCGGCAGTGTGGCTATTCCGACCAGCACTATTTCAGCTTCTGCTTTAAAAAATACTACGGCACATCGCCCGCGCAGCTGCGCCGGGCCGAGAGCGAGCGGGGAGGCGGGGGAACATGACGCGGAAAAGACGCGGCCTGAGCATGACATCCATTTTGGTGCTGGCGCTCGTCGGTACCATCACGGCCATCGTGCTGGGAGCTATGGCCGTGTTCCTGCAGACGTATCAGCGCTCGCTCATCCGGAGCGTGCAGACCTCTGCGCGCCAGTCCGTCGCCCAGGTAGGCAAGACGGTCGAGGACTATCTGGACGATGTCAACAGCCTCATGGAGCTGCTCGAGCGCAAGCTCGAGGATCCGCGGCAGGACCGGGACGACTTCTTTGCCGCCTTCCTGCAGATCCGGCCGGACGTTGTGGCCGTTACGACCTATGACGCGGCGGGCGGGCTTGTGGACTGCCGGTCGCGCGCGGCAAAGCGCACGGAGATCTATCAGAATCTTTCGTTTGATCCCGATAAAATGGACGCCTATGCCGGCGGCTATGTCTCCACGCCTCATGTGGCCTCGATCTTTCAGGGCTATTATCCGTGGGTCGTTACGCTCGTTGCGCCGCTCGATGCGCCGGGCCGCGAGGAATGGATCGCGCTGGACATCAGCTTCAGCAGCATTTCCGCCTACCTGAACGACGTCGGCATCGGCCAGCACGGCTACTGCTTCCTGATGGACCAGAGCGGCAACATCATCTATCACCCGCAGCAGCAGCTCATCTATTCCGACCTCAAGCGGGAGAACACGTCGCTCATCGCGGGCCTGCCGGACGGCAGCAACGAGAGCGGCAGCATGATCTATACGCTCACCTCGCTGGAAAACAGCCATTGGCGCGTTGTCGGTGTGAGCTTCGTCGAGGAGCTCATCACCGAGAGCGTGCAGGAGGTCAGCCGCATTCTGGCCGCCTCCGGCATCGGTATCCTGCTGGCCGCCGTCATCATCAGCTTCGTGCTGTTCCGCACGCTTTCCCGCCCCATGCACGGCCTGACGGCAGCCATGCGTCAGTTCGAGCAGGATGCGGACAATTTCACCTATGTTCCGGTCGGCGGTGCGCGCGAGGTGCGCGTGCTGTCGGATTCGTTCGGGCAGATGGTCGTGCAGATCCAGCGCCTCATGGAGCAGGTGCGTGCCGAGGAGGTCAATCTGCGCAAGACGGAGCTGCGCGCGCTGCAGGCGCAGATCAACCCGCACTTCCTCTATAATACGCTCGACTCCATTGCGTGGATGTGCGAGCAGGGGAGAAATGCCGAGGCCGTCGAGATGGTCAATGCGCTGGCGCGGCTGTTCCGCATCAGCATCAGCCGCGGCCACGAGCTTATCCCCATCCGCAGCGAGCTGCAGCATGCCGAGAGCTATCTGCAGATCCAGTCCCACCGCTATAAGAATCAGTTTTCCTATTCCTTCGACGTGCAGGAGGAGTGCCTGGACTACCTGTGCAACAAGATCACGCTGCAGCCCATCATCGAAAACGCGATCTACCATGGCATCAACGGCCTTGTGGATGAGGGGGAGATCCGCATCTCGTGCCGCGCGGACGGGGACGATATCCTGTTCACCGTCGAGGATAACGGCACCGGCATGGAGCCGGAGCAGGTGCAGGCCATCCTGCGCAAGGAGCGCAGCGACCACACCGGCATCGGGATCAAGAACGTCAACGATCGTCTGAAGATCTATTTCGGACCGGCCTATGGCATTACCATTGACAGCGTGCCCGACGAGGGAACGCGCGTATATATCCGCATGCCGAAGGTGCGGGAGGAGGCAGAGTATGAAAAACGCTAAACGGCTGGCCGCACTTTTCCTGACGGCCGCCGTGCTTCTGACGGCGGGCTGCAGCCGCAAGACTGTCACGTCACAGAACTCCGTATGGTTCATCGCCAAATCCACGAACACGGAATTCTGGAAATCTGCCTTTGCCGGAGCGAACGCCGCAAAATCGGAGTATAACGTCGATCTGACGATCTGCGGGCCGGAGACGGAGGAGGACTACGAGGAGCAGAACCGTCTTATCGACGAAGCCGTCGCTGCCGGTGCAGATGCCATCGTCTATTCCGCCATCAGCTACACGAAAAACGCCGAGGCAATCACCCGCGCGGCCAAGCAGGGCCTGAAGATCGCCGTCATCGACAGCGACGTGGACTCCGACGGCGTCGGTGTGCGCATCGGCACGGACAATGTCGAGGCCGGGCGCATGGCCGGGCGCGCTGCCCTGCAGACGGACTGGGACAGCCTGACGGTCGGCATCGTGAACTTTGATCTCGGCAGCCGCAACGGGCAGGAGCGCGAGAGCGGCTTTCGCGAGGCGCTGGCGGGAGACCCGCGTGTGAAGGACATCTATACGATCAACGTCAACGCCGACGCCACGACGGCACAGGTCCGCACGGTGCAGCTCCTTGTGGAGCACCCGGAGATCAATGTGATCGTCGGCTTCAACGAGCCGATCGCCGTCGGCGCGGCCATGGCCGTGCACTCCCTTGGCCTCGCGGGCCGCGTGCGCATGGTCGGCTTTGATACGAACGTCAAGTGCATCGACCTGCTGCAGAGCGGGGCCGTTTCGGCCCTCATCGTGCAGAATCCCTATGCCATGGGCTACCTCGGGGTCGAGGCTGTGTGCAATCTGCTCGACGGGCAGACCTACCGCACGGCGGAGCTGCTCGACACGGCGACGCGCACCGTGACGAAGGAGACGATGTTCACCATCGAGAATCAGAAGGCGCTGTTCTCATTCGGTTGACATATGCGCAATTTGCACAAATTCGACGCATTGTTTTTGACATCCAAAACAAAGAATGTGAAGTTTTCACCCTTCCTGCGTAAGAAATCTCATTGTTTTTTGTACAAATTCTGTTAAAATTTAATTACGCGGAACGGAGATTCCGCAGAAATTTATGGAGGATGAATGACAATGAAAAAACTTCTTGCGCTTCTTCTTGTCCTTGTCATGGTCGTTGCTCTGGTCGCCTGCGGCAGCAACGGCAACGAGACCGAGGCACCGACGAACAATTCTCAGCCCGCTTCCGACGCCACTGAGAACAACGACAACACCGACAACAGCGACACCCCTGTGGGCACCGATCTGAAGGTCGCCGTGTTCTACTACACCTATTCCGACACCTACATCTCCAGCGTCCGCACCGCTCTCGATGCACAGCTGGACGCGCTGGGCGTTACCTATCAGGACTTCGACTCCAACGGCAACCAGACCACGCAGAACGAGGCCATCCAGACCGCAATCGCTGACGGCTATAACCTGCTGATCGTCAACATGGTCACCTCCGGTTCTTCCGACACCGCGAAGGGCATCATGGAGCTGGCCGGCGATGTGCCCGTTATCTTCTTCAACCGCGCAGTCGATGAGGACGGCGTCGAGGCTTCCGCTTCTGTCCTGAACGCTTATGAGAACATCGCATTCGTCGGCACCGACGCCCCCGAGGCAGGCCATCTGCAGGGCAAGATGATCGGCGAGTACGTCCTCGAGCACTATGACGAGCTCGACCTGAACGGCGACGGCAAGATCTCCTACGCCATGTTCAAGGGCGACGAGGCAAACGTCGAGGCCATCTACCGCACCCAGTACGGCGTTGAGGATGCCAATGCTGTCCTGACTGCCGCCGGCAAGCCCGAGCTTGTCTACTTCGATGCCAACAATACCTCCGGCTATCAGGTCGACCTGAACGGCCAGTGGTCCGCTGCTGCAGCTCTCGATTACATGAACACGAACCTCTCGCAGTACAACGAGGGCAACAACAACATGATCGAGCTCATCATCTGCAACAACGACAACATGGCTGAGGGCTGCATCTCCGCTCTGGAGTCCGCGGGCTACAACAACGGCACCGGCAAGACCATCCCGGTCTTCGGCGTTGACGCCACCGATTCCGCCAAGGAGCTCATTGCCAACGGCAAGATGACCGGCACCGTCAAGCAGGATGCCGAGGGCATGGCTGCCGCCATCGCTCAGATCGCCAAGGCTGTCGGCGAAGGCACCGCTCTGAAGGACGCCGTCGCTGCTACGGCTGAGAGCAACACCGAGATGTACAGCGTCGCCGAGGGCGTTGCCACGAAGCTGTATGTCGCTTATGCTCCCTACACTGCGTAAGCATCGGACATAAAAACTCTGACTGATCGAAATCGAAAAGGGGAGGCTGCCGCAGGGCGGCAGCCTCCTTTTCAGATTTTCAAACAGGCCAAGGAAGTAAGGAGGACATGAAATGAATATGGATCAGGATATCTTGCTGCAGATGACGGATATCACGAAGACCTTCCCGGGCGTCAAGGCGCTCGATCATGTTTCTCTGACGCTGAAACGGGGAACCGTCCATGCTCTGATGGGAGAAAACGGCGCAGGCAAATCCACGCTGATGAAGTGCCTGTTCGGCATTTATAACAAGGACAGCGGAACCATCCTCCTGGAAGGCAAAGAAGTCAACTTCAAAAACAGCAGAGAGGCGCTGGACAATGGCGTGGCCATGGTCCATCAGGAGCTGAATCAGGCTCTGAAGCGCTCTGTTATGGATAATATCTGGCTGGGGCGTTACCCGAAGCATCTCGGACTGGTGGTCGACGAGACCAAAATGTACCGGGAGACCATGAAAATATTCGACGAGCTGGGCATCAATGTCGATCCGCACCGGATCATGAGCACGATGCCCGTTTCGCAGCGTCAGATGGTCGAGATCGCGAAGGCGGTCTCCTATCGTTCGAAGGTCATCGTATTTGACGAGCCGACCTCCTCTCTCACGGAGGACGAGGTCGAGCATTTGTTCCGAATTATCAACATGCTCCGCGACCGGGGCGTGGGTATCATTTATATTTCGCATAAAATGGCGGAGATCAAGCGCATCTCCGACGAGATCACCATCATGCGCGACGGTCAGTGGATCGCGCCCCGCCCGGCTGCCGAGCTGGAGGTTAACGATATCATCCGCCTGATGGTCGGCCGTGAGCTGAACAATCAGTTCCCGCCGAAAACGAACAAGCCGGGCGAGCCCTTCCTGAAGGTCGAGCACCTGACGGGCCAGTATAACGGCCTGCGCGATGTGAATTTCACGGCGCGCCGCGGCGAGATCCTCGGCCTGGCCGGTCTGGACGGCAGCGGCCGCACGGAGACGCTCGAGTGCATCTTCGGCGTGATGACCCGCAAGGACGGCGTCATCACCCTCGACGGCAAGCCCTGCCGCAACCGCAATGCGCGCGAGTCCATCAAAAACGGCTTTGCCCTGCTGACGGAGGAGCGCCGCTCGACCGGTATTTTCTCCATCCTGAATATCCGGGAGAATACGGTCATTTCCAGCCTGAAAAAGCACCGCCGCGGCATCTGGCTGAGCAACCGCTCCATGAAGAAGGATACGCAGTGGTCCATTGATGCTATGCACACCAAGACGCCGTCTCAGGAGACGAAGATCCGCAGCCTCTCCGGCGGCAACCAGCAGAAGGTCATTCTCGGCCGCTGGCTGCTCACCGACCCGGACGTGCTGCTGCTCGACGAGCCGACGCGCGGCATCGACGTCGGCGCAAAGTACGAAATTTATCAGCTCATCATCGACCTTGCCAACCGCGGCAAGACCGTGCTGATGGTCTCGTCCGAGATGCCGGAGCTTCTGGGCGTCTGCGACCGCATCCTTGTCATGTCAGGCGGCCGCCTTGCCGGTGAAGTGGATGCCAAAACGACCAGCCAGGAAGAGATCATGCGGCTGGCAGCAAAATACGTTTAAGGGAGGGCCTCGGTCATGGCAAATCCTGTGACAAAAATTCGCAATACGGCTGCGGACTACCGCAAGCTGGACGGGCGCGACAAGCGCCGCTTCTGGACGGACGGCATTCTGAACAATGCGCTGTACATCCTGATGGCGATCTTCATCATCTACACCGCCATCGTCAACCATAACTTCCTGAAGATCGGCTCCATCACGAACATCATCTCGTTGGCCGCTGCGTCCCTTCCGTTCGCGCTCGGCGTTGCGGGCTGCATCGTCCTGACGGGCACCGACCTTTCCGGCGGCCGTGTCGTCGGCCTGTCCGCTGCCCTTTCTGCCGCCCTGCTGCAGAAGACGGACCTTGCCCGCAGAATGTTCAGCTGGATGCCGAACATCCCCACCTGGGCCGGTATCTGCATCGCCATTCTTGCGGTCATCGCCATCGGTGCGATCATCGGCTTTGTCAACGGTTTCTTCGTTGCAAAGTTCAAGCTGCATCCCTTCATCGTCACGCTGGCCACGCAGCTCATCACCTATGGCCTGATCCTCGTGTTCTTCATGCTCAACGATAACAACGGCCAGCCGCTGTCCGGCCTGTCCGACGGTTATTCGAGCTTCATCAAGGGCAAGATGATCTCCATCGGCGCTGTCAGCCTGCCGTGGTATGTGCTTTATGCCATCATCCTGCTTGCCATCACCTGGTTCCTGTGGAACAAGACGACGTTCGGCAAGAACATGTTCGCCGTCGGCTCGAATGCCGAGGCTGCCAATGTCTCCGGCGTGAACGTCTTCCGCACGACGGTCCTTGTCCACACATTCGCGGGCGTGATGTACGGTCTGACCGGCTTCATCGAGGGCGCGCGCATCAGCTCCATCACGCAGTCCACCGGCCTGAACTATGAGTGCGATGCCATTGCGGCCTGCGTCATCGGCGGCGTTTCGTTCGTCGGCGGCACCGGCAAGATCAGCGGCATCGTGCTCGGCGTTCTCATCCTGCGTATCATCTTCGCTGCGCTGACCTTCCTTGCCATCGATTCCAGCCTGCAGTACATCATCAAGGGCCTCATCATTCTGGTCGCCTGCTCTCTGGATATGCGCAAGTACCTCGTCAAAAAGTAAAGACAACAGCTGCTCCTCCGGGCCTCCTGCCCGGAGGAGCTTTTATATTACAGAGCAAAAGCAGGGGAGCGGCATGCCCCGCCCGTCCGCGAAGCGGCAATCGGCTCGCTAATTCGGCGCAGCGCACCATTCCCAACGCCGCGTTTCCCCGATGTGTCATTGCGAGGAGCGAAGCGACGTGGCAATCTCGCAGTACCCGGTCGAATAACAGAAAGGATGCGGCGAATACAGTAACTTTACGCTGCGGGGCGTCGAGGACGCCGCCCCCTACAACGCCCGCCCGGAAGCCTCGCAAAATTTTCCGCTTTCTACTTCCTGCATGCCCCGTCCCTGCAGGGCTCCCATAAGCCGCCTCTTGCTTTTCCGCACGGATTCTGTTACAATAGGCAGACTGTGAAGAAAAAGATAGAAAGAATAGAGGAGGAAAGAGGCGTGCATTCATCGCTCAGAAAGAAATACATCGGCAATGCGGCGTTCTATAAAATGGCGCTTGCCGTTGCGATCCCCATCATGATCCAGAACGGCATCACGAACTTCGTCAGCCTGCTGGACAACATCATGGTCGGCCGCGTCGGCACGGAGCAGATGACCGGTGTTGCCATTGTCAATCAGCTCATTTTCGTGTTCAACCTTGCCATTTTCGGCGCGGTGTCCGGCGCGGGCATTTTCGGTGCGCAGTATTACGGCAAGGGCGACTGGGACGGCGTGCGGCAGACGTTCCGCTTTAAGCTGCTCGTCTGCACGGCCCTTACGGTGCTCGGCGCGGGCATTTTCCTGCTGTTCGGCGAGGACCTGATCCTCCTGTACCTCAAGGGTGACGGCTCCCCGGAGCAGATCGCGGCCAGCCTCGGCTATGCAAAGGAATATCTGCTCATCATGCTCGTCGGCTTTATCCCGTTCACGCTGTCGCAGTGCTATTCCGGCACGCTGCGCGAGACGGGCCAGACCGTCGTGCCCATGGTTGCGGGCGTCGTGTCCGTTGTGGTGAATCTCTGCTTCAACACGCTGCTGATCTTCGGCTATCTCGGCTTCCCGCGGCTCGGTGCCTCAGGCGCGGCCATTGCCACGGTCATCGCGCGCTTTGTCGAGGCGGGTGTCGTCATGCTCTGGGCGCACCGCAACCCGGAGCGCGTGCCCTATCTGCGCGGCGTGTACCGCTCGTTCCACATTCCGGCTGCGCTGGCCCGTGCCATTGCGAGAAAGAGCATCCCGCTCCTGTTGAACGAAACGCTCTGGGCAGCAGGTATGGCGCTGCTGGCGCAGTGCTACTCTGTGCGCGGCTATGACGTTGTCTCGGCCTATAACATCTGCTCGACGGTGTCGAATGTGTTCAATGTCGCCTTTATGGCCATGGGCAATGCCGTCGGCATTCTGGTCGGCCAGCTGCTCGGCGCGGGGAAGATGGAGGAAGCCGTCGATACGGACCGTAAGCTCATCACGTTCTCCGTCGGCATCTGCATCGTGCTCGGCGGCCTGATGGCCCTTGTGGCCCACCTGTTCCCGCAGATCTATAACACGTCTGACAGCATCCGCGGCCTTGCGGCCGCGTTCATCCGCATCTGTGCGCTGTGCATGCCGATCAATGCGCTGGCCAACGCCTGCTATTTTACCCTGCGCTCCGGCGGCAAGACATTCGTGACGTTCCTGTTCGACAGCTTCTATGTCTGCGTGCTGACCGTGCCGATGGCCTTTGTGCTCAGCCGATTCACCGGCCTGCCGATCGTGCCGCTGTTCCTCTGCTGCCAGCTGGCCGATATCGGCAAGTGCGTTGTCGGCCTCATCATGATCCGCCGCGGCGTCTGGATCCAGAACATTGTCGGAAGGGAGGCGGCCTGAGTGAAGCGCGATACCCGCTATTATCAGCAGCATGGCCTGCTGCGCATTTTCCTGTCGTATTTCGGTCCGCACCGCCGTCTGTTTCTGCTGGACATGCTCTGCGCGCTGTTTATCGGGGCGGTCGATCTCATCTTCCCGCTCATCTCCCGCCGTGCGATCAATACGATGCTGCCCGCGCACGCCTACCATACGTTCTTCGTCGTCATGGGCATCATGGCGGCGGCGTACCTCGTGCGCGCGTTCTTCTATTATATCATCGCCTATTACGGCCACACGTTCGGCATCCGCGTTGAGGCCGATATCCGCAGCGACCTGTTCCGCCACATGCAGAGCCTCGGCTATGAATTCTATGACCACAACCGCACGGGCCAGCTCATGAGCCGCCTGACGACGGACCTGTTCGAGATCACGGAGCTGGCGCACCACGGCCCAGAGGACCTGATGATCTCCCTGCTGACGATCGTCGGCGCGCTCGCCGTCATGTTCACGATCGAGTGGCGGCTGGCCTTGGTCGTGTGCGTCATCCTGCCGATCCTGCTTATCGTCGTCATCACGCGCCGCCGGAAAATGAGCAGGGTCTCGCGCGGCGTGAAGAAGCGCACGGCGGCCATCAACGCTGAGATCGAGTCCTCGCTCTCCGGCATCCGCACGGCGAAGGCCTTCGCGAACGAGGCCGTGGAGTTCGGCAAGTTCAGCGAGGCCAACGACCGCTTCAAGGTCTCGAAGCGGGAGTTCCACCGCGAGATGGGCATTTTCTCCGGCTCGCTGGAGTTCTTCCTCTCGATCCTGAGCGTGGCCGTTATCACCGTGGGCGGCACGCTCATCATGCAGGGCCGGATGGATCTGGTCGACCTGTTCACGTTCTCCCTGTACATCTCCACGTTCACGAGCCCCGTGCGTAAGCTCGTGAATTTCGCCGAGATGTTCGCCAACGGCTTTGCGGGCCTCGGCCGCTTCGTCGAGCTGATGCGCACGGAGCCGAAGCTGCGCGACGCGCCGGATGCGAAAGCGCTCGGGCATGTCCGCGGCGCGATCGATGTGGAGGACGTCTCGTTCTCCTATGAGGAAAATCAGGAGGTGCTCGAGCACGTCACGCTGCACGTCCGGCCCGGCGAGACCGTTGCGGTGGTCGGCCCGTCCGGCGGCGGCAAAAGCACGCTGTGCCGCCTGATCCCGCGCTTTTATGACGTGACGTCCGGCCGCATCTGCATCGACGGGCAGGACGTGCGCTCGGTCACGCAGGAGTCCCTGCACCACGCCATCGGTGTCGTGCAGCAGGATGTGTTCCTGTTTGCCGACACCATTGCGAACAACATCCGCTACGGCCGCCCGGACGCTACCATGGAGGAGATCCGGGAGGCGGCGCGGCAGGCGGAAATTTATGACGATATCATGGCCATGCCCGACGGCTTCGACACCTATGTCGGCGAGCGCGGCACGCTCCTGTCCGGCGGACAGAAGCAGCGCGTGTCCATCGCGCGTATTTTCCTGAAGAATCCGCCTATCCTGATCCTGGACGAGGCCACGAGCGCGCTCGACAGTGTGACGGAGTCGAAGATCCAGCACGCGCTCGACCATCTGGCCGAGGGCCGCACAACGCTCATCATCGCCCACCGCCTTTCGACCATCCGCAGCGCCTCGCGCATTCTTGTCGTGGCGGACGGCCGCATCTGCGAGCAGGGCACGCACGAGGAGCTTATGCGCCTCGGCGGCCTGTATGCGACCCTGCGCAGCACACAGGACCTCAGCAGCGCGGAATGACCCCTGCGAATCCCCAAAATTTGCTCGATAAATTGTGAACTTTTTTGGATAGACCATCGAAAATGGGATATTTGCTTGCTATTATGGTAAAATCCTGATATAATAGCGGAAATGCGGTCGATGTAACGCCCCGCTCTTGGACGGCGCGCTGGAAATCTTGCCAAAAACATGGATTCCGACGCATTACAAGGAAAACAAGACCGCAATGCGGATTCCCATCCGCCTGTACGGCGGCATAGCATGGGAAAAACGAGAGGATGATACTGCTTTGAAGACTGCACACCGCGTGGAGCCAGCCATTACCCACTTCGCCATCAGCGGCGCTCCGATCACCTGCGAGAAATACGGCCACGGCCACATCAACTGCACCTATCAGGTCAAGACGGACGACGGGCACGCCTATATTCTCCAGCGCATCAACCGCTATGTGTTTGCCGATCCGAAGGCTGTGATGGAGAATGTCGGCGCCGTGACACAGTACCTGCGGGAGCGCGCAGAGGATCCCCATGAGGTCCTGAATTTTATTCCGGCCGATACCGGGGTATACTATCATATCGATGAGGCGGGCGAGTACTGGCGCTGCTATGAATTTGCCGACGGCATCTGCCTTGAGGCCCCGGAGTCCGACACCGACTTCTATGAGAGCGCCATCGCCTTCGGCCGCTTTCAGGAGATGCTGCGCGAGTTC
>ERZ773106.2260-NODE-2260-length-11310-cov-2.794136_pt1 | contig 11310 bp, 11 predicted proteins | sample MGYA00580572_ERZ773106 | MGnify/ENA primary metagenome ERZ773106 (study PRJEB29015, sample SAMEA2737868) | human gut metagenome | biome: human gut; feature: human-associated habitat; material: faeces | place: China | collected 2012 ... | reverse complement strand
GCTTCTTCCGGACCTGTTCTCCGGTGGGTTTCCGGCCGCATTTTTCGAAAAAAAGACGGACTCCTGAAGGATTTCCTTTGAAAGATTGTAACAGTCTAATAAATTGGGCTGTTACATTTTTTTATATGGGATAAGGTAACGAAAAAGCAACGGTTCTGTTTTCTGTCTGTTGCAATGACTTTTCAACCTCAAATAACTGATACAAAGATAGTAATAAATTCACAAAAAACAAGGAGCAGAGTTTGTGTTTTCATACTTTACGCTCCGTTGTCGCATGAAAATCCAAGAACAAAACCCTCTCAGGCCGAGAGGGTTTTGTATTCGTTAGGCGTATAACCGACCACCTTTTTGAATAGGCGGCTCAGGTGGTGCGGATATTTGAAGCCCAGTTCGTAGGCGATTTCGCTGACCGATTTGCGGCCTTCGATCAAGAGTCCCTTGGCACGGTCGATGGTGGTCAGCTGGATATACTCCTGTGCCGATTTCCCGGTCTCCTTCTTGATCAGATCGCCGAAATAGTTGGCCGACAGGTGCAGCCGGTCGGCACACCACGCCACCGAAGGCAAACCCAACTGCTGGGGTTTGTCCGACGTGAAATAATCCTGTAACAACGCTTCGAAACGGGTCAGCAGATCCTTATTCACATTTTCCCGTGTAACGAACTGGCGGTCGTAAAAACGGACGCAGTGGTTGAGCAGCACCTCGATATTGGTTGCAATGATCTGTTTCGAGTGCTTGTCGATGGCATGCTGCAACTCTTCCCGGATTTCGCGGAAGCAGTTGATGATAATCTGCTGCTCGCGTTCGGACATGTGCAGCGCCTCGTTCGACGAATAGGAAAAGAACGAGTAGTCGGCCATGCGTCGGCCGAGCAATGTTCCGCGCAGCAGATCGGGATGGAACATCAGGCACCAGCCCTTGTATCCGTACGAGACTTTGCCGTCGTCGATGCCGGAGACTTGTCCCGGCGCGATGAAGACCAGCGTTCCTTCCCGGTAATCGTATCGGTTGCGCCCGTAGAGCAACGGCCCGCAGTCGATGTGTTTGAGGAAAATACAATAGAACCCGAAATTCTTGAGACAATGGCGTACATATTCCAGTTCCGAAAAGTCGACGACGCTTACCAGCGGATGCAGGGTTTCCACGCCCAGCAGTTCATTGTAGTCCTGTACCGAATCCAATTTTACGATCGTTCCCACGTTTATTAGTTCTTCTATTGCAAAGGTAACCGATTTTCAGATACGCACAACCATGTTCCGGCGGAATCCGTAATATCGGTTCCTGAATCCGTAATACGGGTTAGTCCGTTGAGAACAAGCCTTGTCCGAACCGTAAAATTGGTGTTTGAAACCGTAATCCGTCTATGGATGGGCCTTCATCCGTTCCCTACTTTTGCATTGTCGGAAAAGACGAACCGAATTAAATCATAAGAAATATGAAATACCGGGAATTGGGAAACAGAAAATTGCAGGTGTCCGCCATCGGACTGGGTTGCATGGGTATGAGCCACGGCTACGGTTCGGCGGCAGACAGAAACGAGATGATCGCCCTGATCCGCAGGGCTTACGAACAGGGTGTTACCTTTTTCGATACGGCGGAGTGTTACGGGCCGTTTGCCAATGAGGAGCTGGTCGGCGAGGCACTCGCGCCGGTTCGCGACAAGGTGGTCATAGCCACTAAATTCGGCATTAGGATCGACGCGCAAGGGCGGCAGGCGCTCAGCAGTCGTCCGGAACAGATTCGCAGGTCGGTCGAAGGCTCGCTGAAACGGCTGCGTACCGACCATATCGACCTCTACTACCAGCACCGCGTCGATCCCGAGGTGCCGATCGAAGAGGTTGCCGGGACGGTCGGCGACCTGATCCGTGAAGGAAAAGTCCTGCATTGGGGACTTTCGGAAGCGGGGATACAGACCATCCGCCGGGCCCATGCCGAGCTGCCTCTGACGGCCGTTCAGAGCGAATATTCGATGTTCTGGCGCGAACCGGAGGAGCAGTTGCTCCCGACGCTCGGAGAGTTGGGCGTGGGCCTCGTGCCGTTCAGCCCGTTGGGCAAAGGATTCCTGACCGGCGCCATCGGCCGGGATGCCCGTTTCGGGAAGGGGGATTTCCGGTCGGTCGTACCGCGCTTCACCCCCGGAAACATAGCCGCCAACCTATCGCTGGTGGATTTCGTCCGAGAGGTTGCCGCCGCAAAAGGCATTACGCCCGCGCAGGCCGCCCTTTCGTGGCTGATGGCACAACGGCCGTGGATCGTTTCGATTCCGGGCAGCCGCAGCCTGCAACACCTGACGGACAATATCGCGGCCGCCGGGGTGGAATATACCGAAGAAGAGATGAAGGATATAAACGAGCGTCTTTCGCAGATCGTCCTTTCGGGCGACCGATACCCCGCCGAATTACAGGCACGGGTAGGACGCTGAAACACCGAAGACTATGAAAAAGTACATGTTGGGAATGGGGATGCTCTGCGCCGCTTCGCTGGCCGCAGCACAAACCCCGAAAGCGGAACAAGTTATGGACACGAAACGGCAACACATCGCAGAGATCGCCGCCCTCACGGGGCGGGGTGACCTCGCCGGACTGGAATCGGCCCTCGTTGCAGGGCTGGACGACGGCATGACCGTCAATGAACTGAAAGAGGTGATGGTACACGCCTACGCCTACTGCGGATTTCCGCGGGCCCTGCGCGGGTTGCAAACCCTGGTCGCCGTGCTCGACGGGCGCAAGGCCGCCGGTGCCGAGGTGAATTGGGGCCGCGAGGCGTCGCCGATCACCGACACCCGCCCGAAATACGAACGGGGACGCGACATTCTCGCTGAAATTTCCGGTGTCCCTGCGGATGCCCCGAAAGCCGATTACGCCGTGCTGGCTCCCGAAATCGAGGTGTTTCTCAAAGAGCACCTTTTCGCCGACCTCTTCGAACGCGACGTGCTGACCTATGCCGAGCGGGAGATCGCCACGGTAGCGATACTGGCCGCTATCGGCGGTGTGGAACCGATGATGAAGGGGCACATGGGCATCACCCTGAACGTGGGTGTCACACCCGACGAACTGCGCGGCCTGCTTGCCCTCGTCGAGCGGCGGATCGGACGCAGTGAAGCGGATGCCGGACGCATGGTGTTGGACGAAGTGCTGCAGGGTAAAGGCCTGACCGCCGATCCCGGGATGCCGGTCGCCGAAGCAGGAAACGGAGTGAGGAGGCAGAAGGTTACATTCCGGAACCGCTTTCTGATCGACGTGGTCGGCGACCTTTTTCTTCCTGCGGGCTATGACCCCGCGAAGCGATACCCGACACTGGTTGTCGGCCATCCTTTCGGTGGCGTAAAGGAGCAGACCTCGGGGCTTTACGCCCGTCGCCTGGCGGAGTCGGGCTATGTTACGCTGGCGTTCGACGCTTCCTATTACGGCGAAAGCGGCGGCTATCCGCGCCGGATCGAGTCGCCCGAAGTCCGCGTGGAGGATTTCAGTGCGGCGGTCGATTTCCTTGCGAATCATCCGGCTGTGGACGCAGACAGGATCGGCGTGATCGGTATTTGCGGCGGCGGATGTTATTCGGTGAGTGCCGCGCAGATCGACCATCGCATCAAAGCCGTGGCGACGATCAGCATGTACGATATGGGTCGTGCCCGCCGCCGGGGCGTGGGCGACTCGATGACCTATGAACAGCGCATGGCCACGCTCGATGCCGTCGGTGCGCAGCGCACGGCGGAATACGGCGGAGCCGCCCGCAGGGACATCCGCGCCCTGCCCGAAAAGGTCGACGCTTCGACGCCGCAGTACGCCCTTGATTTCCTCGACTACTACGACAATCCCGCACGCGGCAAGCATCCCAATTCGACGGCCTATTATTCCTATACGAGCCTTGCGCCGATGATGAATTTCTTTCCGTTCGTGCAGATCGAGACCATCTCGCCGCGTCCGTTGCTCTTCATTGTGGGCGAGCATGCCGTGTCGGCCTACTTTTCGGAAGACGCCTATGCGAAAGCTGCCGAACCCAAGGAACTGTTTGTCGTCGAAGGGGCCACGCACGTCGATCTCTACGACCGTCCGGAATACCTGGCAATCACGCTACCCAAACTGGACAGCTATTTCAAACAATACCTTAAATAACCCCGCACGATGAAAAAATGGCTCTTACTTGCAACTGCAGCCCTGCTGGGCGCCTGTTGCAACCGAACGACTGAAGCTCTGCAAACACAGCCGTCAAAGGATGTTTTTGCCAAGGGTTCGCCGCTGGAAAACAATCCCAATTTCACGGGTGAGGCCTGGCTTGAAATGTTCGTCACGGCTGCCGACTCGATGGATTGTACGATTGGCAACGTGACCTTCGCTCCCGGGGTACGTAACCTTTGGCATGCACATCCGGGCGGCCAGATCCTACTCTGTACATCCGGCAAGGGGTTATATCAGGAAAAAGGCGGAACGGTTCGCGCGCTGCGTCCCGGCGACGTGGTGAGGATCGCCTCCGGTGTGGTACACTGGCACGGCGCGGCTCCCGACAGCGAATTCACGCATATCGCCATCGGGACGCAGGTATCGAAAGGCCCGGCCGAGTGGTTCGGCCCGGAGACCGATAACGAATAGAATGGCTGAATGCTATGGGAACGGATAAGGGAATAAGCCGCAGGGAGGCTTTGGTGCGGATGGGAAAGGTTGTCGCCGGAGCGGCAGTCGCGGCCATCGGGCTGCCGGCCCTGACTTCCTGTGCCGGGAAACCGCAGAAGAAGCGCATCGTGCTGTATTTCACCGCTACGGGGAACAGCCTGTATGTCGCCCGCCAGCTGGCGGAGTCGGAAGAACAACTGTTGAGCATTCCGCAGATGGTGAAACAGAACCGGTATGAATTCGAGGCGGACGAAATCGGTATTGTCTACCCGATATATGGCCACATGCCGCCCAATATGGTGCGGAACTTCATCCGGAAAGCCCGGCTGAAAGCGGAATATAAGTTCGCAGTACTCACCTACGGGGCGCGGAAATGCGATGCGGTGGAGATATGGAACGATCTGTCGGCCAGGGCCGGAAACGCTTTCGACTACATCGCCACGCTCGTGATGGTGGATAACTGGCTGCCGAATTTCGATATGAACGAGCAGATAAAGATAGATAAGCGCATTCCGGAGAATTTACAGCGTATCGCCGGGGAAATATCCAGCAGGCGGCAGTGGCAGGAACCTGTGAGCGAAGAGGAACGGCAGATGCATGCCGGGTTCATGGCATTGTCGGGGCTCGATCCCGAGGTCGGCTTCCTCAAGAGGAGCGAAAGGTGTTTTACCGTTACGGATGCCTGCATCGACTGCGGAGTTTGTACGGATGTCTGCCCGCGCGGGAACTACGAACTGACCTCGAACGGAGTTGCGATGCAGGGGGACTGCGATTTCTGTTTCGCCTGCATTCAGAACTGTCCGCAGAAAGCCATCCGTTTTAGGCAGGACAGCGGCGACCCGCTGCTGGCGCAGGGCGAAAAGAACCCGGACGCCCGATACCGGAACGAGCATGTCTCGCTGATGGATATAAAGCGGGCAAACGGACAATAGACGATATAATAATCACTGAAAAACAACAACCATGAAACGAGTATATATAAGTTTATTCACCGCCCTGATCTGGGCCGGTGGTTTCGGACAGCAGCTTTCCGAAACGGCAACTCCGCTCACGATCGCCCGGCAGGGCAGTTTTGCCGTCGGCGGGACGGTGCTGCAACGCCCCGGAGAGTATGACAACAGCCGGTTTGTCGGCTTCGGAACGCCCGTTGAAGAGGGGCAGAGTTTCCACGCCGACCATGCCGTCGTCGATTTTCAGATTCCGGCCGGTGCACACCGGCTGCCGCTGGTCTTCGTCCACGGTTACGGACAGTCGGGGCGCTGCTGGCAGACGACGCCCGACGGACGCGAGGGATTCCAAACCCTGATGCTGCGGCGCGGTTACGGCGGCTATGTCGTCGATCTGCCCGGGCGCGGACGCGCGGGACGTACCACGGCCGAAACGACGCTGACGCCGAAAGCCGACGAACAGTTCTGGTTCGATATTTTCCGCATCGGCCATTGGCCGGCGTTCAATCCCGGCGTGCAGTTCCCGACCGATTCGGCGTCGCTCGACCAGTTCTTCCGCCAGATGACACCCGATATCGGCAGCCATGATATGGCGACCGACCTTGCGTCGCTCGACGCACTGTTCGACCGCATCGGCGAGGGTATCCTCGTGACGCATTCGGCCGGCGGATTTCCGGGTTGGATGGCCGCCGTCGGAAACCCGAACGTACGGGGGATCGTTTCCTACGAGCCGGGGACATACGTTTTTCCCGAAGGCGAGGTTCCCGATCCGATGCCGAGCCTGACGGGGACGCTTCGCGGGACGGGTGTGCCGATGGATGATTTCATGAAACTGACGAAGATTCCGATCGTCCTCTATTTCGGCGACTATATTCCCGAAGAGGTGACTGATAAACTCGGCGGCGAGAACTGGCGCGTGCGCTTGCAGATGGGGCGTAAATTCGTCGAGGCGGTCAACCGCCACGGCGGGAATGCCATGCTGGTCGAACTTCCCAAGATTGGCGTCCGGGGCAATACGCATTTTCTGATGTCCGATCTCAACAATGCCGAAATCGCCGACCTGCTGGCTGGATGGCTGCATGACAACGAATTGGATAAATAATCTGAAATACGACGACGTATGAAAAAGCTACTTTTAATCCCGTTTTTGTTCTTTACGCTGGCTGCCTGCTCGGCGGACGACGGACGTTTCGACCAACCTGCCGGAAACAGCAAGATTTTGGTCGTCTATTTCTCTGCGACGGGCAATACGCAGCGCGTGGCTGAACGCATTGCTGCACTGACCGGAGCCGACGTGTACCGTATCGAGGCGGCCGTCCCGTATGCCGCAAACCCCTACGACGACAGCGACCGTGTCCAGCGCGAGGCGTACGGCGACCTGCGGCCCGGCGTGGCGAACCTGCCTGCGGCGGAAACAATCGCACGGTATGACACGATTTTCGTCGGTTCGCCCTGCTGGTGGCACCAGCCTGCGATGGTCGTCTGCACCTTTCTCGACGCCTACGATCTGGGCAGCAAGTCCATCATTCCCTTCTTCACCTACGGGGCTAAGACCTATCTGAACGAGTCGATGCAGAAGATTTACCGCCTCACTCCGGGTTCGGAGCACATTCCGGCCACTCTTCCGGAAGACCTCGACCCGGACGACATCACCACGCCCGGACGCCCCGATGACGCGGGAATTGACATGCCGGGGAATGCCGGTGAAATAGAAGCATGGCTGGGAAGAATCGGTTTCAAATGATTGCGGAGATGGGAGCAGACAAGATGCCGGTTCCGGCCGACCGTATTACGGTAATAGATGCCCTGCGCGGGTTCTCGCTCATCGGAATTTGCCTGATCCATGCCATGCAGCATTTCGGGGCTGCGGGAACGATGACGTCCCAGGTCATATTTCCATGGGAAGGAACGCTAAACGAGGTCTTCGAATGGTTCATTTACAATCTGGTTTTCGGAAAGTTCTTCATCATATTCTCCTGCCTGTTCGGTTTGAGTTTCTTTATCCAGATGGACAGGGCGTCGAAGAAAGGTGTCGATTTCCGTCCCCGATTTCTGTGGCGGTTGACGCTGTTGTTGGCGATCGGGTACCTACATGGCTTGATCGTCCGTGTGGATATCCTGCTGATATATGCACTGCTGGGGTTCGTATTGGTGCTGATGTATAAATGGCCGACGAAATTGCTCGCCGGGATCACGCTGTTTCTTTTCCTGGGCGGTGCGTCCCTTGTCCCTGTGGCTTATCGGAGCCTGGTGAAGCCTTCCGCAGTGCATACGGAACAAACCGTCGGTAAACCGGTGCGCACGGCAGCTCCCCGGCAGGCATTGTCCTTCGCCGAAACAGTGAAGGACAATGCCTGGAACGGGCTGGCCGGGAAAATGAAGTTCCAGTTGTCGAGCGGACGTATCTACCTGACATTGGGACTTTTTATTCTGGGCCTCATCGTCGGGCGCGTCCGTTTGTTCGAGCGCCTCGATGAATTCCGCAGACGACTGAACCGTTGGGCACTATGGGCCCTTGTGTTGCTGATCTCCTTGTATATAGTCCGGTCTTATATTCCGCCTGTCGCGTGGGGCGAGGTCTCCGTCCGGTCGTGGGCGGCTGCGACTACGACCAATCTGATTAATCTGCTGACCGCTTATCTATGGGTGATTCTCGTTATCGGGGGCTATCGTTCGCAGAAGGTGCAACGGGCGATGGGATCTTTGGTCAGCTACGGCCGCATGGGACTGACGAATTATATCGTGCAGTCCATGGCCGGTGTCTTTATCTTTGCGGGATTCGGTTTGGACTGGAGCCGGTTAGGCGTCTTTTTTAGTGTCGTGGTCTGCCTTGTCTACACAGCCGCACAGATTGTGCTCAGTCATTACTGGTTGAAACGCTTCCGCTACGGCCCGATGGAATGGCTGTGGCGCACCGGGACTTACATGAAATGGCAGCAACTAGTACGCTGATTAAAACCTCAGTTCTGTAAGAAACGAAAAACGAGGCAAATCGACCGGTCCGATATTTGTGCAGAGTTCTTATTGGTGGCTCCAAGAGCAACGATATTTTTTCGTTTTACTTGGAGCTACCAATTATCTTTACCTATTCCGAATATTTTCAGCATCTTGCAATAGTCGGAGCGCTTCCTGTTCTTTAATTGCAGCCTGTTCTAACTGCATAGCCCGAATCTTTACGGCTTCCTCGTATCGTTCGACTTGGTTTCGGACGGTATCGCGGAGGTTTCTATACTGTTCGTCCCAAAATACCGTTTCCAATTCCATCAGCTCCTTTTCGCCGATTTTCCCGCGCATCTTCACATAACGGTATTTCAGGTCGTTCGCAGCTAACAGCCGATTATTCTCTGAGATTCGGTAAATGAATGCGCCTTGCAGGAAAATACATCCCAGCATGGCGAACATCGTCAGAAATGTTTTCAAGGATTTGATGTCGAGCGTATAAGTATGTCGATGCTCCTGCACGGGCAGGGCGCCGGGCCTTTTCAATGCTTCGACGGCCTGCCCGACCTGCTCGATCAATGTATGCGTCTGCTGGTTCTCGTGGTTGATTGTCCCCAGTTTGCCCGCCAATTGTGTCAGCAGCGTGTTGTATCTGTTGGTAAATTCTCGCTCCTGCTCGGTTTTTACTCCCGGCAAGGCTGTATGCCGTTGCAGATGTTCGAGCAGCTGTGCGACCTGCCCCTGCGAGAGCTCTGCGGCCTCTATCAGCCGTTCGATCCGTTCCAGCTGTACATTATCCAGCCCTGCGCTTCCTGCGCTGCCTGCTTTGGCGTTTTTGATGGCTTTGACAAGTGTTTCCTTGAGGTCTTCGTACATTTCGATCGAGAGGTCGATCTTATTTTCGTCGTTCATGATTTTTGAGATTTTCTAATTCGGTTACAGTTTCATTTTGGCTCTTCTTTTCTGTTCTTCCGTCCTGCGGCGGTGCTCCATCGCGGTGATGGCCATTGCTTCGGCTGCGGCATTGAGCAGCGCCGTAATTCGTGCTATATGCTCTTCGGGGCTTTCTCCCGGCTTGCGCTGCAACTGCTCGGCCGACACTCCGCCGGGCGAACTGGCCGGCGGCAGCGGAATCCCGCCTGCCTTTCCGAGGTTTACCGATGGTGGCTCTTCGCGCACACTGCCGCCGCCTCTGCCCATGTTGCCGAATAACCCGGCAAATGCTGAACGGTAATTGCCTGCCGCCGCTGTAAGGTTCCCGAAGAGCGTGGCCCTGTGCTGGGTCTGTTGCTGCGCGTAAGTAAAATGGCAGTCGATCTTTGTAAAGCTGAAAGCCCGGTCGATCTTCGATCCGGAAAACTCGAAACCATTTTTCGAGAAGAGGACACCCTGTTTGCGGTCGGTATTTCCGCAATACTTGTATCGCACGCCGATGCCTTGTTCCTTCAATTTGCCTTCCAGTTCGTTCCAACTTTTGCACTTGGGCAGACAGCCTTTGATCGCATCGTGGATTTCGTATTTGGTCTTGTCGGGTTCGCGCAGCCGCTCCCGCCGCACTTCGTCTTTGCCCAGTGCAAGGTATAGCCCGTGTTTCTCGGTCAGCTCCCGGCAGACCTTGGTGTTTCGGATCTTGATGTTCTTGTCCGAAATGGTCTGCCCGTTGTTCCCGACCCGGTTGTAGACCAGATGGCAGTGCGGATGGGGCTGGTCGAGATGGCGCGCCAATAGATACTGCGTATCGGTGATGCCCATCTTCTGCATGTACTCCTTTGCGATCTGCGTCATCAAGGCGTCGGTCATCTTCGGGGCGTCTTTGGGTGAGAAAGACAGCGAGATATGCCCGACGGTGTTTTTCAGTCGCGGGTTCAATAAGGTCTGGTCTTTAAAGTCCTGTACCATGTCTTTCACTTCCGGGGGCATGACGCCCTCGGCTTCCAAGATCCGGGATTCTTCTTTCATTACGTAGCCTACCGTTCCCGAAAAAGACGATCCCGATATCACCTTACCGACCATCGCATATCTGTTTCAGGAGTTTTTCGATGGCCGTGACAATGGCCGCATGCCGGACTCTGACAGCCGCCAGACTTTTGGCGTTGGCCAGCCGGGTCAGCTGATTCAGATTGCGGGCGATGCCTTTGAGCTGGGCCATGAAATCCAGCTGTTCGCGGGTGATCCGTGCTCTTACCGTTCCGCGGTCGATCAGCTGGCGCAGGACCTCGGCAGGCGGTTGCCCTGCCTCGCGGCAAAGGGCCGAGAATCGGAGTTTCCGTTCGGGGCTGAGCCGGGTGCTGACGACATATTTGCGGATGCGGCCGATGCTGACTTTCGGACGTCCGCCCTGTTTGCTGTATGTTTTTTTCGGTGTTTCCATGATAAGTGGTTTGTAAGCATTTTTTTGTTCAGACCAGCGGGATTTTACGCCGGCCAGCGGGTAAGGCGGAGTTTTCGTCTACGAAAACACAACCTTGCTCTTCCTTTGCTGGTAAGATAAAGACGCGGCGCCACACCCTTTACAGTCAGGGAGAGTAAATACCGAATTCCGAACCGCAGAACAATGCCGGGCGTGAAAAGCGGGGATGAGGAGTGTGCTCCGGAGCGTTCCGACGGGCGCCGAAGATCGGGCGGTCGGACAGGTCGGGAGATGCGGATGCCGTAAAAGACCATTTGTGCGGCGGCGGTTCTGACGCGGGCGGGAGAAGCCCGGAGAGAAAGTGGGCGTATCGAAACATGATGCGAAATTTAAGGTTCGGCGGCAAATATAAACCGCCGTCGGGGAAGCGTTGCAAAACGTGATGCTTATGCGTTATCTTGTTGCC
>ERZ773106.2254-NODE-2254-length-11339-cov-2.938054_pt1 | contig 11339 bp, 12 predicted proteins | sample MGYA00580572_ERZ773106 | MGnify/ENA primary metagenome ERZ773106 (study PRJEB29015, sample SAMEA2737868) | human gut metagenome | biome: human gut; feature: human-associated habitat; material: faeces | place: China | collected 2012 ... | reverse complement strand
GACGACGTTTTACACCGTGGCGGTCTACTACGGCGCTGCGGGCATCCGCCGCACCCGCCACACCATTCCGGCGGCGCTGGCAGCGGATGCAGCGGCCTTCGTTGCCGCCGCATGGGCGGTGCGGGTGTTCTTTCCGTAAGGCCGGCTCTCCCGGTGGCGGGGCAGAAAAAAGGAGGCTGGGGACTCGTAGTCCCCAGCCTCCTTTTGTATCTCGATCGTTTTTCAGGGCTTATCTGCCGATGGGCAGTTAGCGGTGCAGCGCTTCCACAGGCCACGCAGCACCATATCCTCGTCGTAAACGGCCTCCCGGCAGCACAGGGGTGCCACAAAGCGGCCCAGACCGCCGGTAAACACCAACGTACAGGGACAGCCCAGCAGGAACACCCCTGTATTAGTCAGTGGGGCGGCCAGAGCCGACAGCAGAATGGAAAGTCTCGGATACCGTGGGTGCAGCCACCGGCAGCACAGGCCCGCCGCTGCGCCGCAGGCAATGCCCTTGCTCGGCACCGTCACAATGGCCCCTCCCGGATCTGCCGCCAGAAAGAGGCCGGCATCCCCCGACAGAAGCACCACGGCCCCGAATACCAGCCCCAGCCAGCAGCCCATGCCCCAGCCGTACAGGGCGGCGCCCAGCACGATGGGGATCAGGACCAGTGAGACGGAAAAGGGGCCGAAACGGATGGCGCTGCCCACAAGCTGGAGCACTGCAGCGATGGCGGCAAAGAGTCCGCCTCCTGCGAGATACTTCGTAGTTTTTTCATATGACTTTCCTCTGCTGCCGCTCCGCCGGGGCGAATGCGGCGCATTTCTTTTTGATTTTTATAGGTTGGGTCAGCGGCTCACTGGGCCGCTGCGGGGAAGGTGATGCGGATGACAGTCCCCTCGCCGGGCTTACTGGTGAGGCGGATGTCGCCGTGGTGATACTGCACGGCGTGCTTCACGATGGAGAGGCCCAGCCCCGTGCCGCCGGAGGCCTTGGAGTGGCTCTTATCCACCCGGTAGAACCGCTCGAACACCCGGCTCTGGTGCTCCGGGGCGATGCCGATGCCGGTATCCGACACCGTGACGGAGGAGGTGCCGTTCTCCGAGGACACCTGCACCTTCACGGTGCCATCCGGGACATTATACTTGATGGCGTTGTCGCAGAGGTTGAAGATCACCTCATACAGCAGCCGCCGCACGCCGATGACCGGGGCGTGGCCGCCGTCCACCGACAGGGACACCTGCTGCTTGGCAGCGGCATCCTGCAGGTTGGTCACGGCCTCCTGACTTAGGGTCAGCAGGTCCACCGTCTCCGTGGGCATGGCATCCCCCTCGTCCAGCTGGGACAGGCGGATGATATCCTCCACCAGTGTTACCATGCGGGAGGCCTCGTCGTGGATATGGCCCACAAAGCGGGGCATATCCTCCGGCTTCACCATGCCGCTCTGAATCAGCTCGGCGCTGCCCACGATGCCCTGCAGGGGGGTCTTCAGTTCGTGGGAGACGTTGGCGGTGAACTCCCGGCGGTTGCGCTCGGCGTACTCCTGCTCTGTCACGTCGAAGGCCAGCAGCACTGTACCCACCGTCTCGCCGTCGGATTGGATGCGGCTCATATCCAGCTGATACTCCCGGCCATTGCGCTGGCAGCGCAGCTGGCTGTGGCCCTTCTCCCGGGCTGTCTCCATCGCAAGGCACAACTCATGGCTGCGGTCCACCGTCAGGAAGTCACGGCCCACACAGCCCTCGTCCGCCTGAAAGAGCTTACAGGCGGCGTGGTTGATGCTGAGCACCGTCCCCTTCTCGTCCAGCAGCACCAGACCCTCCTGCATACTGCCGGTGATCTGGGTGAACTCGTCGGTCTTTTGCCGCAGGCTCCGCAGCTGGGCGTCGATCTCCTTATGCTGGTAGTTGATGCGGCTCAGAAGAGGAGCCAACTCCTCGTAGGCGTCGTTTTCCAGCGGATGCTCCAAGTCCAGCCGGTTCAAGGGATCCACGATGCGGCGGGCGCCCGGCCATGAGTCCGGCGAAGATCAACGCCGCCACCAGCACCACCAGCATGGGCTGGATCATTCCCAGCGCCAGCATCCCGGCGGTGGCACGGCTGACGGAGATACGCAGCACCGTGCCGTCCGTCAGGCGGCGAGCCACGTACAGGGTCTGCTGCAAAAGGGTATCAGAGTAGCGGCTACTTTCGCCGCTGCCGTTTTCCAGTGCCTCCTGCACCTCCTGACGGCCGGCGTGGTTCTCCATGGAGGCCACGTCCGTCACCTGCGTATCATACAGCACCCGGCCGTCGGAGGCGATCCACGTCAGGCGGAACCGCTCCGCCGGAAGGCGCTCCAGATAGGCCGTACCGCCGTTTTCCACGCCGCTGACGGCGAGGCTCAATTCATCCTGTAATTGCTGCTCCTGCACACCGCCGAAGTAGCTGTACAGGCAGCCGGTCATGATGACCATGCCCGCCGCCAGCACTACGCCCGCCACCAGCAGAATGGAACGGAAAATCTTTCTTGTCATGCGCCTACCTCCAGCCGGTATCCCACATTCCGCACGGTCTGGATCATGCTGCCGCAGCTGCCCAGCTTCTGGCGCAGGGTGCGGATGTGCATATCCACCGTCCGGGTCTCGCCGCAGTAATCCATGCCCCAGATCTCGTTGAACAGCTGGTCCCGTGTGAAGGCCATGCCCGGATGGGACAGAAACAGCCGCAGCAGCTCAAACTCCTTATAGGTCAGCGTCACTCGCTGACCCTCCACCGTGACGATGCGCTCCTCCGGGTGCAGTACGATGCCCCCGGCCCGCAGCACCGGCTCCTGCTCCGTCCGGCAGCGCCGCAGCACCGCCTTGACGCAGGACACCAGCTCCATGACGCCGAAGGGCTTGGCCAGATAATAGTCCGCCCCCAGATCCAGCCCCTGTATCTTGTCATACTCTGCGCCCTTGGCGGTGGCCATCACTACCGGGATGCGGCGCAGGGCCGCCGAGGCCCGCATCCGACGCAGCAGCTCCATGCCGTCCACGCCGGGCAGCATCACATCCAGCACCACCAGCTCCGGCTGCTCCTCCGTCTGGAGGGCCTGCCAGAAGGCGGCACCGTCGGCAAAGCCACAGGCCTCGAAGCCGGTGGAACGCAGGGCGTATACTTCGATATCCCGGATACTGGCATCGTCCTCTACGCACCAGATCATGCTATCCCTCCTTGTGCGTACCGGTGACGGAGAAAATCACCCACTGGGCGACGTTCACCGCATGGTCCCCGATGCGCTCAAAATATTTGGCAATCATCAGCAGGTCCACCGCCCGCTCCCCCTCACCGGGGTCTGTGGTCATGCGGCGGATCAGCGTATGCTTCACCCTGTCGAACCAGCCATCCACAATATCGTCCTCTGCGATGACTTTTTCCGCCAACATTGTATCATGTTTCACGTAGGCGTCAACACTTTCCGTCACCATTTTTATGGTGGAGGCGGCCATATCCCGCAGCAGCTCCTCCCCCTCGTTGACCTGACCGCTGATGACGATCTCGGCAATATCCTCCGCCTGATCTCCAATGCGCTCCAGATCTGTGATCATTTTCAGGGCCGCCGAGATCTGCCGCAGATCCCGTGCCACCGGCTGCTGCTGCAAAAGCAGCTTCAGGCACAGGGACTCGATGTCCCGCTCCTTGCGGTCGATCTCCGTATCCAGCGGGGCCACCTGACGGGCCAGTCTGCCGTCTCCCAGCGATTTAGCCGCCAGAGCGATGCTCTCCTCGCACAGTGCGCCCATTTCGATGAGCTCCCGCTCCAGCTGGGCCAGCTGTTCATCAAACCGGCTTCTCATTATCCGAACCTCCCCGTGATGTAGTCCTCTGTCCGCTTCTCCGCCGGGGCGGAGAACACCTGCTCCGTGGCGCCGTACTCCACCAGCTCACCCAGCAGGAAGAAAGCCGTGCGGTCAGAGATACGCACCGCCTGCTGCATATTGTGGGTGACGATGACGATGGTATAGCGCTCCTTCAGTTCCATGGTCAGCTCCTCGATGCGGGAGGTGGAGATGGGGTCCAGGGCGCTGGTGGGCTCGTCCATCAGCAGCACCGCCGGCTCCACCGCCAGCGCCCGTGCGATACACAGGCGCTGCTGCTGGCCGCCGGAAAGGCCCAGCGCATTCTTCTTCAGCCGATCCTTTACCTCGTCCCAGATGGCGGCGCCCCGCAGGGAGCGCTCCACCAGCTCGTCCAGCCTGGCCTTGCTGCGGATGCCGTGGGTACGGGGGCCGTAGGCGATGTTGTCATAGATGCTCATGGGGAAGGGATTGGGTTTTTGAAACACCATGCCGATCTCACGGCGCAGGCGGCACACGTCCGTCCCCGGCGCATAGATATCCTCGCCCCGATAGCGGACCTCGCCGGTGATCTTCACCCCCGGCACCAGATCGTTCATGCGGTTCAGGGTTTTCAGAAATGTGGACTTGCCGCAGCCGGAGGGGCCGATAAAGGCGGTGATGCTCTTCTCCGGGACGTCCATGGAGACGCTGTGCAGCGCCTGATGAGCGCCGTACCACAGGTCCAGATCCTTCACTTGCAGAATAGGTTCCATTGTCGTTCACTTCCTTTTCAGCTTCCGCCCGATGATCCCGGCGGTGAGGTTGATGAGCAGGGTCAGCACCATGAGGATGGTGGCGATGGAGAAGGCCAGTGCCGTCTCCCCGCCCTCGGTGGCATAGACGTACAGGGCCACCGTCAGGGTGGCGGAGGAGGTGTGCAGGGAGTCAAAGAGACTCACCAGCGCCATGCCGAAGCCTGCTGTATACAGCAGGGCGGCACTCTCCCCCACGATGCGGCCGATGGCCAGAATACAGCCGGTGACGATGCCGTCCACCGCTCCCGGCAGCACTACGGTGCGGACCATGTGCCATTTGCCGGCACCCAGCGCCAGCGCCCCCTCCCGGTAGGACTGGGGGACGGTTTTCAGGCTCTCCTGCGTGGTACGGATGATGGTGGGCAGGATCATCATCACCAGCGTCAGGCCGCCGGCCAGAATTCCCGCCTGAAGGCCCAGCTTCTGCACGAACAGCATCATGCCCACCAGTCCGAAGATGATGGAGGGAATACCCGTCAGTGTCTCGGCGGCGAACTCGATGATGCGGACCAGTCGTCCGCTGGCGGCATACTCCGTCAGGTAGATGGCGGCACCCACGCCCAGCGGCAGCACCACCACCATGGCCACAAGAATGATATACAGGGTATTCAATAGGTTGGGCAGGATGCCCACGGTATTGCGGATATAACTGGTCTGGCCGGAGATCAGCTGCCAGCTGAGGCCCGGCACGCCACGGTAAAAGATATAGCCGATGAGAAAGATCAGCAGGGCGCAGGTCAATCCGGCGCACAGCCACACCAGTCCCCGCATCCCGCCGTTATACAGCTTCCGGCGAAGCGACCATTGCTGCTTCATGGTTCAGTCCTCCTTCCTGCGTTTGATGCAGACGTTCAGCAGGACGTTAATGAGCATGATGAATAGAAACAGCACCAGCCCGATGGAAAACAGCGCCTGCTGATACAGGCTCCCCACGGCGGCATCGGACATTCCGGAGATGATGCCGGTGGTGAGGAAGCGCACCGAGGTGAACAGCCCCGGCATATTGGCCACGTTTCCGGCCACCATGATGATGGCCATGGCCTCTCCGATGGCACGGCCTACGCCCAGCACCACCGCCGCCGCTACGCCGCTGCGGGCAGCGGGCAGGCTCACCCGGAAGTAGGTCTCCGTCTCCGTGGCGCCCAGCGCCAGACTGGCCTCCTCATACTCCCGTGGTACTGCCTGAAGGGCCGTCTCCGCCACGTTGATGATGGAGGGCAGCACCATGACCGTCAGCACCAGAATGGCCGCCAGCAGGCAGGCCCCGGAGCCAAGACCGAAGGCACGGCGGATGGCGGGGACCAGTACGATCATGCCCACCAGACCGTACACCACCGACGGGATGCCCGCCAGCAGCTGCACCGCCGTGCGGATCACCGCCGCCAGACGGGGCGGGGCCGCTTTGGCCAGAAAAATGGCGGTCATCAGGCCCACCGGCACCCCCAGCAGCAGCGCTCCCGCCGTGCCGTAGACAGAGGTGAGGAGGAAGGGCAGAATGCCGAATTGCGGGCCGGTGGTGGCGTTGGTAGGCGCCCACACCTTGCCGAAGAGGAATTTGGTCAGTCCGATCTCCCGGATAGCCGGCAGACCGGAGATCACCAGATACACGCTGATGCACAGCACGAAGCCCACCGCCACGATGCCGCACAGCAGGAAGATCAGGTGGATGGCCTGCTCCATGGCTCTGCGGGTGCGGAGGCTTTTGCCTGCTGTCCGTTCCATAGAGTTCTCCTTTCCCGATAATGGGGAAGCCCCCTCCCCCGCCGCAGCAGATGAGGGCCTCCCGATTCGTTTTTACTTGGCGGTAGGCACGGCACCCGCATTCTGAATGAGGGAGGCGGCGTCCTTGGAGGTGGCGAAGTCGAAGAAGGCCTGCGCCGCCGGGGACAGGGCCGTGCCGTCCTTGGTCACCAGCACGAAGGGCCGCTGAATGGCGTAGCTGCCGTCCAGCACAGCGGCCTCGGTGCAGGCCACACCGCCTACGGTGACGGCCTTCACGGTGTCCTTGCTCTCCACAGCGGAGAGGGAGGCATAGCCGATGGCGTTGGGGTTGCCGGCCACGGCCTCGATGACGCCGCCGGTAGAGGTCAGCTCCTGATCCAGCTTGCAGGAATCCTTGGTTCCGGTGATGGACTCGAAGCCGTCACGGGTACCGCTGCCGGACTCACGGCCGATGCAGGAGATGGTACCGGGGTCGCCGCCCACCTGACTCCAATCGGTGATCTCACCGGTGAATATCTTGGCGATCTGCTCCACGGTCAGGTCTGCGACCTTGTTCTGGGCATTGACGATGACGGCGATGCCGTCCAGTGCGATGACCGTCTCGGTCAGACCGTCGGCCTTCTCCTCGTCCTTCAGGCTGCGGGAGGCCAGGCCGATGTCCGCCGTGCCGTTCTTCACGGCCTCGATGCCGGAACCGGAGCCGGTGGGATCATAGGTGACGGTGACGTTCTTGTGGTCCGTCATGAACTGCTCCCGCAAAGCGCCGATGACCTTGTCCATGGAGGTGGAGCCGTTGGTGGCCACGGAACCGCTGAGCTCGGTGGTCTGATTATTGTTAGGGGTGTTGTTGTCGTTGGTGTTACCGCTGTTTTTGCTGCCGCAGCCGGCCAGAAGAGCCATGACCATAACGGCGGCCAGCAGGATACTGATGATCTTTTTCATATGAAGATCTCCTTTCGTTTTTCATGTTTGGACTTGCTTTCTTGCTACAGTCCCCATGATAAAGGGGCGGTGTAAAGGGCAAAAGTCTCCTCGTGTAAAGTCCATGTAAAAAAGCGGCCGAGGGGGATCTTCCCGGCAAAAAGAAGGAGCGCCGGAAAAGGCAAAGGCTTTTCCGGCGCTCCTTCCAACGAAAGGACACCTAATGGTATATAATTTATAGTCGATCAGGCCCGGCGCACGGCGGGGACGGCATGACGGGGCAGCAGGGTGATGCCCTTCTTCTCCGCCAGCTGCCACAGCTGCGGTACCAGCAGGCTCAGCAGGATCAGGGCGATGCCGCACATTCCCATGACGCTGATGTGCTCCCGCAGCACGGCGGCACCCAGCAGGGTGGCGCAGGCGGGGCTCAGAGCGCAGAACAAGCCTGCACGCTGGGCGGTGGTGTGGCTCTGGGCCACAGGCTGGAGGGTGAAGCCGAAGCCGGTGCAGATGACGGCAAGGCCGGCGATCATCAGCCACTGGGGACCGGACTGGGGCAGGTGGGGTGCCTCGAACACGAAGGAGGACACCAGCGCCAGCAGGCCCAGCGTACCCACCTGAACGATGCCCAGGGTCAGGGGATCGTCCTCGTGGGAGAAGCGGTCGGTGGTGATGATGGCTGCGGCATACAGCACGGCGGCCATGACCGCCAGCACCATACCGGGGGTGAAGCTGCCGGACTGGCCGGTCAGCAGTGCCACGCCGCCGATGGCCACCAGTGCGCTGACGGCGGTGACGGCCTTGGGCAGCTTATGCCGCAGCACGGCCTCCGCCATGGGTACCAGAATGATGGCGGTATTCTCCAGCAGGGAGACGGTGGAGGAGGGGGTGCTCTTGAGCCCCGTCAGCTCCGTGGAGAGCATCAGGAAGAACAGAGCGCCCATGATGGCGCCACGCACCAGCGTATGGCGCTTGATGTGGCGCAGGCGCTTGAAAAACACCACCGCCAGCAGCACAAAGGCCATCAAAAACCGGGCCGCCAGCAGGTTGAAGATCCCCATGCCGTTCATGGCGATCTTGCTGAACAGAAGGGACGTAGCCCGTGCTGCGATAACTGCCGCCAAAAGGATCTCCGCTTTTTTCTGAGTCATGATGCCTGTTCCTCCGAAGGTTTCTGTCCGTTCTTAATCGGGGGGTTTCTCTCCTACCCTTGACAGAGTATAGCACTTGGTGTATCCTTGCGTAAAGCGATAGTATTTCAAATTTTGTTTGACAAAATGTCAAAGAAGGAGCGAAATTTCATGGACACCGAAAAATGCCGGGTTTTGCTCACTGTACTCCACGAGAGAAGTCTGTCCGCTGCCGCCGAGGCGCTGGGCTACACCCCCTCCGGCATCAGCCGGTTGGTGGACAGTCTGGAGCGGGAGACGGGTTTTCCCCTGCTGCACCGGGGGCGGGGCGGGGTATCCGCCACACGGGCCTGTCAGGAGCTGCTGCCGCTGATGCGGCGAATGGCGGAGCTGGACGAGCAGTACCAGCAGCTGGCCCACCGGATCCAGGGGCTGGATGTGGGCCGGGTGGTGGCCGGCACCAATTACGCCGCCTTCTACCCGTGGCTGTCGGAGGTCATTGCCGGGTTCCATCACGCTTATCCCGGCATCCGGGTGGAGCTGCGGGAGGGCAGCTCTACTCAGCTGGGGGAGCTGGTGGATCACCGGCGGGCGGACTTCTGCCTTATCAGCCAGCGGCCGGGACGGCACGAGTGGGTGCCGCTGAAGGACGACCAGCTGATGGCCATTCTCCCCCCTACCCACCCGCTGGTGGAGGCGGACCGCTTCCCCGTGGAGCGGCTGCGGCAGGAGCCCTTCATCGAGTTTCTGCCGGGACAGGAGACAGATAACTCCCGGATGCTCCAGCAGCTGCAGATCCGGCCCAAGATCCGCTTCGCCACCAGCGACAGCCGGGCCGCCATTGCCATGGTGCGGGCGGGGCTGGGCATCACCTTATTGAATGACATCCTCACCGCCGATCTGGCGGACGGGGTGGCGGTGCTGCCGCTGGACCCGCCCCAGTCGGTGCATCTGGGCATCGCCCTGCCGGAGGAGGAGCACGTCTCCCCCGCCGCCAAGCGGTTCATCACCTATGCCCTGGACCGGCTGCCGGAGCTGGATGTCCTATAGGTACTTCGATACCAGACAGGGCGTCCAAAAGTGACAAAAATGTTAGTCAGTTATACAAACCAGCCATTTTCGTGTGGTTTTTCTGTGAAAAGCCTGAAAATCCCCTTCTTTCAGGGAATTTTCAGGCTCTTTTGCCGCCGGTCTGCGGCAGACGTTGATTTTTCTTAGTACAGCCGGACGGACATTCCTCATAAACCGACTGCTTCTCCCGTTGACATTCCCGCCGGAACGTGGTATAGTACCGCTTACGCCCAGAGAAGGGCGGTATATACCTCGGTAAAAAGGTTCCCTAAAAAACCTATTATTCACAAAAATTTCACATTTTTCAGGGAGCATTTGTTTTGGTATGTGCATGGAGGGAAGGGAAGCCGTCCATGTACCTGTCTGGATGAAAAAAGGAGTAAAACAATTCTATGTGGGATCTGTCTTTCAGCGCACTGAATCAGGACAGCGGCTTTTGGCCCCGTCTGCAGCGCCGCTGCTATGGGGGCTTCCGCCGTCTGTCCGGCCTAAGCCAGCGGTTTTGGCTCAGCCGTGCCTATTTTCCGTTTTTGCTGTGGGTGACGCTGGGCTTTGCCGCTCTGCGTCAGCCGGTCTATGGGGCCATGGCCCTGCTGGGGATTTGTATTTGGTTGCTGGTGTTCTGCCGGGATCTGCTGGCGTCGGTGACGCCGTTCCTGCTGGTATTTCTGCTGTCGACCCAGCGATATGAAAGTCTGGGGGATTTCCTCCCCTGCGCTGTGCTGGCGGCGCCGTTCTTTGCGGCGCTGATCTGGCACCTGATGGTCTGGCCCGTCACCTTCCGGGTGGGACGCAGCGCCACGGGGCTGCTGCTGGTGTCGGCGGCCACCCTGTTGGGGGGCTGCGGGATCCTGTCCATGCATCAGCTGCTTCAGCCGCTGAGCCTGTACTACACCGGGTGTCTCGGCGGCGGGATGCTGGTTTTCTATGTGCTGCTGCGGTCGTGCCTGACCTATTCCAAGGGCTACGACCTGCACCGGCGGTTCGCCGCCATTTTCTGCGTGCTGGGTGTGTGCATGGCGTGTCTGGTGATGCTGGATTACGCCGTGCGGTGGCAGGAATTTCTGCAGGTACATACCACCCTCTATCTCAAGTACCGCAACTTTGCCACGGCGCTGCTGCTGACTACCCTGCCCATGTCCTTTTATCTGTCGCTGAAAAAGCCCGCCCATCTGCTGGGGGTGGCGGTGCAGGCGGCAGGGCTGGCCCTTACCGGCAGCCGCAGCGCTCTGCTGTTCGGTGTGGTGCTGCTGGGACTGGGCTTCGTATATCTGGTGCGGTGGGGTCTCATTCCCCGGAAGGCCGTGCTACCTCTGTGCGTGGCCGGTGCGGTGCTGGCGGTGCTGGTGGGCCCGGAGCTGCTGTCTCTGATGATGGACAGCCGCATGGAGGACGGTCATCTGTTCCATCAGGGGGACTCCGTCCGGGTGCAGCTGTTCCTGCGGGGCATCACGGACTTCCTGCACAACCCCGTGTTTGGCATCGGCCTCATCAGCCAGCGCAACAGCGACCTCTTCACCGGCGTGGAGGGGAGCATGGTGTTCTACCACAACAGCATCGCCCAGATCATGGGCAGCATGGGTCTGGTGGGCATTGCCGCCTACGGCGTGCTGATGCGGGATCGTATCGCCCTGCTGCGGGCCGGAAAAACGCCCTTTGTCCGGGCGCTGGCTCTGAGCTATCTGGGGATGCTGCTGATCTCCCTGACCAACCCCGGCGAGTTCTGCCCCTTCCCCAATGCAGCGCTGATGGTGATGGTCTTTACTCTGGCGGAGGAGGCCACCGGCGACGTGGCCGTCCCCGTAGGAGAGATGCTGGGGTTTCGGCCTGCACGGCGGATATATCTGCCCCAGAAATAACGCTTTTCTTTCCCGGAACCGGACTTCCCCCGGTT
>ERZ773106.2224-NODE-2224-length-11518-cov-2.858501_pt1 | contig 11518 bp, 8 predicted proteins | sample MGYA00580572_ERZ773106 | MGnify/ENA primary metagenome ERZ773106 (study PRJEB29015, sample SAMEA2737868) | human gut metagenome | biome: human gut; feature: human-associated habitat; material: faeces | place: China | collected 2012 ... | reverse complement strand
ACCATCACCTGTCTGCCACATCCAACACATTTTAAACGAAAATCCATTCCCACTCTCAGAATCTCCCATTCATTTATACCGCAAGGATGTGCTTTTTTTAATTTGACAATATCTCCGATCTGAAATTCCATCCATCAAACCTCCTTGTTCTGATTTATCTTTTACACTATAGTTCTGATTATAACAGAAAAAAGAACCAGGTGGTCAATACCCGATTCTTTTTCTACACTTTGAAGAAGAAGTTATTCTCTTAATCTTAGACTTCTGGCGCTGTTGCGTCAATATCCCCCAGATTCATTGCTTCATATTGTTCTAAAATTAAAGTCTGGATCATATTTCTTGTATCAGAATTGATCGGATGTGCAATGTCTCTATATTCACCATCTGCAGCTTTTCGGCTTGGCATTGCAATAAACAGACCTTTCTCCCCTTCGATTACTTTAATATCATGTACCACAAATTCATTATCGATTGTGATTGACACAACAGCTTTCATCTTACCTTCTTTGGCCACTTTTCTAATACGTACATCAGTTATTTGCATGTTGTCATCCTCCTAGTTTCTAATAATATAGCTAAAATTCGCTCTCCGGTCAGGCTCTAGTAACTTCTTCTTTCTCTTAGACCGTATATGCTAATTTTTATTATAACACTATTTTCAGCAAATGTGAACAAAAACTTGTTTTTTATCAGCTTTTTTATTATGACATTTTACTACTTTTTTCTCCATATTCTTATAGTACATATAATATTTTCCAATTTAATCTCCGTCTTGCAAGATTAGTTGCGGTGACTTATAATAAGGAAAACAATGAAACTATATCAACGATTGAAAGAAAGGGCACATGAAAATGTATCAGATAGATTTTAATAAACCAATTCATATTCATTTTATGGGGATCGGAGGAATCAGCATGAGCGGTCTTGCTGAGATCCTTATCAAAGAGGGCTTTTCGATTTCTGGATCCGATATCCATACTTCCGATATCATCAAACACTTAGAAGATAAAGGTGCAAAAGTTTATCTCAGCCAGACTGCTGATAACATTACAGATGATATCGATCTTGTTGTATACACAGCAGCGATCAACTTCGATACCAACGAAGAATATAAAGAAGCCATCCGCCGTAACATTCCTGTCATGAAACGTGCTACACTGCTTGGTCAGATGATGCATAATTATCAGAATGCGATCGCCGTATCTGGAACTCACGGTAAGACAACAACAACTTCTATGTTATCTTACATTTTACTTGCTGGTAACACAGATCCTACGATCAGCGTTGGTGGAATTCTTGATGCGATCAATGGGAATATCCGTGTCGGACATTCTGAGACATTCGTAACTGAAGCATGTGAATACACAAACAGTTTCTTAGAATTCTTCCCTAAGATCAGTATTATCCTCAATATTGAAGAAGATCACATGGATTTCTTTAAGGATCTTGATGATATTCGCCATTCTTTCCGTGAATTTGCCCATAAACTTCCTGATTATGGTTATCTGATCATCAATGGTGAAATTGAAAACATCAATTATATTGTGGACGGATTAGAAGCAGAATATGCAACTTTTGGATTAGAAAATGATTCTTATGACTATTGTGCAAAAAACATCGGGTACGATGCATTTGGACATGCTCATTTCGATTATTACTATAAAGGAGAATTTATTGACCATATCCAGTTAAATGTCAACGGAGAACATAACGTGAAGAATGCACTAGCTGCCATTGCTGCTGCAAAACGTATTGGCATTGATGTTGATACAATGAAGAAAGGACTTCTTGGATTTACTGGTGCCAAACGTCGTTTTGAACTAAAAGGCACATGCAACGACTTCACCGTTGTTGATGACTATGCGCATCATCCAACAGAGATCCGTGCAACTCTGGAATCTGCTAAGAATTATCCACATAACGAATTATGGTGTGTATTCCAGCCTCATACTTATTCCAGAACAATTGCATTCCTTGATGACTTTGCAAAGGCATTAAGTCTCTGTGACCACGTGATCGTCACTGACATCTATGCTGCCAGAGAAAAAGATACTGGTATCGTAAGTTCCAAAGATATCGTGGACCGCATGGCTGATTACGATGTAGATGTACACTATATTAAGGAATTTGATGACATTGAAAAATTTATTTTAGAAAATTGCAAAAAAAATGATCTGTTGATAACTATGGGGGCCGGAAACGTTGATTCTATCGGAAATTCGCTCGTAAATAGATAGTTATCCACATTATCCACAGACTTGTACACAATTGTTGATAAACAAATCTGTGGATTTCTTTTGTCCTTTTCCACAATTGTAAAATCTATGTAAATGGCTTATTTCCATTGTTTTACGATTTTTGTCCACATTATCCACATTATCCACAGACTTGTACACAATTAGGGTGTGGATTTCCCTGGTATTTACAATTTCTCCAATCTGCGTTATAGTCAGATTAACGATAATAAAAGAAGGAGAGATTGCCATGAATTACATTAAAGTAACAACCACATATCCAACCGGTGGAACGCTGCTTCCAAACGCATTTGTTGATAATTATATGATCCGTGCGAACGGTGAATACATCAAAGTGTATATTTATCTTCTGCGTATGGTTTCTGACGGTGCAAACTTCAGCATTCCTTGTCTTGCAGATGTACTGGAACTTACGGAGCGTGATGTTACTCGTGCGTTAAAATACTGGGAGAAAGAATCCCTCTTACGCATGGAGCTTAAAGACGGCGAGATCAGTTTTATAGAGCTTCTCCCTGTCAGTGGCAATCCACATTCTCCTACACAGACTACAAAACAAGAAGAACCAGCCCAAGCTACTTCTTCAGCAGCTTCTAAGACTACTGTGAAGGATCAGACGATCACTGGTGCTGAACCGATTCCTGCCATGAAGACGCTTTCTCCTGCAGAACTTCAGCGTAAGAGCGAAGATGAGCGTTTTTCTTATCTTCTCTACGTATGTGAGATGTTCTTAGGAAAGCCATTAACTTGTACGGATATGAACACTTTACTTTACATGTATGAAGATCTTAGAATGTCATGTGAGTTGATCGAATATCTTGTAGAGCATTGTGTATCAAATGGTAAGAAGAGTTTCCGTTATATGCAGTCTGTAGCGATCAACTGGTACGAAGCAAATATCAAAACTCCTGAAGAAGCGAAAGCATACAGCAAGAATTTCCGTAAGGAATATTATTCTATCATGCGTGCGTTTGGATTAAATCAGAATCCAGCCCCTGTTCAGGAAGAATATATGAAACGATGGCTTGAAACTGATGGTTTTGATCTTGCACTAATCATTGAAGCTTGTAATCGTACGATCAATGCGATCAACAAACCTAGTTTCCCATATGCAGATACGATCTTAAAGCACTGGAAAGATAACCACATCGTAACTTTGGAAGATGCGAAGAACTTCCATATCCGGCAGAAAGCACCAAAGACTTTCGCTAACAATAACAACCAGAGCAATATGCATAACTTTACGCAGCGTGATTATGATTTTGATGCGTTAGAGCAACAGCTTTTACAGAAACAGTTCGCGGACGAACTCATGGAGAACTAACTTATGTCATTATCAAATAACGATTATCAGGATATCATGCGCCAGTATGAGGAAAGACGGCTTTCTAATTACCGTCTCCATGAGCAGCGCAAGAAAGATATATATACAACGATCCCAGAGATCAAAGAACTTGACCGACAGATCACTGCCAATTCTATTTCTCTCGGAAAGCAGCTGATCATCCGTGATGATCCTGCTTTGAGAGAGGAATACCGCATAAAGAATCAGGTGCTGATCAGCCAGAAACAGGATCTCTTAAAAGAAGCTGGGTATTCTTCTGATTATCTGGAACCAATCTACCATTGTAAGAAGTGTAAGGACATCGGATATATTGGACAGGAACAATGTTCCTGCTTTCATCAGGCGATGATCGATCACCTGTATTCCGGTTCTAATATGGCTAAGATTTTAGCACGGGAGAATTTTCAGACCTTCCGGGAAGATTATTATTCCGACCAGATGACCAAGCAAGGTCTTCCAAGCCCTAGACGTAACATCCAAAAAGTCGTGGAACACTGTAAAACCTTTATTTCCAGATTTCCAAATCACGACAACATTTTATTTCAGGGTTCCACTGGTGTTGGGAAGACTTTCTTAAGTCATTGTATTGCAAAGGAAATCATGGATCGCGGTTTTACCTGCGTCTATATGACAGCTTTCCAGCTGTTTGATACTTTGGCAAAGCATACCTTTGGCAAAGGAAAAGATACTGAACAGGAAACATCTGCTAACCTGATCTTTCAATGCGATCTATTGATCATCGATGACCTTGGAACTGAGATGATCAATAAATTTGTGATCTCACAGTTATTTCAATGTTTGAATGAGCGATTGATCCAGGAAAGATCAACGATCATATCCACAAATTTATCTCTGCAAGAATTCAGAAATACTTATTCTGAACGAATTTTTTCAAGGATCATTGAGAATTATTCATGGCAGAAAATCTATGGAGATGATATCCGTTTCAAAAAATCGAACTTGACGTAACTTATTTATAATGTTATAAAAAACTATAGAACAATATACGAAGGAGATAGTATCATGAGACGATCTGACCGTAACTTTACTAAGATTCCAGACGGTAAACTTGGAATCATTGCCCTTGAAGGATGCAAAGAACTTGGAAAAACAATTGACAACTATATCATCCAGTGGAGATCTGAAACTTACAAAGATTTCAAAGACTCTGTTGCCTGTGATGGATATTTAAGAGATACTTATCTTTTAGATGCTAGTTGCCCACGTTTTGGTTCTGGAGAAGCCAAAGGTATCATTCGCGAATCTGTTCGTGACATGGATTTATACATTATTGTTGATGTATTAAACTACAGCGTAACTTACTCTTTAAGTGGACGTGTAAACCACATGTCTCCAGACGATCACTATGCTGACTTAAAACGTATCATCAGTGCTTCCGCTGGAAAAGCTAAGAGTGTTAATGTTATCATGCCTTTCTTATATGAAAGCCGTCAGCATAAGAGAAGTACACGTGAATCTTTAGACTGTGCAGTTATGCTTCAGGAACTGATCAGCCTTGGTGTTGATAATATCCTGACTTTCGATGCACATGACCCTCGTGTACAGAATGCAATCCCTATCAGTGGATTTGATAACATCCAGCCTACTTATCAGTTTGTAAAATCATTAGTTGAACAGTGTGATGATGTTCACTTTGACAACGACCATTTAATGGTCATCAGCCCAGATGAAGGTGCTATGCAGCGTGCGATCTACATGGCAAACGTTGTTGGTGTTGATGTTGGTATGTTCTATAAACGCCGTGACTATTCTACTGTCATTGACGGACGTAATCCTATCGTTGCACATGAATTCCTTGGTGACTCCTTAGATGGTAAGGATGTTCTGATCATCGACGACATGATCTCTTCTGGAGAAAGTATGATCGACGTAGCCAAAGAATTAAAACGCAGAAATGCCCGTCGTGTATTCTGCTTATCTACATTTGGTTTATTTACAAACGGATTAGAAGTATTTGATCGTGCAGTTGAAGAAGGTATTATTGAGAAGGTTATCACAACTAATCTTACTTATCAGACACCTGAATTATTATCTCGTGACTGGTATGCATCTTCTGACGTATCCAAATACGTTGCACTATTAATTGATACATTAAATCATGATGCATCAATCAGTGATCTGTTAAACCCAACAGAACGCATCAAAGAATATCTTGAAAAGAAGAATATGTAATATATAGATAAAGACTTCGTCTTATGGCGGAGTCTTTTTTTGCAGAACTTTCTTATACACAAAAATCACAGGTATTGAATTACCTGTGATTTTTAATTATCTCAATATTCTTTTTACTGATTCTCTGCTGACTATTCTTCTGGCTGTGGTGCTGCCGTTGTAGGAGCCGCTGTCGTAGGCGCTGCCGTTGTTGGTGCTGCCGTTGTAGGCGCTGCTGTCGTAGGTGCTGCTGTAGTTGCTTCTGTGCCCTTTGTGCTGCTCTCTGTCGCTGTTGTTGCCTGCGTTCCTGTCTGCTGTGTAGTCTCTCCCTGATAATCCTTATAATTTCCACCCATAGAATCTGTAGAAGAGTATTCTGAATGAATCGCATTCATGAAATTACTCCAGATGGATTTTGGATAAGATGCTCCACTTAACGATTCCATAATCCTGTTATCATCTCTTCCTACCCATACTGCTGTTGTATAGTAAGGTGTGTATCCACAAAACCATCCATCTTTATTCAGGCTTGTTGTACCTGTCTTACCGGCAGTATCAACATTCGGTATCTTCGCACCAACACCTGTTCCACCTGTGACGACACTCTTCAGTACATCTGTCATTGCATTTGCTGCATTTGTGGAATATACTCTTCTCTTCTTTGTAGAAGATGACATCACTTCATCTCCATCAGAAGTTGTGATCTTAGAAATACACGTTGGTTCTCTATACACACCATCATTCTTCAATGTAGCATATCCTGCTGCCATCTCTTCTGATGTTGTTCCTTTCGTGAAACCACCAATACATGTCGTATAATACTTATAATCAGAATCTGTCAGATATTTAAAATTCATCTCTTCCAGATATTTTAAACAAGTCTTTGGTGTCAACTGCTCATAAATCCGCATTGTTGCAACGTTACTTGATTTCTGAACGGCTCTTCGAAGTGAGATCTGTCCAGAATAAGAACCATGGGAGTTTCTTACACGATGCTTATCTTTCGTTGACATCGGTGAATCATTCACCGTTGATCCTGCAGACCATCCATGTTCTAAAGCTGGTGCATATACAAGCAATGGCTTGATCGCACTACCTGGCTGTCTTGGACTCTGGAACGCACGGTTTAATGTATAACCGATATTCTTCTGTTCACGTCCACCGACGATCGCTACAACCTTTCCAGTATCATTATCAATACATGTTCCAGATGCCTGTGTCTTATAAATGCCATTCTTATCTTTCTCTGTATATCCAGACAATGCATTGTCTACACTGCTCTGCAGCTGTTTCTGGACATCTGGATCAATGGATGTATAAATATGATATCCTGCACTGTATAAAGTCCTCTTACACTCTGCATACATCTTATCATATTCTTCCTGATATTTTTCCTTCTCTGAAGTCGAACTGAAATCGTATTTGAATTCAAATCCCTTCTGTTTCATGATCTCTTTTGTCGCACAATGAATGACATATGTTTCTACGTAATTCTTCTTCTCTGTCTTACTCTTCTGCGCACTCTTTACTTTGATTTCTTCATTGATCGCTTCTTCATACTGATCTTTACGGATCAATTTCTGCTCGTACATATCCTTTAGGATCTTATTTCTACGCTTGATCGTATTTTCTTTGTTTGTACGTGGATCATAGATTGTTGGATTATTTGGAATCGCAGATAAAAATGCTGCTTCTGACATTGTCAGATTCTTCGCATCCTTACGGAAATATCCTTGACTTGCTGCCTGAATTCCATAATAACCATTCGCATAATAAACATTGTTCAGATAGAACTCAAGAATCTGCTCCTTGGAGTATTTTTTCTCTAATTCTACTGCCATAAAGATCTCTTTAACTTTTCTCTTCCATGTCTTCTGACGATTCAAAAAGACAGTCTTCGCAAGCTGCTGCGTCAGAGTACTTCCTCCCTGTGTGATCCTTCCTTTGTGTACCACATAACTTACCGCAGCTCTTGAGATTCCTTTGTAATCCACACCACTGTGTTTATAGAAATTCTTGTCTTCAACAGAAATTACTGCAGCTATGACATAAACCGGAAGCTCCTTGTACTTCAGATAATATACATCTTTTTCACCTTTAAACTTCAGTAACTGTTTTCCGTTGGTGTCATATACAATACTTGTCTGTGATGCCTTAAATGTCTCCTCACTCGACTGAGCAACGAGTTTCTTGGCTTCACTTCTAAGCTTCATAACCTTTGCCCCAAAAGTAAACCAGCCGATTACGACCAACAACAAAAAGACAACAGAAACTTTCAAAAGAACTTTTTTCTTTTTATGTTTCTTTTTATGCTTTTTCTTGCTTTAATCTTTTTTGTTTCCTTTGTTTCTTCAGCCATATTCCTTTCACCTTTCGTTTGTTTTTACTGTTCTCATTTTCCGGATCATCTCCAGATATATATCTTAATTTTAACATAAAATATATCATAACTAAAATTTTTGTCTCGACATAGTTCGCACTCTAAAGACAAAATCTAATTGGCATATCCGTAATAAACGCTTCCTGCTTGTTTAAATTCACTCTCAAGCTTCTTGCGATTTGCTTTTACAGACTTTCCATTTGTCGGATCATAATATCTTAAATCCGTCTGATTATAACTCATAACTAATACATATGTGCCATTCTTTCTCTGTGCCACGAAAGATCTTCCCTTACTTATTGCATAAACAAGATCATCTATGCTGCAGTCAGAATAATTAACTGCACGCTTATTGAACACCTTAAATAATTTATCATATGTGCTGCCTGACATCTTCTTGATCTTATCATAGGAAATCTTAATTCCTTCTGATCTTGCCATCATCAGAATACATGCAATATCTGTCTCATCTTTATTCTTTGCTTTGATCATCGGGATATTAGATCCTTTTCCATAATTCTGTGCAACACCTTTCTCCCACAGATACATCTGATGATAATTTACAACAACTCCTCCGCCTTGCTTGGCGACCTTGATAGCTTCTTTCAGATTACTGTAAATTCCTGACAACTTACCGCCTGTATAGACAAATGCATCTCTATATTTATTATCATTTACAGCAAATTGGATCTTTATCTCATCTTCCTGTTCCTCAACATTTGTAGAAAGATAATTTGGTCTTGTCTGAATATAAACATCATCCGGGAATGCAAGATATAGCTGATTCAATCTTGTTCCTGTATATCCGTACTCTAAAACTGCCTTACTCTCCTGTTTATCTTTGTAACGAATATAACTTACATTAATCTTCTTATATCCATTTCCACTCTTCTTAGAATGTGTCAATGCGATCGTTGTTCCGTCTACACTTGTGTTCGTAATATAAGTGCCATCTTCTCCATACTCTTTTACAATCTTTTTATTGTTTCTTATATATACATTTGTCAATGGATACATATAAGAACCATCTTTATTCCTTACAACTTCTTTTTTATTTCCAACTCCATAGATAAAATCTTTCTCTATAAATCCAATTGGACGCAGTACCTGATCATCTTTGCATGTGATCACTTCTGTTTTCTGTGTAGAAAGATCCACAACTTTCATCTTATTCTTTGACTGATTCAATGCAAGCATTCCATTCTCAGAGATAACTGTCATATCATCTGTAATGTTCTTTGCCAGAATCTTACTCTTTCCAGAGTCAAGATCTACCTGATAAACCGCTCCATCCAAATAGAAATAAAACTGTTCACTACCACTTAAAAATGCACCTTTTTTAATGTCATTTTTCATCATATCATACTGAATCTGTGTTGGGATAAAGCCTAGTTCCTCAATCTTCTGGTCTGACGCAGTATACTGATAAACAGAAATACCATTCTCTCCTTCATGTTTTCCTCGATTCATATATCCATAAACCAAGAATGCTATATCTCCATTATTCTTCATCTTCATGATCTGAATCGCATGCTTTTGATAGTTGTTGCGACTGTCACGATAATCTTCTCCTTCAAAAGAAAATACTTTGTACATGTTAGACTTCTGATAGTCATAATACCACAATTCATCTTGAACAACGAATGCTGCTTTCTTTCCGCCATTTTTACTGATCAACTGTTTCTGACTGCTTCCGATTCCTAATAAAATACGATTATTGCTGCGGTCGATCGTATCGTATCGCATGTATGCTTCCATATTACGTTCATAATTCAACAGATACATTCTGTCCTTTGCATAGCGAACCCTGAAATATTCTGTTGCTTGATAATACTGTTTTGTTCCATCCGTATTCTCTGCTGAAAGAATATATCTCATCTCCAGTGACGTTACATTTTCAGAAATTTCTTTCACTGTTGCCGGATATACACTTTCAACCTGTGGTTTTAATGTCGCATAAGATACCGCTTCCTGTGTCGATTTCAAGTCAACATTCGCCAGATTATTCGATGTTGTTCCTTCTGCCGTTTCTAAATACTGACTGATAAACTCTGTATTACCTTCTGTCAATGCTGCATCATGGAATTTCTGTGCAAAATCCAGACATTCTTTTAAATGAAAACTAGTTCCATAAATCACACGTGTAAAATAACGGATCGTTTTATCATTTTGTTTCACTGACAATTCCATTAGATATGTTTTTCCATTTTCCAGACGTTCTTTGATCTTAATGTTTGCCGTCTTTTTTCCTTTGACTTTATGAAATGCCGTATCACCATTTCCAAGGATTGTTTTATTATCTGTATCATAAATCTTATATGACACGACACTGACGTCAGATTTTGCATATGTCAGCATTACTTTTACTTCATTCTCATAAATTGGTGTGATACTGTCACGGATCAAGGATGCATCAACACTTCCCTGATACCCATGCAACTGGTTAATATTCTTTCCATCTGCAGACACTGTTAATAAAGGGATTGTTGCTTGACTAGTTTCTGTAACCCCTTTGTTATTTCTTCCAACTAACATATAATTCCAGATAAATAATGAAATTAAAAATAGAATTCCAAATACTGAAATCTGTATCACTTTACTTTGCTTCATTACTTTCTCCTTTTCCTAATTCCGTGAAGCCTTATAATGTACATTTTATCCGTTTTTGTATATGAATACAACCTTTTTAAGAAATGTTTAAGATGTATGTTTTTCATTTTACAGCGGATTTCATAGTGATTCCCTATGAAACAAGAAAAAAACCAGGATTTCTCCCGGCTCTTTCTTTTTATGCTTTGAACATATTTCGTTTTCTTCGATAACGGCATCTTCTATGATAAATCTCTCCTCCAAGCAGCGAAAGGATCATCTGATATAATAATTGTTCTTTCTTCTGACAATCTTGCTTCTCTTGATGATCGATCTTATCATAAATCTTATCCGCCATAGCAAGCAGCATCGTTCGATCCATATATTCATCAAACATCCTGCTGCCCTCATATTCCATCTGATCACAAATATCTTCGATCAGATCCAGAATCTGTCTGGCCAGTGCAGAATACATTCTCGTAATATACTGATAATCGTCTTCCTGCCTCTGTTCCTGTGCTACAAATTCTCTGACAGGTCTTACTTCGGTATCAAATAATGGAAGATCTCCTAAACCATCTCTGTCTGCCATCTTCCTGCTCCTTTTTCTCTATCAATCATATCTTATGATCATTTAGAGAAAATATTGCATGTCCTATTCTTTATTTTCTTCCCGAATACTTCTCACTTCTTCATTGATCGCCAACATCTTGCTGTCTAAAAACGTCACAAGATCTGCACACTCCTTCAATTCTTTCTTAATGTATTCTGGTGTATTGC
>ERZ773106.2216-NODE-2216-length-11545-cov-2.757180_pt1 | contig 11545 bp, 9 predicted proteins | sample MGYA00580572_ERZ773106 | MGnify/ENA primary metagenome ERZ773106 (study PRJEB29015, sample SAMEA2737868) | human gut metagenome | biome: human gut; feature: human-associated habitat; material: faeces | place: China | collected 2012 ... | reverse complement strand
GTGGCGGACGACTTGGGTATTCCCAAAGCGGTGCAGGATTATCACGAAATTCTCAATGATCCTACGGTGGATGCAGTGCTGATCTGCTCCTCTACCGATACCCACGCGGATATTGCCGTGGAGGCAGCCAAGGCCGGCAAGCATATCTTTTGCGAAAAGCCGGTGGATCTAACCGTTGCTAAGATCAAGGCAGTGGAAGCGGCTGTAAAAGAGGCGGGGGTAAAGTTGCAGATCGGCTTTAACCGCCGGTACGACCACAACTTTGCCGCCATTAAAGATTTGGCAAACGCCGGCAAGATCGGCCAGCTCCAGACCATTAAGATCACTTCACGCGACCCGGAGCCGCCCCCGGTTTCTTATGTAAAGGTCAGCGGCGGCATCTTCCTGGATATGACCGTCCATGACTTTGATATGGCTCGCTTTATCGGCGGCGAGGTGGAGGAAGTGTTCGTCAACGCTGCCGTGCTGGTAGACCCGGCCATCGGTGAAGCAGGAGATGTGGACACGGCGCTGGTCAGCCTGAAATTCAAGAACGGCGCCATTGGTGTTATTGACAACTGCCGCAAGGCCTCTTACGGCTACGACCAGCGGCTGGAGGTGTTTGGCTCCAAGGCCCAGGCTTCCGCTGCCAACGACACCCCCACCCATGTGGCGTTTATTGATGAGAACGGCAAAGTGACGGATAAGCCGCTGTATTTCTTCCTGGAGCGGTATATGCAGTCCTTTACCGACGAGATGACCGAATTTATCGACTGTGTGCTCCACGATAAGCCCACCAAGACCACGGTGGAGGACGGCTTGCAGGCGCTGCGTATGGGCCTGGCTGCCAAAAAGTCGCTGGCCGAGCACCGCCCGGTAAAGCTCAGCGAGATCGAAGCATAATTTCAATCTAAAGGACTTTGAGTATATGAAGCGAGTTAGACTGACCATGTCCCAGGCGCTGGTACAGTTCCTGGACAATCAATATATCGAATGTGACGGCGTAGAAAGCAAGTTCGTCAGCGGCATCTTTGGCATTTTTGGCCACGGGTGCGTGGTGGGCGTGGGTCAGGCGCTGGAGCAGGGGGGCCATAACCTGAAATTTTATCAGGGCAAGAATGAGCAGAATATGGCGCTGGCTGCTGTGGCTTATGCCAAGCAGATGGATCGCAAGGCCATTATTCCCTGCGTGTCCTCCATCGGCCCGGGCGCGACCAATATGGTTACCGCTTGCGGCTGCGCCACCGCCAACCGCATTCCGCTGTTGGTTCTGCCGGGCGACACCTTTGCCTGCCGCCAGCCGGACCCGGTGCTCCAGCAGGCCGAATTTTTTGACAACTACGGCCGCACGGTAACAGATGCTTTTAAGGGCGTGTGCCATTATTTTGACCGGATCAATCGGCCGGAGCAGTTGATGACCGCCTGCCTAAATGCCATGCGGGTGCTGACAGACCCGGCGGATACCGGCGCCGTTTGTCTGGCCATGCCACAGGATGTGGAGGGCGAGGCCTACGACTATCCGGTGCACTTCCTGCAAAAGCGGGTGTGGCACCTGGATCGCCGCCCGGTGGCGGAGAGCCAGCTGCAGCGGGCAGTGGCTGCGATCAAGCAGGCCAAAAAGCCCATTCTTATTTGCGGCGGCGGTGTGCGTTACAGCGGGGCAGAGGTTGCCCTGCAAAAGCTGGCGGAGACCTATAATATTCCCATTGCGGAGACGCAGGCCGGGCGCAGTTTGGTGCCTTGGCAGCACCCGCTGAACCTGGGCGGTATCGGCGTCACCGGCGGCAAGGCTGCCAATGTGATCGGCCGGGACGCTGATCTGATCATCGGCGTGGGCACGCGGTTCTCCGATTTTACCACTTCTTCCAAGTGGCTGTTTAACCAGGACCGCAAGGTGCTGGGGATCAATATTTGTCCCTTTGACGCGTATAAAATGGATGCCGAGGCTATTGTGGCAGATGCGAAGGTGACCTTAGAGGCACTGCTGCCTGCTTTGGCCGGGTACAAGACTGCCTATACCGGTGAGATTGCAGCCGCCAAGGTCGAGTGGGAAGCCATTGTAGACGATTACTATACCAAAGAGCTGCCCGGTGGGCTGAACCAAACTTTGGCTCTGGGCATTATCAACGAGTTTATGCCCAACGACGCCATTGCGCTTGGCTCTGCCGGTTCTCTGCCCGGGGATATGCAGCGTCTGTTCCGTCCCAAGGATCGGGGCACCTACCACATGGAGTACGGCTACTCCAATATGGGCTATGAGGTCAACGGCGCGCTGGGCGCTAAGCTGGCGTGCCCGGACAAAGAAGTGTACACCTTCTGCGGGGACGGCTCTTTCCTGATGGGTCACAGCGAGTTGTATACCGCTTTGCAAGAGGGATTGAAGATCAATGTGTGCCTGTTTGACAATATGGGTTGGGGCTGCATTGAGAATTTGCAAAACAACCAGGGCACCGATACCTTTGGCACCGTGTTCCGCGCCCGCAACCCTAAGACGGGTATGCTGGACGGGGCGGAGATCGCCGTGGACTTTGCCAAGATCGCAGAGGGCTACGGTGCAAAGGGCTATACCTGCCGCACCTCGGAGGAGCTGCGCGTCGCACTGGCAGACGCAGCTACCCAAGACCGGGCGTGCCTGTTTGACATTAAGGTGCTGCCCAAGACCATGACCCCCGGCTTTGAGAGCTGGTGGCGCGTGGGCGTGGCGGAGGTGTCGAAGAGCGAGACCGTGGCCGCCGCCTATGCGGATATGCAGGCGAATATCGCCAAGACTTTTGATTATTAAGGAGCACAGCCTATGCTAAACCCGGATAAAGTAAAATTGGCCATTGCCCCCATCGGCTGGACCAATGACGATATGCCCGACCTGGGCGCAGAAAATACCTTTGAGCAGTGCATCAGCGAGATGGCGCTGGCCGGTTTCTCCGGCTCGGAGATCGGCAACAAGTATCCGTCCGATCCGGCGGTGCTCAAGCCGTATTTGGACATTCGCGGGCTGCAAATTTGCAACGCTTGGTTCTCGTCTTACCTGACTTCCAAGCCTTATGAGGAGACCATCGCCGCCTTTAAGCAGCACTGCGACAAGCTGCACGCCTTGGGTGCCAAGGTGATCGGCGCTTCCGAGCAGGGCAATTCCATTCAAGGCTGCCTGGACAAATCCATTTTGGACGAAAAGCCGGTGTACACCGAAGAGCAGTGGCAAACGGTGGCGCGGGGCTTTAACGAGATGGGCGCTTACGCCCGATCCAAGGGCATGTACTTTACCGTGCACCACCACATGGGCACCGGCGTGCAGACGGCGGAGGAGATCGACCGCTTGATGGAATTGACGGATCCGGAACTGGTGTACCTGCTGTTTGACAGCGGTCACCTGACCTTTGCCGGGATTGACCCGGTACCGGTACTGGAGAAGTACGCCCATCGGGTCAAGCATGTGCACCTGAAGGATGTGCGCCTGGATGTGTACAATAACCGGGTAGTGCCGGAGCACATGAGCTTTTTGGATGCCGTGCGTGCCGGTGTGTTTACCGTGCCCGGCGACGGCGATGTGGACTTTAAGCCTATCTTTGATATTTTGGACCGTACCGGCTACGAGGGCTGGGTGGTGGTCGAGGCCGAGCAGGACCCGGCCAAGGCCAATCCCTTTGCCTACGCGGTCAAGGCTCGCAAGTACATTAAAGAGGTCGCCGGTCTGTAAAAAACGACAATGGGGGAGTGGTTCATCGCCACTCCCCCTATTTTTGTCTATTATCTTATGCCGTTGTGGATTTTATTGCTTTTCGCAGTGGAATTTGATATAGTTAAGTTAAAGTTAGGGAAAGAATTTTGAAAGGAGTTCTTCTTATGAAAAAGATTTTATCCACCACCTTGGCGCTGCTATTGGTACTTACCACCGTATGCAGCGTCAGTCTGTCCGCCCAGGCGGCTGTGCGCTATGACAGCGACAATGCCGCCCGGTATTCCGGCAGTGATTACACCTGGTTGAATATTCGTGGTACGGAGAATTATAAATCCGCATTTCAGTTTATGGATATTTTGAATACCGAACGCACAGCAAATGCGGCTGGCACTCTGGCTATGGATCAGGAGTTACTGGAAGCCGCTATGCTGCACGCACGAGAGATCAGCGTATATCCCAGTTCTAATCGCCCGAATGGTGAAAATGCGATCTATTTGCTTGATGGCACAGACCATACGCGGTTTTATCTGTTGCAGGTCAGTGCAGCATCCAGCGATGCGAAGCTGATTTTAAATGCGTGGTTTGATACTTATCCTGCAATGAAAGCGCAGTTTTTATCTCCCGATTATGTTTGCAGCGGTGTTGGCTGCTTTCAGGCAACGGACGGCACCATTCACTGGGTAGTGCTTTTGGGGTATGACGCCGCAACAAAAGTGGTTAAATCTTCCGATTATCGTGCAACGGTTACACGGACGGTTAAAATCGCACTAAAGAATACCAATGCTGCAAGTTGGAACGCCAAGCACACCCATTCTTACCAGGTGACCTCCACTGTTAAGGCAAACGCAACGAAGAACGCCAACGGCAAGATCACTCGTAAGTGCTCCGTGTGTGGCAAGACTACCACTTCTACACTGTACGCACCCAAAACGGTGACCCTGTCTGCCGCCTCCTACACTTATGACGGCAAGGTGAAGAAACCGTCTGTAACCGTAAAGGACAGTAAGGGTAATAAGATCGGCAGCCAGTATTACACTGTGTCTTATCCCTCCGGCCGTAAGAATGTGGGTAAGTACACGGTCAAGGTGACTTTCAAAGGCAACTATATCGGCTCTAAGTCCGCAACTTTTGCTATCAAGCCCAAGGGCACCAGCGTGGCTAAAGTGACCGCTGCTAAAAAAGGCTTTAAGGTCACTTGGAAAAAGCAGGCTACCCAAACCACCGGGTATGAGGTACAGTACAGCACAGCCTCTAACTTCAAAAAGGGCAATAAGACCGTGACCGTAAGCAAAAATAAGACCACTTCCAAGTCTGTCAGCAAGCTGTCCGCCAAGAAAAAGTATTATGTGCGGGTGCGCACCTACAAGACCGTGAAAGTGAACGGCAAAAATGTAAAACTTTATTCCGGGTGGAGCAAGGCGAAGAGCGTGACCACCAAGAAATAAGTTTTGTTTCGGTTTTTTAAGACCCGTAGGGGCGGCAACCTGCCGCCCACGGGCTGATGAGGGCATCGGCCCCTACCGGTTCTTTTCTGCATTGCAAACAAAAAAGGCACCCCATCTCATTAGGAGATGGGGTGCCTTCCTATTCTTATTGCATTATTCTCGGTTGGCGTCAAAATCGAATTCTGTATGCGTGGCGCAGGCGCGCTTGAGCGCATCAAAACTCTCGGCGCTGATTACATGCTCAATGCGGCAGGCGTCCTCCACAGCGGTTTTTGGGTCTACCCCCAGGCCGGTAAGCCAGCGGGAAAGAAAGGTGTGGCGCTCATACATACGCTGGGCAATCTCCTCCCCCGGGGGCAGCAGCGTGATGTGCCCATTGTCATCCATCTCAATATAGCCGTTCTCCCGCAGGTTCTTCATGGCAATGCTCACGCTGGGCTTGGAAAAATCCAACTCATTGGCAATATCGATGGAACGCACGTCCGTGCCTCGCTGGCTGAGCATTAAAATCGTCTCTAAATAGTTCTCTGCGGATTCTTGAATTTTCATAAAATCACCGTTATTTTTTGTGTAATTTGTTTAGACTAATTGAACATATTATACAACAATCTGTGCAAATCTGCAAGAGTGGATTTCACTTTCCAAAAAATAGGCGGAAAGGCTTGACAAATGAGTTAGCCGGTGCTAACATATAGACGGTTAGAAAGAGCTAACCCCGGCGGCCTGCCGGGGAGAAAAAGAGGATTTAGTATTATGATGCCTTTAACTTTAGCAGATACCGGCGCGACCTACACCATCTTAAAGGTAGGCGGAAAGCCGGAGGTGCGTGCCCATCTGAACGACCTGGGCTTTGTGGCCGGGGGCGATGTGCAGGTGATCACGGATATGATGGGCAACCTGATCGTCAATGTGAAGGAGACCCGTGTGGCCATCAGCAAAGAAATGGCCGCCAAGATCATGGTATAAGGAGCAGAGCCATCTGCTTTGTGTATAATTTTTCGTATAGGTGAGGAGGAAACAGCAATGAAAACACTCAGAGATGTTCCGGTAGGCGGCAACGCCAAAGTGGTTAAGCTCCACGGCGAGGGCGCAGTGAAACGCCGCATCATGGATATGGGCGTCACCAAGGGCGTGGATGTGCATGTGCGTAAAGTCGCTCCCCTGGGCGATCCCATTGAGGTAAGTGTGCGCGGCTACGAGCTCTCCATTCGCAAGGCGGATGCAGAGATGATTGAGGTGGAATAAGAGGGCGGAGGCTCTTTTATTTCGCCCAATGCGTTAGTCAACACTAATTAGTTATAACTAATTGTTAAGCACAGAAAGGAATGTGACCGATGAAAATAACAATCGCACTTGCCGGTAACCCGAACTGCGGCAAGACCACACTGTTTAATGCGCTGACCGGTTCCAACCAGTTCGTAGGTAACTGGCCCGGCGTAACGGTGGAGAAAAAAGAAGGCAAATTGAAGAAGCACAACGATGTTGTGATTACCGACCTGCCGGGTATTTATTCCCTGTCTCCGTACACTTTGGAGGAAGTGGTTGCCCGTGACTACCTGATCGGTGAGCGCCCCAATGCCATTTTGAACATCATCGATGGTACCAACCTGGAGCGTAACCTGTACCTGACCACCCAACTGGTGGAACTTGGTATCCCGGTGGTGGTTGCCATCAACATGATGGATGTGGTCAAGAAGAACGGCGACAAAATCAACACCCAGGAGCTGTCCCGGGAGTTGGGCTGCCCGGTGGTAGAGATCTCCGCGCTGAAAGGCACCGGCATTCAAGAGGCTGCCGAAGCTGCGGTACAGGCTGCACAGAACGGCCACACCGTTCCCCAGCACACCTTTACCGGCGTGGTAGAGCACGCGCTGGCTCATATTGAAGAGGCTGCCGTACATAACTTGCCGGAGGAGCAGCAGCGCTGGTACGCCATCAAGATCTTCGAGCGCGACGAGAAGGCCATGGCACAGCTCAAGCTCTCTGCCGATGTGCAGGCGCACATTGAGGAGGACATCAAGGCTGCCGAGAAGGAGCTGGACGACGATGCCGAGAGCATCATCACGAACGAGCGCTATGTCTATATCGCCTCCCTGATGAAGGGCTGCTACAAGAAGAAGAACGCCGGCAAGCTCACCGTCTCCGATAAGATCGACCGCGTGGTCACGAACCGCTGGCTGGCTCTGCCGATCTTTGCCCTGGTCATGTGCCTTGTTTACTATGTCTCCGTTACGACGGTCGGCTCCTGGGCGACCGACTGGACGAACGACGGCCTGTTCGGCGACGGTTGGCATCTGTTCGGTATCGGCTCGAGCGCCTATGACGATGCCATCAACGAGTACGCCGAAGAGAACATCTGGACACCGGAGGTCGTCGCAGAGGTCTCCAAGGCCGCTGACGAAGGCGTTATCGGCGCGCAGGACGTTCTGGACGCCATCAACGACCAGGACTTCGGCGCATTTGACGAAGCCTACGGCAGCTACGGCGACTCCCTCGCCGCTGCGGGCTATGACATCTCCGAGGTCTATGACACCGCCATGGAGTCCGCTCCGGATACGAGCGACTACGGCGTGTGGGTTCCCGGCATCCCGGTCCTTGTGGAAGACGGCCTGAACGCCATCCACAGCCCGGATTGGCTCAACGGCCTGATCCTTGACGGCATCGTCGGCGGCGTCGGCGCAGTCCTTGGCTTCGTCCCGCAGATGCTCGTTCTGTTCATCTTCCTGGCCTTCCTCGAATCCTGCGGCTACATGGCCCGTATCGCATTCGTGATGGACCGTATCTTCCGCAAGTTCGGCCTGTCCGGCAAGTCCTTCATCCCGATGCTCATCGGCACCGGCTGCGGCGTTCCGGGCATCATGGCCTCCCGTACCATTGAAAATGACCGAGACCGCAAGATGACCGTCATGACGACGACGTTCATCCCCTGCGGCGCAAAGCTCCCGATCATCGCCATGATCGCCACGGCTCTGTTCCACGGTGCATGGTGGGTCGCTCCGAGCGCTTACTTCCTCGGCGCTGCCGCCATCGTTGTCTCCGGCATCATGCTGAAGAAAACGAAGATGTTCGCAGGCGACCCGGCTCCGTTCGTTATGGAATTGCCGGCATACCACATTCCGACCGTTGGAAACGTTTTGCGTTCGATGTGGGAACGTGGTTGGTCGTTCATTAAGAAGGCTGGTACAATCATCCTGCTTTCTACCATCTTTGTATGGTTCACATCCTTCTTTGGTTGGGTTGATGGTTCGTTCCAGATGCTGACTGAAGATCAGATGGAATTTAGTATTTTGGCTCATATCGGTAAGGCAATCTGCTGGATCTTCGCACCGCTTGGCTGGGGCGATTGGCAGGCAACCGTTGCAGCTGTTACTGGTCTGGTTGCAAAGGAAAACATCGTTGCAACGATGGGTATCCTGTATGGCGGCGGAGATGGTACCGTTTACGCTAACATCGCTGCTGCATTTACTGCAATATCTGGTATGTCCTTCCTGGTATTCAACCTGCTGTGTGCACCGTGCTTCGCTGCAATGGGTGCAATCAAGCGGGAAATGAACAGTGCAAAGTGGTTCTGGTTTGCAATTGGTTATGAATGCGGTTTCGCATATGTCATTGCACTGATTGTAAATCAGCTGGGCAAGCTGTTCACTGGTGATGTAAATGTATTCGGTCTGATTGTTGCAATTATTGCAATCGCACTGATTATTTACATGTTGGTTCGCCCGTACAAGGAAAGCAACAAGCTGGATGTAAAAGTAAAGGCATAACCCAAACATCCGTATGTAAGGAGGCATTTCTATGGGCAGTATCGTTATTGGAATTCTATTGCTGGTCATAGTAGTAGGAATTGTCTGGAAGTTGAGAAGTGACCAAAAGAAAGGGAAACATTCCTGTGGAGGAATTTGTGGTGGCTGCCCGAACGCAGCACACTGCCATTCTCAGACAATGAAAAAAAAGTAAGCTTACTCCTTCTAATACAAAGAACCTCGGCACACTGTGTTTCATGGTGTGCCGAGGTTCTGTTTTTATATCTGGATACTTTACAGAGGTTTGAACCAAGTCAACTTATTTGCTAAAACCGAAACGAATTGAAAGCGGCGATCCATCCAGTTTCCAATGATGCCAACGCCTTTTCCCATTGTAAACGCTGCAAGAATTGTACCAATGCCCAAGCCATCCAAACGATGCAGGAACAACAAGGTTAAACCGGCCGTAACAGCAAGACAAGTGACATCAAAACCAATCTTAATCTTTGGATAACCAACAGCGGTAATCTGTGACAATTCCCGTGGAAATAAGTCTGTTGGAATAATCGGCAGCCCGCAGCGGTTAGACAAGGCAATACCAATGCAAATCAAAAGATAACTCATTGCGAAGTAGAGAAACTTCCATGGCAGTGCGGTCGGCAAGATTTCAATCCAAGCTTCATGTACATCCAACAATTCGCTGAATACAAAGCCAACTAAAAAGCTACATAAGTACTGCGGAACAAATCGCTTTCGTAAAATCATCAGGCTGAGAATCAGCAAGCCTTGAAATAAATACGTCCATGTTCCAAGGGAAAGATGGGGGAGTACTTCTGAAAAGGCAAATGGAACGCTGGAAATCGCTGAGATGCCTGCCCCAGAATACAGCATCAGCACAACGCCCAAACTATTGATGCATACCGCCAATAACAGGGCAAGTTCCCCGTAAATTTTCGGCATGCTTTTTTCCTGCAACATATTGCAGACCTCCTTATAAAAATGAATGTTACATTCTCTATTGTATCTTGAAAAATGGTCATTTTCAATGAAAAGGTATGAAAATTTATTTCAAAAAAACAGGTGGAACACAGCATTATGTTCCACCTGTTTTTAATCGATTCATCTTGTAAAAAATATTTATTCAGAGAATTTAGAGTGGTCTTTCAGAACCGGAATCTGTGAGTAAACGGTAACGCCCAAGCTCTGAAGTGCATCTGTCAGTTTTGCAGCGATTCGTTCGGTACAAGCAGATACCAAGAAGCCATTTTCTGTATGCATCCGAACGGTTACGCCAACCTGACCAGCAGCCTGCTTTGCAACATCTGCGGCACAGGTGCTTGTCCGGAACATTCTCGGAGCAACGAATGTATCAATGTTAGCGATGAAGTCGGTATCGGAAGAAGTTTCCCAAGTCTGAGCCGGAACGGTTCCGTTCGACTTTACTTCGTCAATGATGTCACCCAATACAGCACTGGCATCTTTCCAGCACCACGACCATAGAACATCGTCTTGTCAATGCCATCGCCCCATACCATGATGGCATTGAAAACGCCGTTTACATGAGAAAGTAAGCTGTCCTGCATAACAACCATCGGCATAACAGTCGGCAGAATCTTGCCATCGTCTTCCCGTACAACCTGAGCAATCAGCTTTACTGTACCGCCCAGCTGCTGAGCCAGCTTGACATCTTCCAGCTGAATATCCCGAATGCCCTTTGTAAAGACACTGTCCGGATAAACGTGCTTACCAAATACCAGAGAGGAAATAATGCAGATTTTTCGGCAGGCATCTGCACCGTCAACGTCAGCAGAAGGATTCCGTTCTGCATAGCCCAGCTGCTGAGCCAGAGCCAGAGCATCTGCAAAGGACATTTGGTCACAGAACATCTTTTCCAGAATGAAGTTAGTAGTACCGTTCAGAATACCAGCGACCGCATACAAATCATTTGCAGCGAGGCAGGTATGCAGCGGACGCATAATCGGGATCGCACCGCCAACACTTGCTTCAAAGAAGAAGTTGCAGTTGTTTTCCTTTGCAATTTGCAGCAGGATGTCTCCTTTTTCTGCAACCAGCTGCTTATTGGAGGTAGAAACGCTCTTGCCAGCCTTCAGACAGCTGCTGACAAATTCAAATGCCGGATTGACACCGCCCATGCATTCTGCAACATAGCCGACTTCTGGGTCTTGCAGGATGACATTGATGTCATGGACAACCTTATCTGCATACGGATCACCTTCAAACGTACGAAGATCCAAGATGTATTTAATGTCCATCGAATAACCAGTATTTTTTTCAATCTTTTCTTGATTCTGATAGAACAGTTCCACGACACCAGAGCCTACGACACCGTAGCCCAGTACGGCAATTTGTTTTTTCTTCTGCATAATGAAATTCCTCCAATAATATGATTTTTCTCACTCTCATGTTTTTCAACAGGTTTGAAAACCTGACAGTTTATTGACCAGAGATGATTTTGACTTCCACAACGCCATGCAGTGCGGAAAGTGTTTTTGTAATGTGTGTCAAATCGACGCTGTCGCTTCCAATTTGCAGGGAGAGCGAAACGCCTGCCACACCATCAACAGGAATGCTTTGATTTACAGTCAAAATATTTGCGTGCAAATTATGCAGTTCCACCAACACGCTGGATAAAACGCCGGCTTCATCCCGTAAAACAGCGGTCAAATTGACAATTCGCTGCG
>ERZ773106.2210-NODE-2210-length-11574-cov-7.132043_pt1 | contig 11574 bp, 8 predicted proteins | sample MGYA00580572_ERZ773106 | MGnify/ENA primary metagenome ERZ773106 (study PRJEB29015, sample SAMEA2737868) | human gut metagenome | biome: human gut; feature: human-associated habitat; material: faeces | place: China | collected 2012 ... | reverse complement strand
GCAACGTGGGCGGCGTGTTCTACGGCGGCGCGGACTATCCGTTCCACCAGACCGGCCTGTCCCTGGGCCGCTGCTACACCTTCGGCATGCTGGCCGCAAAGCACGCCATGGGCAAGTAAGCCGCAGGAAATAACACCATAAAAGAAGAAGGCCGCCGGGCAGGAGAAAGTTTCCTGCCCGGCGGCTTTTTGCTGCCGGAAAAAAGTGAAAATAATGCCCGAAACTTGAGCGGGATTGTTGTGAATGTGACGATTTTGGTACGATTTTGGGACGCTTGGTTTACACCGCCCCGGAAAGCGTGGTATAGTTAAACGGATAAGCAGCAGTGGGTGCCGCTGTGGGAAAAGCGAGGAGAGCGTTACGATGAAAAAGCACATTCGAGCATTCGTCAGTCTGCTGTGCGCTGCGGTGCTGGCACTGGGCTGTGCATCCTGCGGCGGCGCAGCGCAGAGCACCGGAAAATCCGGCGGCACCGCCGGGGTGACCCATATCACCGTGTGGACCTATTACAATGGTGACCAGCTGGAAAGCTTCAACAAGCTGGTGGACCAGTTCAACGAGACCACCGGCCGCGAAAAGGGCATCCGGGTGGAAAGTGCCAGCCAGGGCAGCGTGAGCGACCTGGAGACCAACGTGATGGATGCGGCCCAGGGCAAGGTGGGTGCTGCGGCCATGCCCAACATCTTCTCGGCCTATGCTGACACCGCCTATGCGCTGGACCAGATGGGCATGCTGGTGGACCTGAGCCAGTACCTCACCGAGGACGAGCGCGCCCGGTATGTGCAGGGCTACCTGGACGAAGGCGACTTTGACGGCGACGGCAGCATGAAGATCTTCCCGGTGGCAAAATCCACCGAGCTGATGTTCCTGAACGAGACCGACTGGGAGAAGTTTGCCCAAGCCACCGGTGCCGCCTACGACGACCTTTCCACCGTGGAAGGGCTGGTGGCCACTGCCGGTGCCTATTATGACTGGACCGACGCCCAGACGCCGAAGCCGGACGACGGCAAGGCTCTGTTCGGCCGCGACGCCATGGCCAACTACATGCTGGTGGGGGCCCGGCAGCTGGGCGACACCCTGTTCGAGGTGCAGGACGGAAAGATGACCTTGAACTTTGACAAGGACGTAGCCCGCAAGCTGTGGGACAACTACTATGTGCCCTTCGTCAAGGGGTGGTTTGCCGCTACCGGCCGCTTCCGCAGCGATGATATCAAGGTGGGCAATGTGCTGGCCTATGTGGGTTCCAACTCCAGCGCCACCTTCTTCCCCACGCAGGTCATGGTGAACGACACCGAGAGCTACGACATCGACATGGCGGTGCTGCCCAGCCCGAAGTTTGCGGGCGGCGAGGATGTGGCCGTGCAGCAGGGTGCCGGTATGGTGGTCACCGCCGGTACGGAGGAAGAGATCAATGCCTCGGTGGAGTTCCTCAAGTGGTTCACCCAGCCGGAACACAACATCTCCTTCTCGGTGGACTCCGGCTACCTGCCGGTGACCACGGCTGCCAACGACATGGAGGCCATCAAGACCAGCGGCCTGGAACTGAGCCCGAAGATGGAGCGCATCCTCTCGAATGCAGTCCAGAGCGTAAAGAACAACACCCTTTATACGTCAAGTGCCTTTGCGGGCGGCAGCAAGGCCCGCAAGGTGCTGGAATACAGCCTGAGCGATCTTGCCTCTGCCGACCGTGCAACGGTGCAGGAGCGGGTGGCCGCAGGCCAGCCCGCCGCCGACGCGGAAGCGGAGTTCCTCACCGACGAATACTTTGATGCCTGGTATGGGGGCATCTGCACTGCACTGGAGAAGTACGCCGGCTGAGCGTAACGACCGGAAACCGACAGGAAAAGGGGGAAGTGCCATGAAGCCTGCCGAAAAGTACCGTGCGTGGAAAGCGCACCGGCCCGAGAAGCCGATCTTCCGCACCATCCTCTTTTCCATGATGGCGGTGCTGCTGGCGGAGGTGATCCTGCTGTCGACCGGCATCGGCCTGACCAATGTGTCCGGGCGGCTGAACCAGAACGCCAAGCAGATCGTGAACATGCAGGTGCGCAACCGCGCCAGCTACCTGCAGGATATGCTGATCAAGGCACAGGAGCTCACCGACATTTCCACCACCATCAACAACCTGACCCAGCAGATGCTGCAGGACGGCACCATTTCGCTGGACACGATGGACCAGAGCAGCGAGGCCGCTGACCCCCTGATGGAGGCCGCCGCGCCCTATCTGGTGAGTGCACTGCGCGCCCGCCCCGTGACCGGCATCTTTCTTGTGATCAACACCCACGACCTTGTGGAAAAGGAAGTGGGCAGCTCCATGCCCAGCATCTATCTGCGGGATCTGGACCCGGATGCCCGCCCCTCGGAGCGCAAAGCCGACCTGATGCTGGAGCGTTCCAGTGCGGCAGTGGTCAAGAAGCTGGGCATCACCACCGACAAAAGCTGGAGCACCGCCCTGAATTACCGCGGCCTGACCAGCAGCGGCTTTGTGTGCACCGTGTTCCAGACCGCCTGGGAGGATGACGAAAAGCTGGACGCCGCCGACTACGGCCGCTGGCTCACCCAGACCTACAAGCTCACCGGTGACGAGCGCACGGCCATTGCCTACTCCCAGCCCCTCATCCTGCCGGACGGCACCGTGTACGGCGTCATCGGTGTGGAGATCCTGACCAGCTATCTGGAAACCAAGATGCCGTATCAGGAGCTGCAGGACGGCGGGCAGGGCACCTATCTGCTGGTGTCCACAACGTCGGGCCTGTCGGACCCGGAACTGTTCCTGACGCTGATGGCGGGCGACGGACTGGATGCCAACGTCATCGACGCGGGCGTGGAAAAGATCACCTGCCGGCAGACGGACGGCGAACGCTGGCTGACGCTGAACAACGAGACCGGCTATGCGGCGGTCCAGAACCTGGACCTGTACAGCCGCAACGCGCCCTTCTCCAACGAAAAGTGGCTGCTGGTGGGCACGGTGCGCAGCAGCATCCTGTTCCGCTTTGCCCGCACCGTGCAGCAGGTCATCACCTCTGCGGTGCTCCTCACCCTGCTGCTGGGGGCTGTGAGCAGCCTGCTGGTGTCCCGCGGTCTGGCCCGCCCCGCCGAGCAGCTCTACTGCGAGGTGCTGGCAGCCAACGGCAAACAGACCTTCCCCAAGTTTTCGCACACCGGCATCCGGGAGCTGGACCGCTTTGCGGAGGCCATCACCCAGCTGAACAGCAGCCTTGTGACCAACTCCACCAAGTTTTTGCGCATCATGGACATGGCCAGTGTGGAGCTGGGCGGCTACGAGCTGCGGTATGACACCGGCAGTGTGTATGTGACCAAAAACTTCTTTGCCCTGCTGGGTGCCCCGGAGGTGGACGGCAGCAGCCTGACCGTGCGCACCTTTGGAGAACTGCTGGAGCACATCCAGCTGGTCCGCCCCTGCACCGTCAACGCGGAGGGGGACAAGGTGCTGACCGTGGTGCAGGGCGGCCGCACCCGCTATATCATGCTGCGGGTCACCACCGAGGACCGGGTGCAGGTGGGTCTGGCCGAGGATGTGACCGCCGCTACCCAGGAGCGCCTGCGCATCGAGCGGGAGCGCGACTACGACGTCCTTACCGGCCTGTACAACCGGCAGGCATTCCACCGCGTGAGTCATGAACTGTTCCAGAATCCGGAGCAGCTGGGCGTGGCAGCCTTGCTGATGATGGACCTGGACGACCTCAAGCACATCAATGACACCTACGGCCACGACTGGGGCGACCACTACATCCGGAACACCGGCCGCTGCATTGCGGAGCACAGCCCACCGGGCACCGTGTGCGCCCGCCTGTCCGGCGACGAGTTCCTGCTGCTGTTCTACGGCTATCCCGGCCGGGAGCAGCTGCGCGAAAAGCTGGAAGCACTGACCCGCGCCATGCAGCAGGCCGTGGTGGTACTGCCCAGCGGCAGCGACCTGCACATCAGTATTTCCGGCGGCGTGGCCTGGTACCCGGAGGATGGCCGGGACATCGAGACCCTGAAAAAATATGCAGACTTTGCCATGTATCAGGTCAAGCACTCCACCAAGGGGCAGATGAAGGACTTTGACATCGGCGTGTACAATCAGGAGGCCTACATCGCCCGCACCCGGCGGGAGTTCCACCAGCTCATCAGCGAAGAGCGGGTGTACTACTACTTCCAGCCCATCTTCTCGGCACAGACCGGCAGGGTGCACGCCTACGAAGCACTGATGCGGTCGGACCTGCCCACCCTGCGTTCTCCGGCCACCATCATGAAGCTGGCCCGGGAGCAGGGCGCGCTGTATGAGATCGAGCGGCTGACCTTCCGCAAGGCACTGGAAGAATTTGACAACCTGCGCAGCAAAAATCTCGTGGACCGGCAGGCCCTGATCTTCATCAACTCCATTGCCAGCGTCTGCCTGCGCCGGGAGGACAGCGAGTATATGGACCAGCGCTGGCACGAGCTGCGCCGCCAGATGGTCATTGAGATCACCGAGGAAGAGGAGATGAACCGGGAGGCACTGGAAACCAAACGCCACGCTCCGGGCTTCTCCGGCATGTTTGCGCTGGATGACTACGGCAGCGGATACTCCAACGAGGGCAGCCTGCTGGAGTTGGCGCCCCGGTTCATCAAGGTGGATATCAGCATCATCCGCGGCATTGATTCGGATCCCGACAAGCAGCAGATCCTGCGCAACGTGGTGCGCTACGCCCAGCCGCGCAGCATGCAGATCATTGCCGAGGGTGTGGAAACGGCCGCCGAGATGCGCACCGTCATCGACCTGGGGGCCGACCTGCTGCAGGGCTACTTCCTGGCGCGCCCAGCCGCTGTGCCCGACCCCATTGCCCCGGAGGCAGCGGAGATCATCCGAGCTATCTAGGACAGCAACCGCCGGAAGCGCTTCTGAACCGCCCAAAAGAGCAGGAAATTCCATATAGAACTGGAATATCCTGCTCTTTTTATACGGTGAGGAACGCAATTTGGCACCCGGCCAATTTACCTCTGGTGTTTGGCCGGGCGCTGCGGTATACTGGGGTGGAACGAAAAACGGCACGGGAGGTGTTTTGAAAAAATGGTACAGGTGGATCTGATCACCGGGTTTCTGGGGGCCGGCAAAACGACCTTTCTGCGCCGGTACGTCCGGTATCTGGTGGAGCAGGGGCACAACGTCTGCATTCTGGAAAACGACTTCGGCGCGGTGAACGTGGATGCCATGTTGGTGCAGGACCTGCTGGGCGACCGGTGCGATCTGGAGACCATCAGCGGCGGGTGTGACTGCGACACCCACCAGCGGCGCATGCGCACCAAGCTCATCGCCATGGCCATGCGCGGCTTTGACCGGGTGGTGGTGGAACCCAGCGGCATTTTTGATGTGGACGAATTCTTTGATGTGCTGCGGGACGACCCGCTGGACCGCTGGTACCGCATCGGCAATGTGATCGCCATTGTGGACGCCATGCTGCCGGAAGCATTGTCGCCGCAGGCGGAATATCTGCTGGCCTCCGAGACGGCCAATGCAGGCCGGGTGCTGCTGAGCCGTGCGCCGCAGGCTGGGCCGGAACAGTGCCGGGCAGCCATTGCCCACCTGGACCGCGCGCTGGAAGCCTGCAAGTGCTCCCGCCGCTTTGCCCCGGACGAGATCCTCACCAGGGACTGGGCCGCCCTCACCGACGCCGACCTTGCACAGATCGCCGCCTGCGGCATGCGGCAGGCCAGCTGCGAAAAGCTGCACTTTGATGAGCACAAGGCCTTCGGCTCCCTGTGCTTTCTGGAACAGCACCTCACGGTGGAGCAGCTGCAGCAGGCAGCTGCCCGGCTGTTCGGGGACCCGGCCTGCGGGCAGGTGCTGCGGGTTAAGGGTTTTGCCCCCACCCGGGACGGCTGGCTGGAGCTGAACGCCACCGCCGCCGGGCAGACACTGGCTCCCATCCCGCAGGGGCAGGATGTGCTCATCGTCATCGGCGAGGGGCTGGACAGGGCAGGGATCGAAACGCAGCTTCACCGCTGAGTTTTCAACGAACGTTGTAAAACTGGTGCAAAAAAAGGAGAACAGAATCATGAAAAAGAACCCGCAGAGGCCCTCGGCGCGGCGCATCCTCGGCATGGTGGTCGGTATTGTGATCATCGGGCTGGGCATTGCACTGTTCAAACAGTCTCACCTTGGCAACGACTCCATCAGCGCACTGAATATGCGTCTGGCCGAGATGCTGGGCATCTCGCTGGGCGTGCAGAACCTGTGCACGAACATCCTGTTCTTTGCACTGCAGTTCTGGTTCGGGCGCAAGTACATCGGCCTTGGCACCTTTGTCAACGGCATCGGCGTCGGGTTCATTGTCACGGCCTTCTACGACCCCATTGCGGCCCACTTTGGCCCGGCCGAGGCACTGGGCCTGCCGGTGCAGCTGCTGTGGGTGGCGCTGGCGGTGCCGGTCACGGCGCTGGGGGCTTCGCTGTACCAGACGGCAGATCTGGGCATCGCCCCGTACGATTACCTCTCGCTGGGCCTGCGGGACTACACCCCGGTGCCGTACTTCGGCTGCCGCGTGTTCACCGATGCGCTGTGTGCGCTGCTGTGCTGGCTGCTGGGCGGCCTTGTGGGCATCGGTACGCTGATCTGTGCCTTCTGCCTGGGGCCCTTCATCCAGTTCTTCAACGGGCTGGTGTCGGAGCGGGTGCTGCACTACAAGCCGGGCGGCCAGTAAGATCGGGAAATCAAAAAGGCGTGCACCTCCTTTGCGGAAGTGCACGCCTTTTGCTGTGCAGAAATCAGAACTTGAACAGCGGGGTGCCGGCCAGGATGTCGCCCTCTGCCAGCATCTTCAGCTCGCCCAGATCGTCGCCGTTGGTCACGATGATGGCGGTAGCGGTGGGATGGCCTGCGGCGCGGATGGCGTCCAGATCCACCTTCAGCAGCGGGGTGCCGGCCTTGACCTTGTCACCCTCCTTGACCAGAGCCTTGAAGCCCTTGCCGTTCATCTCCACGGTGTCCATGCCGACGTGCACCAGGATCTCGATGCCGTCTTCGCTGGTCAGACCGACAGCGTGCAGGGTGGAAGCCACCTGGTTCACAGTGCCGTCAAAGGGGGCGTACACGGTCTTGCCGGTGGGCTCGATGCCGCAGCCGGGGCCCAGGATGCCCTGTGCGAACGTCTCGTCAGGGATGTCGGCCTGTGCCAGGACCTTGCCGCGGATGGGAGCCAGAACGGTCTTGCTCTGGCCAAAGAACTTGGCGGTTTCTTCTTCTTCGGCCTTGTTGCCGAACAGCTTGTCAAAAAAGCCCATGATAATAATCCTTCCTTCTGATCATATTCAGGGGTGCGGCCGCCGCACGGGCCTGCTGCGCCCAAACCCATATGGTATATTCAAAAGATACCATACTGCGCCCCAAAATGCAACTGCAATCCTGCACAAACTCCGGCGGGGTTTGCTGTTACATCAGCGCAATCAGCTGCTCGACCTTTTCCATGCGGGTGGCCCAGCTGGTGGCGATGCGCACCACGGTGTGAGTGTCGTCGAATTTCTCCCAGAAGCCGAACTTTGCCCGGCCTTCCAGTGCGGCCAGCTGGGCGTTATCCAGAATCACGAACACCTGATTGGTAGGCGAATCCATAAAAAAGCGATAGCCCTTGGCGGCCAGACCCTTCTTGAGGGCGTTGGCGGTATCAATGGCATTTTTGCTGATCTTCGTGTACAGATCATCGGTGAACAGCACATCGAACTGGATGCCCAGCAGACGGCCCTTGGCCATGCGGCCGCCCCGCTGCTTCATGATGAAGCGGAAGTCCTTCTTCAGAGCCGGGTTCATGATGACCACGGCCTCACCGAACAGAGCACCGATTTTGGTGCCGCCGATGTAGAACACGTCGCACAGGTGGGCGATCTCCGGCAGGGTCAGGTCAGCACCGTCGGCCATGACGCCGTAGCCCAGCCGGGCGCCGTCGATGAACAGGGGCAGGCCGTACCGGCGGCACACGTCGTACAGCTTCGTCAGCTCCGCCTTGGAGTAAAGGGTGCCTCCCTCGGTGGGATAGGAGATGTAGACCATGCCGGGCTGGACGATATGCTCCGTGGACTCGTCGTTTCTGTGCCACTCTACATACTCCTGCACCTGCTGGGTCGTGATCTTGCCGTTAGTGGTGGGCAGGGTGATGACCTTGTGGCCGGTGGACTCGATGGCACCGGCCTCGTGACAGTTGATGTGTCCGCTGACGGCGCACAGCACGCCCTGCCACGGACGCAGCACGGCGGCGATGACGGTGGTGTTGGTCTGGGTGCCGCCCACCAGGAAGTGGACGTCGGCCTCCGGGGCCTGACAGGCGTTCTGGATCTTGACCCGTGCGGCGGCGCAGTACTCGTCCTCGCCGTAGCCTACGGTCTGGACCATGTTGGTCTCGTTGAGCTTTGCCATGAGGGCGGGGTGTGCGCCCTCCAGATAGTCACTGTTGAAATAGATCATGACAGTGTCTCCTTTCCACGTACAGTACCTCCATTTTACCCCACCGGAGGCCGGGTGTAAAGTCCAAAATGCACTTTCCCACCAAATAGGGCGGCGGTTTTCTTGCAAAAGCGATTGAACTGACCGGGAAAAAGGAGTATAATAAACCGAATTATCTTATTTGCTGTTTTAGGAGGCTTTGCCTTATGACTTTACAGGAATATCTCACCTCGCTGCGCCATAAGACCGTGGCGGTCATCGGCATCGGCGTCAGCAATACGCCGCTGCTGCGCCGCCTGCTGGCCGAGGGCATCGCTGTCACCGCCTGCGACAGAAGCAGCCGGGAGAAGCTGGGTCCTCTGGCCGATGAGCTGGAGGCCGCCGGGGCTACGCTCCGGCTGGGGGAGGGGTATCTGGACGGCCTGACGCAGGACGTTATCTTCCGCACACCGGGCCTGCGGCCGGACGTGCCGCAGCTGCTGGCGGCGCAGCGGCAGGGTAGTACCCTCACCAGCGAGATGGAGGTGTTCTTTCAGGTCTGCCCCTGCCACATGATCGCCGTCACCGGCAGCGACGGCAAGACCACCACCACCACCATCATCGCAGAGCTGCTGAAGGCGGCGGGCAGAACCGTCCACGTGGGCGGCAACATCGGTCAGCCCCTGCTGTGTCAGGCGGATGATATGGAGCCGGAGGACTGGGCGGTGCTGGAGCTGTCCAGCTTCCAGCTGATGACCATGGATCGCAGCCCCCATATCGCCGTGGTGACCAATCTGGCCCCCAACCATCTGGACGTCCACAAGGACATGGCGGAGTATGTGGCGGCCAAGGAGAACATCTTCCGCTATCAGCGCCCCGGCGACATCGCCGTGTTCAATCAGGACAACGACATCACCCGTCAGCAGGCCGGGCGGGCCGTGGGGACTGTCCGCCTCTTCAGCCGGCGTTCCGAGCCGGAAGAGGGCGTGTTCCTCCGGGGGGAGGATATCCTCTGCCGCCATAACGGACAGGAGCACCGGATCATGACCACGGCGGACATCCGCCTGCCGGGCGTTCACAATGTGGAGAACTACATGGCGGCTATCGCCGCCGTGGAGGGGCTGGTGCCGGACGGGATCATCCGGGACTTTGCCCGCACCTTCAACGGCGTGGAGCATCGCATCGAGCTGGTACGTACCTATCACGGGGTGCGGTACTATAACGACTCCATCGCCTCCAGCCCCTCCCGCACCATTGCCGGGCTGCGCTCCTTCCCGGAGCAGGTCATCCTCATCGCCGGGGGCTATGATAAGCACATTCCCTTCGATGTGCTGGGGCCGGAGATCGTGGAGCATGTGAAGCTGCTGGTGCTGTGCGGTGCCACCGCAGGGAAGATCCGTGCCGCCGTGGAGCAGGCCCCCGGCTACTGCCCCGGCCACCCGGAAATTCTGGAGGTGACGCCCTTCCAACGTGCCGTGGAGGCTGCCCGTGACCGGGCGCAGCCCGGTGACGTGGTGACGCTGTCCCCGGCCTGCGCCGCCTTCGACCAGTTCAAAAACTTCATGGAGCGGGGCAAGACCTTCAAGGCCATCGTCAACGGCTGGCGGGAGTAAGCACCCCGCCGCCCCTCCCGGCATACACTGGAGCAAGGGAGGTGCGTGCCGTGAAGAGACTGCGCTATGTGCGCCTGTCTGCCGGACGGCGGGCGGCCATCTGGGGTGTTTTCCTGCTGACGGCGGTGATGGGCCTTCTGTGTGTGGCCGTGCTGCATATGAAGCCCATCCTCACCAATCTGGCGGCGGCCAGCGTCTCCAACACCGTCAACCGCATCGTGGTCACGGCGGTCTATGACGCTGTCAGCGCCGGGGAGGTGGACTACGATACGCTGGTGCATCTGGAGAAGGATCAGAGTGGCCATGTGGCGGCGGTACGCAGCGACATGGCGGCCTTCAACCGCCTGCAAAGCCGCATTGCAGACAGCATCCTCCAGCGGCTGTCGGAGGTGTCCACACGGGAACTGGAGATCCCTGTGGGAACGCTGACAGGCTCCTCGCTGCTGGCGGGGCGTGGCCCCTGTATCCGCATCCGGATGCAGGCTGTGGGCTCCACCACCGCCAAGCTCCGCAACGCCTTTACGGCGGCGGGCATCAACCAGACCAAGCATCAGATCCTGCTGGATGTCACTGTGCAGATGAGTATTCTCCTGCCGGGCTTTCGCACCTCCACCCAGGTCTCCAATGAGATCACCGTGGCGGAGACCATCATCATCGGCAGCGTACCGGATACCTACACCTACTTCAGCACCACGCCGGAGGAGACGGAGCAGTACGCTGAGGACTATATCTTGAACAACGGATAAGGGGACGACTATGGATTATCGGGAAGAAATGAAACGGCTGCGGGATACCCTCAACGCCCACGGCTACCGCTACTACGTGCTGGACGATCCGCAGATCTCCGACTATGAATACGACCATATGCTCCGCCGTCTGGAGGATCTGGAGCGGGAGCATCCGGAGGAGATCACCCCGGACTCCCCCACCCAGCGGGTGGGCGGACCCATCCTGACCCAATTTCAGGAGGTGGAGCACCCCGTCCCGCTGGAGAGCCTGCAGGACGTGTTTGACGGCGGGGAGGTGGAGGAGTTTCTGACCCACATCCGGGAGACCTTTCCAGATGCCGAATACAGCGTGGAGCCTAAGGTGGACGGTCTGTCTGTGGCGCTGGAGTACCGGGACGGCGTGTTCGTCCGTGGCGCCACCCGAGGCGACGGCCGCATCGGGGAGGACGTGACGGAGAACCTGCGAACCATCCGCTCCATCCCCATGACCCTGCCGGAGAAGCTGCCCCGGCTCATCGTTCGGGGCGAGGTGTACATGGCCCGATCCGTCTTTGAAGAGCTAAACCGTCAACGGGAGATCGAGGGAAAGCCCCTCATGGCCAACCCCCGCAACGCCGCCGCCGGCTCCCTGCGGCAGTTGGACCCCAAGATCGCCGCCCGGCGGCGGCTGGATATCGCCGTATTCAACCTCCAGCTGGCAGAGGGACGAGAGTTTGCCACCCACACTGAGACCATCGACTATCTGGCCTCCCAGCAGTTCAAGACCATCTCCTACCGCCGTCTGCGGGCCGGGGAGGAGATCATGGAGGAGATCCGTCGCCTCAACGACACCCGT